>Ga0315281_10011844_pt1 | contig 11911 bp, 7 predicted proteins | sample YL17G07_0_MG_FD_204540 | JGI IMG/M metagenome (GOLD analysis project Ga0315281, IMG submission 204540) | Sediment microbial communities from Yellowstone Lake, YNP, Wyoming, USA - YL17G07_0 | ecosystem: Environmental > Aquatic > Freshwater > Lake > Sediment | place: USA: Wyoming | collected... | reverse complement strand
TCAACTCCATCACCCCGACCGGGGCCATCTCGCCGAGCATCGCTTCGCGCTGCCGGTCAAACTCCGCCTGATCTTCTCCCTTGATGACATCCAGCCGGCCCGACAGGCCATGCTTGACGGCATTCTCTGCGACGGCTGCCTTCCCTTCGGCCGTGCGCGGCCCCGTCGACTTCCGGGCGTTCGAACGATTGGCAAAGACTTGCGCTTCAGTAGCCATGGTTGATTCCCTCCAAATTTACTATTTATCATTTACCATTTACGATTATGTTGTCTTGTTACCATACGCCCACCTCAATTCGCCGTCAAGTGAAAAATGCAGTTACAGTGACACTTTTTTATCTGGCACCGATGGACGCCGCTAAACCCTTGTCACACAGGGATTTACATGGTTGTGGCGACAGCGGTAGGGTGGGCTATGCCCACCTCTTCCTGTGCGAATAACACGACGAGGGACGTTCTGCCACAGAGGACACCGAGGGCACAGAGCAAACGAAACCGCAGATGAACGCAGCTAAATGCTGTGACAAAACAGGTTTATGCTGGTTTCTCTGAAAAAGTGCTCGATAGCGTCTCATTCCTCTCGCTGCTTTTTCCTTGGCTCAAGGTTGGACCCTGGCTACAATGCTTCTACCAAGGTTAAGCGTGACGGCTTTGGAGGCCGAGACATGACTTTGAAAAATGTACCTGACACCTTGAATTCCTCTTCGTTGTTTCTATGTCCTTTTGTGCTGTGGACTTACACCTGACACCTTTGATTCCCCTGCACGGCTTTTCTCTTTACCTGGGCGCATGGATGCGGATAATACCCCCTATGAAGAAGTCGCTGGCCCATCTTCCCAAACACAAACGCGATGAGCTCAAGCTCGTCACCGAGATTATCCTCGACGAGTGCCCGACCGTCCTGATGATCGTCCTGTTCGGCTCCTACGCCCGGGGCGACTGGGTCGAAGACACCTACGTCGAGAACCACATCACCTACGAATACGCCTCCGACTTCGATATCCTCGTCGTCGTCCGCTCCGTGAAGATCGTCAACAGCACGGACACCTGGCGGCGTGCGGAGGCCAGGGCCAGGCGCTTCCCCATCCGCACCTGGACGAACCTGATCGTCGAATCCATCGAGACGGTCAACAACGCCCTCGCCCGAGGCCACTACTTCTTCACCGACATCAAGAAAGAAGGCGTCCTGCTCTACGACACCGGCGAATTCAAGCTCGCCCGCCAACGAAAGCTAAACCCCAAAGAACGCAGAGGCATGGCCAAGGCTCACTTCAAGGAATGGTTCGCAAGTGCGAAGGAATTCTACGGCTACTACGAGTCTGGCCTAAAGAAGCGTCAGTACAAGAGTGCTGCTTTTCTGCTTCATCAAGCGACGGAGCGTTTCTATGATGCGATTCTGCTGGTCTTCACAAACTACCGTCCCAAGACGCACGATTTGGAGAAGCTCAGTCACATGGTCGCCGGCTACGATCCGGCTCTTCTGCCGGTTTTCCCGCAGGCCACGGACGAGCAGAAGAAGTGCTTCGATCTCTTGAAGCGCGCCTACGTCGAGGCGCGTTACAACCCCGGCTACCGAATCACCAAGGCCCAGCTCGAATACCTCGCCGAGCGGGTAAAGAAGCTGCAGCGACTGACCAAGAGAATCTGCGAAGCGCGAATCGAATCCTATCTGTCCGCGTGAAGAAATCAGTATTCACGTCAGAATGTGAAATGGTAGGCACGACCCCGGATGGTCCGTAAGCATGGCACCCGGCTATGCCACGGCCCATATGAAAATGTGAAATGTGTGCGTGCGACCCCCTGACCGATATCAAGAGCCCGAGTCTCACAGACATCTAACGTCTCGGTTCACCAGGGCGTGGCCTGGTGGCCGCGCGTCTGCATGGAAGCGGCGGTTAGACCGCACGATGATGCCAAGGTGCAATGCTGACCCATTCCCTAATACCCCGCGTGATCTCTATCAGTCCGACTTTCTCCAATGTCGAGACTGACTCGAAGAGCTGTTGCCCGAGTTCGTTTAGTCGTGCACCCAGGACAAACTGAAAGAATTCACCACCGCAATCCACGCCCACGACTACATCGCCATTTGAAAGTGTGAGAATGGGAGAGTCCTCGGCATCCTCGTCGTCCCACATTTCATCGTCCTCGGCATTTTCGAGTGCCAAGAACTCCAAGTACGCATAAGCATCTTCCAGATCCGACACACCAGATTGAAGCTGCCAATGCTCTCTAAGAGTCTGCCAGTCGTCTTTTCCTCCAATTGGGCTCTCTTGAATAAAAAACTGATCGCGCGCCTTGCTCTGCCAATTCCAGTAATCGACCCTGTGCTTAACCTTTCGATCCGTGGCGGTCCCGAAATGCCAAATAAGGTCATAGTCGCGCCGGCACAGCCGAGCGGATTCCTCATCTGTTTCCAGTGCCCTAACCCACTCTTTGATGTCGCTCCTAGTCAGAAGAAGGTCGAACGCCTGTTCGTCTAGAACACTGTTCCTCGAGATTGATACTGTGGCAGTCTTCTGGGCCAAGGTAAGAATTGCTTTGCCCCAAGTTTTGGCGACGTAATCCTGTATGTTCTGGATAAGGAAGATGGCCGCGCTCTCAACATATACGACAAGGTACGTGGGCATGGGTTGGAGGAACCAATATCGCAAATGTTTTACCTCCAACGACAGCTTGACCTCGTCGGCCTTTTCAAAAGCTTTTTTCGGAAGGCTTGAGGCCATGATCCCCTTCATCTGAAACCAACAGAGCGCTGACGATAGGCGCTCTTTGCCCGAAGAAAGCTTATGAGTCAGGTGAAGTCCGAGGTCCCTGGCTCCACGATCTCGTTCGTAGGCCACAAACTCGCCAAATTCCGCGGCAAACGCGCGGAACCTCTCTGTGTAGAGTCGTTCGAAAACGTCTGTTTTGCCGACATCTGCCATAGCTATCTGGTCTTATTAGTGCGGTCCAACTTCTGTCTATGTGGTCTCCCGATGGACCCGCTGTCGGGTCTTGGTTCCAGATAACACTCCATGTTCACTATGACGATCATAGTATCGCATGTTGGGCAAGTCAACCGGGACTTGCGGAAAACCGTGTCTCGTATCTCTGTGCCCTCGGTGCACTCTGGAGGGATTCTGGGGTCAGAGCTTGATTAGTGATTAGCGGAGAATCAGCGGGTACGGGGGAACGTCGGGACAGACCCCGTCTTGCGCCTTCGCGGGGCAGGCTCTTCGCGGCGATGATTCTGTGCGTCCCAAGGGCCGGTGTGCAGAGCACACCCTGCCGGCTGGCGCCGATTCTGTGTTCATCCGGGCGGATAAGCATTGGTCTACCTGGCTCTGCCGGTGTGCCTGAGGGGCGGGGATGGGCGCAATTGCGGCTGGGGGGCAGCAGCTTCTGGATGGCATTGAGGGTGGCGGGCACCATGTTCTCCGAAATCGCGGGAGAATCCGAGGGCCGCATGTCGAAGGAACCTGCTGATATCATGAGTGGTTTCCTTTGCGATAGCCTCAATCCGCTTTTAGGTTCTATCGGCCAGGAGACCTCTTTTCATCCACTCCCTACGGAACCGCCATTCGGGACAGTCACCCATGGTAAAACCAAGTTTCTCTTGACGAACAAGGACTCGACTTGGTAAAATCGTCAGCATAGGGAACTGGTGTTCGATACACACCGCGGGTCTATCATCGGCTGGTGATGGCATAGGGAGGAACCGAAAGCCGTGCACGATACGCCTGAGAAGTTCTGCCACGCTCACGAATCCTGCCGGGAATACGGCTTCCTGGCGCGTAACCCAAGATTCATGTCGTCACGACCACGATCCAATTCAGGAAGGAGGCTTTCGATGAACAGAGGCTCAGTCTATCTAATTTGTCTCGTGCTGTTGCTCGGGTGGTCCGGACCCGTGGCCCGGGGCCAGGCCAACCAAATCCAGAACGCGGAGTTTGACAGCGGTGTGACCTCGTGGGGCACGTACGGCGGAGCGGGTTTCACGGTGGGGGTGGTAACGGGCGCCCACCTGTCGGGCGCCAATGCCGCCTTGATCAACGTGACCGATCCTTCCGTGGCGAGTATCGGGATCTCGCAAGGGGGTCTCAAGTTTGAGAAGGGCCGGACGTATCCGGTCGGCGTGACGGCCAAGGCGGATAAGGAAAGGGAAATGGTCATCCTGATCCAGTTGTACAAACCGGAGGGCCCCAGTTGGACCGACATTGTTCTCGAGCACGTTACTCTGACCACGAAGCCGCAGACGTTCCTCTTTGAGTACACCCACAACGACGACAGCATGGCCGACCACCCGAATTGGCAGGCGACGATGTACCTGATGCTGAAGGGGCAGTGGTGGCCGATGACCGGTGACACTGTCGCCTCCAAAGTCTGGGTAGACTGCGTGCACGTGGGAGAGCAGCCCCCGCTGGTGGACAGCACCGTCCGAAACGCGCACGCGCCTGTGCCCGCCGATGGCAGCACGGTGGACCAGGTGGCGGCCGTCCTCGAGTGGCGGCCGGGCGATTTTGCGGTCTCGCACAACGTGTACTTTGGTGAGGACGCCAATGCGGTCCGCGCCGGTTCGGTGGAGCCTGCTGCTACGGCGATTGAACGCTTCATCGTAGGGTTCCTGCCGCCGTACCCAACGGGCCTGACCCCCGGGCAAACCTACTACTGGCGGGTGGATGAGGTCAACGACGTGAATCCGGAGAGCCCTTGGAAGGGCGATGTGTGGAACTTCCTGGTCCGTCCCCTTACGGCCTGGAAGCCTGTCCCGGCGGACGGGTCGAAATTCGTCGAACCCGATCAGGATCTGGCCTGGGAGACCGGTGCCAATGCCCTGTTCCACACCGTCTACTTGGGCGAGAGTGCCGAAGAGGCCGCTACCGCCACAGCGGGCGGCTGGATGGGTGTGGACCCCCAGCGGCAGCTCGACCCGCTGCAACCCAGTAAGACCTACTACTGGCGCGTGGACGAGTTCGACGGCATGAGCACGTACACGGGCAGCGTCTGGAGCTTCATCACGGCCGCTCCCGGCGGGGGCCTCAAAGCTGAATACTTCAACAACGCCGATCTCAGCGGTGTACCCGCCGTGACGCGTACCGACGCACACATCGATTTCACCTGGGGCAGCGGCAGCGTGGCCGGCCAGAACTCTCCCGATAAGAGTATCAACGTGGACAATTTCTCGGCGCGCTGGACCGGCGAGGTGAACGTGGATTTGACGGACACGTACGTTTTCTCCATCACCGCCGACAACGGCTTTAGACTCTGGTTCGACGGCCGGCTGGTCATCGATTACTGGGACAATCCCGCCACGGACACGCGCCAGAGCGGGCCGATTCCGCTCACGGCCGGACAAACGTACTCGCTCCGGATGGAATACTACGAAGGCACGGACGCCGCCGCGCTGGCCCAACTGTTCTGGCAAAGCGCTGTCCAGAATAAACAGAACGCCCGGGCGCGCGAGATCGTTCCCAGCGGAGCGCTGGGGCCGCCCTTGAAGGCCCACAGCCCCCAGCCGGCGAATGGCGCCACGGACACGGTGCGGTCGCTCGATCTGGAGTGGACCGCCGGCGACCAGGCGATTCGACACCATCTCTATTTTGGCACCGATCCGGAGGCAGTAGCGAACGCCGATCCAACGACGGCCGGCATCTACCGCGGCGGACAGACCGCGACCACCTACAACCCCGGCGCTCTGGACTGGGGCCGCACGTACTACTGGCGCGTCGATGAGGAGGAAGCGGATGGCACCCTGCGCAAGGGCAGCCTCTGGACCTTTGCCACGGTCGACTTCATCGTCGTCGATGATTTCGAGAGCTACACGGATGAGGAGGGCAACCGCATCTTCGATATCTGGATCGATGGATGGACCAATAATAACGGCTCAACGGTCGGCAACACCCAGCCCCCGTTTGCCGAGCAGAAGATTGTCCACGGCGGCGTGCAATCCATGCCCCTGGACTACAACAATGTGAACGCGCCCTTCTACAGCGAGGCGGAGCGGGAGTTCTCACCGGTGCAAGACTGGACGCTCAACGAGACCGACACCCTGGTCTTGTACGTCCGGGGCAGAGCGGCCAACGGTGCGGCCCCCCTGTACCTTGCCGTTGAGGATGCCTCCAAGCATGTCGGTGTCGTCGTCCATCCCGATCCGGCGGTCATAACCGCTGCCAAATGGACCGAGTGGAAAGTCCCGTTCAGTGAATTGGCGGGCGTGAATATGGCCCGCGTCAAGAAAATGTATATCGGCCTGGGCGACCGGGACGCTCCGACAAAGGGCGGTGCCGGCAGGATCTACATCGATGATATCCGGGTCATCCGAGCCAAGCCGTGACCCCGGATGGGTCACGGATGGCATGACCAGCCACACCCGGCCGGCATCAAGAAAGGGCTGCGCGTGTCATGCGCGGCCCTTTCTGTTTCAGTCCGTTTTGCGGTCGGCGCAGGGACATTCGGAGCAATACGCGCTACAACGGAAGATTTGGCAGACTTGGGTGGCAGCGTCAAGGGCAGCTTGGCGAGGGCCTCTCCCCAACGCAGGGGAACCATCGCCAAGGCCTTCGGGCTTGACGCTGCCACTCGCTTCAATCGCCACGACGGTGGCGTGAACTATCTGTTCATGGACTGGTCGGTTCGTAAGGTCGCACTCAAGGAGCTCTGGATGCTTAAAGGGCATCCTGACTTCGATACACGTGGCCCCTGGACGAAACCCGGCGGTATCGCACCGGAGGATTGGCCGGCGTGGATGCGGAAGTTCAAGGACTATTGACCGTGTCTCGTGGTCCGTGGCTCGGGAATTGGGGGTGTCGGGTACTTTTTTCCGGGATCGAAGCGTGATTAGTGATAGGGCTGCGCCTTCGCCAAAGAGGTCGTCAGGCAAGGGGTGGAGGTATGAAGCCCGTTCAGAGGCATGGCTCATCAAGGCGGGTGAAGATCTCGAGGCCATCCGAGCCCTGCGAGGAAATCCGCAACTGACAGGAGTGGTCGCCTTTCACGCCCAGCAGTGCGTGGAGAAGTGCCTGAGTTTCTATTCGGGCCAATGCCCTTTCTTTGCGCTGACAGTTGCTATTTAAGGCACGGCCCCACGGCGGGCAAATAAATCCTCTGGTAATTCGGCGTTCTTTATGCTATGAAATAGTGTTTTGCTGTGCACACGAGTTTGTTTTTACGTTTTGTGCCCAAAGGGTTTATGTTCGCCGTTGTCAGCGATATACATTCGAATATTGAGGCCCTGACCACCGTGCTGGCGGATATCGAGAAGCGGGGCATCAAGAAGATTTACTGCCTCGGGGATGTGGTCGGGTATGGCCCGAATCCGCGGGAATGCCTCGACCTGATTATCGAGAAGACGCAGTGGTGCGTGCTGGGCAACCACGACTACGCGGTGTTCTACGAGCCAACCAACTTCAACTATGGGGCGGAACAGGCCAGCTTCTGGACCCGCGATGTGCTGGAGACGGAGGACCAGGGGCCGCAGAGCGATAAACGATGGCGATTCCTCGGCGAATTGACCATGCGGCACTCTATTAAGACCCAGTTGGGGCCGACGAAGGCCACGGTGGACTTCGTCCACGCCTCACCCCGCAAGCCGATCAACGAGTACATTTTCCCGGATGATGTCTATACCAACCCGGTCAAAGTCCGCACGCTCTTCGAGCGGATCGAACATATCTGCTTCGTCGGCCATACACACATGCCGGGCGTGTTTCTGGACGAGCCGGATTTCTATCTGCCGGATGAACTGGGCGGCATCTATCCGGTCCTGGAGAATGAAAAGGCGATCATCAACATCGGCTCGGTCGGTCAGCCCAGGGATAAGGATAACCGCGCCAGCTATGTGTACGTGGCCGAGAACAAGGTCTACTTTGTCAGACTCGAGTACGACTTCGAAACAACGATGAAAAAGATCCTGGCGATCGACCGCCTGGATAACTTCCACGCCGAGCGGCTCCGCGATGGCCGGTAGGTCGGCAGGTGGGGCGGCCGGACGAAGAGTCCAACGTGAGATGTTTGCCATAGTGTTTGAAAGAGGATATGAGCGTTAGAACGATTTTCGTCCTGGTCATCATCGGGTTCGTCCTTCTCTGCGGAGGGCTGATCGTCGAGTCGGGGCTCTCCCGAGCAGCGCATCCGACCGGCCGTCCAGCCGCGGCCGCGGCAGAGCAGCCGTCAGGCAGGCGGGGCATTACCCTTTTGCAGCAGACGACCGAGGTTCCGAATCCGCCCGCGGTCGAGAATACCCCGGCGCCTGCCCCGCCGCAGCTCCAGCCGGCCGGCGGGGAACATTACAGTGCCGTCGGAGGACCCAGCGGGGAGGTCACCCTCGGCTCCACGGATAAAACCTCCGGCTTCAAATACCAGCTCGTACTGGACTCGATGGGTGCCGGCATCCGGACCGCGACGTTTAGCGAATACGACACCCGCACGAGCAAAACGCACGAACCCTTGGTCTTTCTGTCCCCCGCCCGCCTCGCCAGCGGCCGGGAGGTTCTGTCCATGGCCAACCGCGAGTTGATCCTGCCCCAAGAGAAGCAGCAACTTGGGCTGGATCGGCTCAGTTGGAAGAGCCTGGGCGTCGAGGCCACAGCGGATGGCTCCCAGACCGCCCGGTTTGAAGCCGTGATCCTCGACTCCGCCGACCGGCCGCTGTTGAAGTTGACGAAGACATACACCATCAGACGCGACACCTACCTCCTGGACTGCAACCTGGCGGTCGAAAACCTCTCACCATCGCCCGAGGGCGTGCGATGGAATCTCGCTGGGCCAGTTGGCGTTGAGCGTGAGGACCCCAGAAGCGACGACAGAAAGATCGTGGGGGGCTTCCGAGACGCCCGCGGGCAGATTCTTAGCGCGAGAATCAATATCACCAGCTTTGACGCGCAGCAAACGTTCGCAGAGAAGGTGCTGGGGGACGAACGCCAGTCGAATCAGGAGTTTCTCTGGGCGGCCGGGGTCAACAAGTACTTTGCGGGTGTGCTCGTTCCACTCCCTCAAGATGGCAAGACGTTCTGTGATTGGATCACTGGCAAGCGAAATGAGGCCGGGGGCAGAGAAACCATGCTCCGAGACAAGAAGGGGCTGGGGTCCTACCTTCGGCGACTCTTCACCGGCAAGTCAGATACCGAAATCATCGAAAAGACCGGAAGATATGGCCAGCACTACAACCCTGATGGGCGCGCCGCCACCGGCGATGAGAACATCGGTGTCGGGCTGGAAGTTGACTATGCCAACCTCGGCCCTGCAGGCGAGCCCCAGGCCTCAAGAACCTACAGCTTCCAGTTGTACCTTGGCCCGAAAGACAAAAGCCTTTTCGACAAGAATGCTCTATATCGCAGCCTCGGATTCGTGCAAACGATCGACTTCATGGCATGCTGCTGCCCGGTCTGGGTCATCGGTCCTTTGGTCTTGGCCATTTTGACCCTCATGAAATGGATGTACTTCATCATCCCGAACTACGGGGTCGTCATTATCATCCTGGTGCTCCTGATGCGACTGGTCCTGCACCCGGTCACGCGGCACAGCCAGATCGCCATGAGCAAGATGAGCAAGCTGGCGCCCCGGGCTGAGGAGATCAAGAAGAAGTACGCCGGCAACAAGGCCGAGATGAACAAGAAGCTAATGGAGCTGTACCGCGAGCACGGGGCCTCGCCGATCACGGGCATGCTGCCCATGTTCCTGCAAATGCCCATCTGGATCGCCTTGTGGAGCGCGATCTACATGAGCATTGATCTGCGCGGGGCGCGGTTCCTACCGTTCTGGATCACCGACCTGTCGGCCCCGGATGCCATCCTGACCTGGCCGCCCGTCACGATCCCGCTGCTGGGCTGGACGATCCATTCGCTCAACCTGCTGCCGATCCTGATGGGCGTGGCGTTCTACTTGCAGCAGAAGATCATGCCAATGCAGCAGCCGTCGGCGGCGACCAACCCGCAGATGGCCCAGCAGCAGAAGATCATGATGATCATGATGCCGCTGCTGTTCCCCCTGATGCTGTACAATGGGCCGTCCGGCGTGAACCTCTACATCATGGCCAGCACCTTCGGCGGCGCGATCGAGCAGTACGTCATCAAGAAGCACATCGAGGAAAAGGAACAGCAGGAGGCCCAAGGCCTGATCTCAGCCACCAGCAAGACCGGCGGGAAGGTCAAGAAGAAGAAGCCCAAGCCGTTCTTCCGGTTCAAGTAGGATGGCAGACGTCAGAGGTCCTATGAGTTCTTAGGTTCTTGTGGCCCTTTCGGTCTCTTTCGATGCAAAGGACCTAAGGGACCTCAAGGACCTAAGGGCCGGTGATTCCATGTATGACGTTGCCGATACCATTGTGGCGGTCAGCTCACCCAGCGGGGGCGTTCGGTCCATCATTCGGATCACGGGCCCCCAGACATTGCCGACCTGTGAGCAGTTGTTCGAATCGACTGCGGCGCCGCCAATCCGCAATCCGCAATCTGCAATCCGCGATTCTATCGTCGTCTCCGGCTCGGTGCGTATCAACAACGAGTTGGCCGTCGACGCCCGGCTCTACCTGTTCTTCGCCCCGCATTCGTATACCGGCGACGATTTGGCGGAGATGCACGTCCATGCCAGCCCAGTCCTCGTCGAAGCCCTGGTGCGGAGTCTGCTGGCGGGTGGGCTTCGGCCGGCCGGTCCCGGCGAGTTCACGGCCCGCGCCTATCTCAACGGTAAGCTCGATCTCGCGCAAGCCGAGGCCGTCAACGAGATTGTCAGCAGCTCGAACCGACTCCAGTTGGAGGCCGCCCAAAAGCTGTTGAGCGGCCGGCTGACGCAGACGGCCGAGGAAATCCGGTCGGCGATGCTCGACTGCCTCAGCCTGCTGGAGGCGGGACTCGATTTCAGCGGGGAGGAGATCGAATTCCTTGGCGCGGAACAGGCCGCCGGGCGGCTCGCGGACATTCAAAGGCGCCTCGAGGAATTGCTGGCCGGCAGCATCCGATACGAAACGCTGGTGGACCTGCCCGCGATTGGGATCGCCGGCGCCCCGAACGCGGGCAAGAGCAGCCTGCTCAACGCGCTGCTCGGCTGGGAACGAAGCATCGTCTCTGGCCGGCCCAAGACAACCCGGGACGTCTTGAGCGGGCTGCTGACGACGGACCGGTTTCAGTGTGTCCTTTTCGATTGTGCGGGGCTGGTCCCGGCGCCCGACAACGTGCTCGATGAGCTGGCGCAGCGGGCCGCCCTGGAAGCCCTGCGGCACTGTACGGCGGTCCTGTTCTGCGTCGACGTCACAAAAACGGATCTGGGCGAGGATGTCGTGGTCCGCGCAGGGATTCCGCCGAAAAACGTAATCGGCGTCGCCACCAAGTGCGATCTTCCCACAGGCGACGAACTGCCTCGGCGGATGGAGCGACTGGCCGGAACCTTCGGTGCCACGTTCCTGCCCACCTCCGCGAAAACCGGCCAGGGCCGCCAAGAGCTCCTCGACGCCATCGCTCAATCCGCAATCATCAATCCGCAATCCGCGATCACCCCACTCGCCCTGACCGCCCGGCACAAACAAGCGGTCACGGAGGCGATGGAGAATATCCGCCAGGCCGCCACGGAGGTCCAGCGCGGCAATGAGGAAGTGGCCGCGATGATGATCCGCGCCGCCCATCAGGCGATTTCCCAGATCGAGCAGCAGCACATCGACGAACAAGTGCTGGACCGCATCTTCCGCCGGTTCTGCCTCGGCAAATAGCTCGCCCAAGCCGCGGCGGAGACAGTCACTATCACCCGCAGATGAGCATTTCGACAGCCTATCATACGGGCTCTGATTAGTCCTTGCGCACCGATGGGTGGCATCGGCAAGGCCGAAGGCTTTGCCGATGGCGGAGGGGCGAACCATCGGCAAGCTCGCCAGGCTGTGTCACATCACAGTTGTCTGGGCTATTATCTTGTTCTGGGCCAGAGGCATCGGAGAGCCGGCCCCCAACTCCCC
>Ga0315281_10011843_pt1 | contig 11912 bp, 10 predicted proteins | sample YL17G07_0_MG_FD_204540 | JGI IMG/M metagenome (GOLD analysis project Ga0315281, IMG submission 204540) | Sediment microbial communities from Yellowstone Lake, YNP, Wyoming, USA - YL17G07_0 | ecosystem: Environmental > Aquatic > Freshwater > Lake > Sediment | place: USA: Wyoming | collected... | reverse complement strand
ATCAGCTGGAGGGTGGCGTCACTGCCCGGCGCGCCATGGGGATCAATGTACTGCACGTCGGTGAACCCTTCCGTCGGCAGGAACTGTTCGGCGAGAAAGAGCGGGGCGAAGCGTGGACCGTTGCTCCTTTGGAGCCGGATCGTCGTCGTCTCCGGCGGCGGATCGACAGCGATCCCGGGCGTGCTCGTCGGACTGCCCTTGCGCTCGTCCGAGCCGCAGGCGCCGAGCAGCACCGCGCCCGCGCCCGCGACGCCCGCGGCGCGCAGGAAGTCGCGGCGGCTCACGGCGTGGTGTACGTCGATCAGCGGTCTCTGCACGCGCTCATCCCTCTACTCTCAACGCAAACTTCACGACCCCTCCACCCCTCCACTGTCCACCATCCACTATCCACTATCCACTATCCACTCCCCACCTACACCGCCAGCTCGCGCTTCAATTCGTTCAGCAGGCGCCAGTCGGTGCCCCGCCGGATGATCTCGTCCGGCGTACTCTTGATGATCCTCGCCTCCTTCAGTCGCAGCGCATAGAACCGCAGCGTGTCCTCGGGATCGAACTCACGCCAGACGTTGTAGGGGATCATCTTCATCGTGTCGAGGGCGTAGTCGTAGTTGTCCGTGTAGCCCTTGTCGACGATGAAGCGGGCCGCCCGCTCCGGCTCGTGGGCGCAGACGTCCGCGCCTTTCAGGATGGCGCGCAGGGCGCGCTTCGTGGCGGCGGGATGCTTAGCGAAGAAGTCGCTGTTCACGGTCACCATGCAGCAGAAGTACTGTGAGTAGGGGCGGTCCGTCACGCTGCTGAGCACGACGTGGCCGATCTTCCTGGCGCGCAGGTCGTTCGACACCGGCGGGAATGCCAGGTAGGCGTCGACTTTGCCATCCGCCAGCAGCTGGATTGCCTCGTCCGTTTTGTGCGCTTCGAAGTTAACGTCTTTCGTGGGGTCCATGCCGACGAACGTCAGCGCGCTGGCCAGGAAGCCGTAGTCGGGGGCGGTACCCGTCGCCTCGCTCACGGCGACCGTCTTCCCCCTGAGGTCACGGACCGCCTGGACGCGGTCGGTCCCGAACAGCTCCCAGCAGCCGACGTGGCCGCCGGCGAGGAGGGTAACCGGGTCTCCCGCATCTATGCGGACGGCGCCGAGCGCCCCGAAATTCAAGCTGATATCCAGCTCGCCGGCGGCCAGGCTCTTGGAGACGGCCCCGCCGCCGGCCAGCTTGATGTACTGCACGTCGGTGAACCCCTCAGCCCCCAAGAACTCTTCCGCCAGGTACTGAGGTGCTGGACAGATGCTGGGGGTCCGCGCCATCCTGAGGCGCGTCGTCTCCGGCGGCGGGTCGACGACGGCCCCCGGCGTGCCCGTCGCGCTGCCCTTGCTGTCGTCCGAGCCGCAGCCGACGATCGCCGCCAGCCCGAGTCCCGAGACACCCACGCCGGCCAGGCGGAGCAGATCGCGGCGGCTCAGTCCCTGGTGGATCTCGCGTAGCCCGTGTCGTTCCATGTTCATGTCTCCTTCAGCTCGACCTTCAGCTCGTTCAGGAGGCGCCAGTCGGTGCCACGCCGGATGATCTCGTCGGGCGTCTTCTTGATGATCCCGGCTTCGTGCAGGTTCAGGGCGTAGTAGCGGAGCGTGTCTTCGGGATCGAACTCTCGCCAGACGTTGTAGGGAGTCTGCTTCATCGTGGCGAGGGCGTAATCGTAATTGTCCGTGTAGCCCTTGTCGACGATGAAGCGGGCCGCCCGCTCCGGCTCGCGGGCGCAGACGTCGGCGCCCTTGAGGATGGCGCGCAGCGCGCGCTTCGTGGCGACGGGATGCTTCGCGAAGAAGTCGTTGTTCACGGTCACCAAGCAGCAGAAGTACTGAGACCAGGGGCGGTCCTCCATGCTGTTCACCACGACGTGGCCGATATTCTGCGCCCGCAGTTGCTGAGTTACGGGCGGGAATGCCATGTAGGCGTCGATCTTGCCCTCCGCCAGGAGCTGGACCGCCTCGCCCTTCTTGGGGTGCGCTTCGAAGTTGACGTCTCTCTTTGGGTCGAGACCGATGTTCGTCAGTATGCTGACCATGTAGGCGTAGTCGGATGAGGTAGGCGCCACCTCGGTCACGGCCACTGTCTTCCCCCTGAGGTCACGGATCGATTGGATGCGGTCGGTCCCGAACAGCTCCCAGCAGCCGACGTGGGCGCCAGCGAGCAGGGTCACCGGGTCGCCCGCATCTAAGCGGATGGCCGCGCCCGCCGCGAAGCCCAGGCTGATATCCGTCTCGCCGCTGGCCACGCTCGGAAAGGTGGCGCTGGTGCCGGCCAATTTGTTGTATTGCACGTCAGTGAATCCCTCAGCCGCCAAGAACTCTTCGGCCAGGTACTGAGGCGATAAACAGATGCTAGGCTGCTTCTGCAGCCTGAGCCGCGTCGTCTCGGGCGGCGGGTCGGCGACGGTCCCGGACGTGCTCGTCGGGCTGCCCTTGCCGTCCGAGCCGCAGGCGCCGAGCATCACGGCGCCTGCGCCGACGGCGCCCGCGCTGGCGGCGACGCGCAGGAAGTCGCGGCGGCTCAGTTCATGGTGAAGTTCGCGTAGCCCGAGTCTCTTCGTGTTCACGCTACCCCCAGTTCGCGCTTGATCTCGTTCAGGTACCGCCAGTCCGTCGCGCGAGCGATCAGCGCCTCCGGCGTGCCGTTGATCAGGCCCGCCTCCTTCAGCCGCAGCGCGAAGAATCGCACCGTGTCGTCGGGGTTGAATTCGCGCCAGGAGCCGTACTGCATGTGGATGATCGTGTGGAGCATGCTGTCGTAATCCTGCGGGAAGGGTGTGTCGGCGTAGCCCTGCGTGTAGCCCGTGTCGACGAGGTAGCGAGCCGCGCGCTCGGGTTCCCGGGCGCAGAGGTCGGTCGCCTTCAGGATGGCGCGCAGCGCGCGCTTGGTCGCGGCGGGGTGCTTCTCGACGAAGTTCTTGTTCCCCGTGGCCATGCAGCAGAAGTACTGCGACCACGGAGTGTCGGCGATGCCGTCGAGGATGATGTGCCCGATGTTGTTGGCCCGGATGTACGCTGAGAACGGAGGGAAGCTAACCCACGCGTCGATCGTGCCCGCCTTCAGCTGCGCGATGGCATCGAGCGCGTCCGGCACAACGACGAATTCCACTTCGTGTCCGAGGCCGACGTGTGTCAGCAGCGTCGCGATAAAAGTGTAAGGCGGATTGGTCGCGTCGGTGCTGAAGACGCCGATCCTCTTTCCCTTGAGGTCGCGCAGCGACTGCACACGCTCGCCGGCGAACACGTCAAAGCAGGTCGGGTGGACGCCTGCGAGCAGCACGAGCGGGTCGCCCCGGTCCGCGGCGGTCGTCAGCGACGACAAGATGCTCATGCTGATGTCTATCTCGCCCGCGGCCGTCTGCTTGGCGCCATGGTCGCCGCCCGTGTCTTTGACGTACTGCACGTCGGTGAACCCTTCCGCCGGCAGGAAGAGCCCGGCCACCTGGAGCGGGATCGGGCACGTGGGGAAGGCCTTGGCGAGCCGGATCGTCGTCGTCTCCGGCGGCGGGTCGACGACGGCCCCCGGCGTGTCCGCCGAGGGGGCCTTTCCGTCGTCCGAGCCGCAGGCGCCGAGCATCACGGCGCCTGCGCCCACCGCGCCCGCGCTGGCGGCGACGCGGAGGAACTCGCGACGGCTCAAGGCCCGGGACTGTTCGATGCGTCGGAGGTGGCTATCCATGGCGCTCCCCCTTGTGCTCGGCGGCACAGCATGTGCGAGGTTTCGCGGAGCCAGTATCATACACCCGTCCGGGCCGCGGCGATTCCATGACGCTGACAATCCGCTGACAGATCCCGCACGCCCGAGGTCCGGACAACTCTGCGGTCGAAGACTCGCCGTGGAGAGTGGAGATTCTCCAACCGATCAGAACCCTGTGCGGACTAACGTACTCGCGCCACCGTTGCGCCTGATCGCGGGCAAGACGTTCTGCTGCTACCGTCAGGAAGTTCGAGGTACCCCGCTACGAGCCGGATAAGCACTAGAAGTTTTCAAATTTCCAGTCCCACGAGGCCCTTGTACGATCCGCTCCCTACTACTACTATCACCCTCACGTCCACGTTGCCCCCCCTACCAAGAATGAGGATGGAATACGAGATCGTGGCCACTTCGCCTTGGAACAAATAAATGGTGTCGCCGTCAGGCCCAGCGCCGAACCCGCGGTCGAGCACCGGACCGGCACCCGGGAAGAGTTGCTCGAGCTGTGCCTGGGCTTGGCTTAAGGTTGCGGGGAGTGCCGTCATCGGCTCGACCAACTGGATCAGAGAGCCATCGCCACCCGGCGCCTGGACGACGGTGATCTGATTCAAGCAGCCGTCGTATGTGCCGAAATAGGCCGTCCCTCCCAGCGCGATCGCACGCTCCGTACCAAGCACCGAGCCCTCACGACCGGATCTCTCCGGCAAGAACACAGGGAGATCTCTGCCCTTGATCGTCCTGACCGCTGCAGCGAGGATCCGTTCAGCGTCGCCCGTTGCCGCCGGCTGCGGTGAAGTCGTCGAGAACGAGCCCGCCGCGCTGGAGGTCCACTGTGATCCCGTCCACGTGTTGACGCGCCAGTAGTGGCGCGCGCCCTGCTGGAGCCCGGTCCAGGAGAAGCTCGATGCCGCCCCGGAAAACGGGCCGGCATGCGCGTACGTCCCCGGCGCAAACCCGTCATCAGTCGTGCTCAGGTCGATCCACTGCACTTGCCCCTCAGGGTTGGCCGGAGCCCACTGGAACGTCATGACAGTGCCACTGCATTGCTGCTCGGGGAAAACCGATGCCAACTGCGCCGCCGAGGACGTCGAGCACGTGCGCGTCACGAACCGGTTCGTCTGGCTCGGCTCCCAGCCGAGGACGGTCAGCGTGTTCACGCGTGCAACGTGCAACTGTCCGGGTGCGATGCCGTCCCAGGCGAACGACCCCGCGTACGATGCCAACGGCCCCACGCTGACATAGGTGCCGGGCGCGAAGCCGTTATCAGCGAGGGACAGATCAAGCCACTGGGAGCCGCCGTAGGACGGCGTCCAGCCGAAGGCGACGCGAATCGTCCCGTCCGGGAGACAAGACTGGTGGAGTGCGCCCGGAAGTGATCCTGGCGCCGCCGCCGGGCGCGCCCAGGCGACGGAAGTGAAGACGAGAGCCGCCACAAGCGCGGTAGCGAAGACGGCCAAGCGTCGCATCATGCCCCACCTGGAAGCCTTCGGGAACGCGCGGGCGCTGCCACAGTCCGTGCTGACCGCGTCCTCGCAGATCGCGGCGCCGGCCATCACTCTCGCCGTGCATCGGAGGTGTCTCTCCATGTCGCTACCCCCTGTGATCCGCGCCGCCCGTACGCGGGGCTTCGCGGCGCCAGTATCCTCCACCCCTCGGACCGCTGCGATTCCCATCCGCTGACAATGCGCTGACAGATCCCGTGCGGAGCGGCGCCGCGCCGCGCCCGGCCCGCCGGCCGGATGCACGGCGGACGGGCGGCGTTCGTCACCCGGAAGGGCGTTCGATCTTGTAGCCGACGCCGGGGACGCTTGCTATCCACTCATGCAGCGATGAGAGCTTCTGCCTCAATCGATGGACGACGCGGTGCAGCATGTTGTAGGTGTAGTTCCCCTTGCCCCAGATGGCCGTCGCCAACTCGTCTCGCGTGCAGACTCTGCCGTACCGGGAGGTGAGGAGACTGAGGAGCTCGAACTCCTGGACTGACAGCCGCATGTCGAGCTGCTGATCGCCCACCCAGACCGCCCACGACGAGGAGTCACAGCGAATCGGGCAGTCGGCGGGCACGGGGCGGACCGCCGTGGCGACACTCTCCTGCGAGGCTGCGTCAAAGAACACGAGGGATAGTTCGCCCATCGAGATCTCGTCGCCGGAGCACAACAGCTGCATCTCGCTGATGCGACGGCCGTTCACGCTCGTGCCGTTCGTGCTCCCCGCATCCACGACCGTGTAGCCAGACTCCGTCAATTCCAGGCTCGCATGCAAGCGGGACATGTAGCCGTACTCGAGCACCAGGTCACAGGTGGGAGCGCGCCCGATCGTCGTGACCCGCTGACTCAATGGAAAGTCGTGGCTTTGCCCCCCGGGGAGCTGCACGGCCAGTTTCGCGTTCATCGGATAACTCCGGGTGCGTGGCGGCCGCCGTACCGCCGCCTATGCGGCTCGCCATCGCGCCATCCCCTGGCGACCAGGAACTCGTGGGGCGAGCTTAGACGCGTGCCTGCCGCAGTCGCAAGCGGTGCGGAGGTGCGAGAGCGGCGCCGCTACCCGATCGCGCATTCCGCCGCACTTCGTACTCGCGCCGAAGCGGATGTCCCGCTCCACTCGCGCCTGTGCGGCGTGCCATGGGCCATGCGGCACAAGATGCATGGTCCAGGCCTCCCCTATAGTAGAGCCTCCTAGGCTCACAAGATGGAGTCGGGGCCATGCGATGTTCTGCCTGCGGGCGCGACAACGTGGATAGCTTCAAGTTCGGCAGCGGCGGGACGGGGCTTGACAACGCTCGCTCGCCTGCCTATTATTTGCACACACGTTGCAGGCAAATGAAACGCCAGGGTGGTTGCGATGACGCCGCGGAAGTACGAACTGGGGAAGAGGGCCGCATCCGTCGACGAGACTCGGCGCCGGATCATCCAGGCGACGTTCGATCTGCACGCCGAGAAAGGCGTCGTGGCCACGAGCATGCACGACGTGGCGGAGCGCGCCGACGTGGCGCTGCGGACCGTCTACTACCACTACCCGACGGTCGATGACCTGGTCGCCGGGTGCGGGAGCAAGGTCATGGCGCTGCTCGCGCCGCCAACGCCGGCCATTTTCAGCGGCCTCGACACGCTGGAGGAGCGGACGCGGCGGTTGGTGCAGGACCTGTTCGCCATGTACGAGCGCGGCTCGGCAATGATCGAAGTCGCGCGCTGCGAACAGGGCGAGGTGGCGGGGCTGGCGGGGTTCGTCGCCGACGATGCGGCCGCGCGGGAGGCGCTTGTGCGGGAGGCGCTGCAGCCGTTCAAGCCGCGCCCGCGCGCCGTCCAGGAGGCAGCGGCACTGACGGATTTCTACGTGTGGAAGGCGCTGACGCAGCAGCATCTGAGTACGCGCCAGGCGGTGGACGTCGTCGTCCGCAGCCTGGCGGCCGTACTGGGCGTCGATGCGCCGGGGAAGAAGCGACCGGAACGATAACCAACGGACAGTGCATTGCAGAGCGAGGAGACGAAGACCATGGATACCTACAAGGCGACCGCCGACATCGATGTCATCACTTCGAACTTCCCGATCCCGGGATTCGGGTTCGTGCCGATCAACTCGTTCGTGCTCAAGGGGTCGGAGCCGATCCTGGTCGACACGGGCGCCGTCGTCGAGACCGCGGAGTACATGACCGCGCTGCGGTCGGTCATCGACCCGGCTGACCTGAAGTGGCTCTGGCTTACCCACACCGATGCGGACCACATCGGCAGCCTGCACCAGCTGCTGGATGAGAACCCGCGGCTGCGGGTGATCACGACGTTCCTCGGGGTGGGCATCATGAGCCTGATGGCCCCGCTGCCGATGGACCGGGTGAACTTCGTCAACCCCGGCGAGAGCATCACCGTTGGCGACCGCACGCTCACCGCGGTGAAGCCGCCGGTGTTCGACAACCCCTCGACCACGGGCTTCTACGAGAGCAAGTCGGGCACGCTCTTCAGCTCCGACTGCTTCGGTGCGCTGCTCGCGGACCCGCCCCAGAACGCCGCCGACCTCTCGGACAAGGACCTGCGCGAGGGCCAGGTCCTCTGGGCGACCGTAGACTCGCCGTGGCTGCAGAAGGTGGATCGGGGGGCGCTGGCGAAGGAGCTGAAGGCGATCCGCAGCATGGAGCCCCGGATGATCCTGAGCAGCCACCTGCCGGCCGCCTCGGCGGACATGACCGACAGGCTGCTGGCGTCGATTGCCGAGGCGCCGGGCGCCCAGCCGTTCGTGGGGCCTGACCAGGCGGCGCTGGAGGGCATGCTGAAGGCCATGACCGAGGGCGTCCCGGGCTAACCGGCCGCGTGTCTCGGAGGATCACCGGGCGCGCGCCGCGTGACGGGCCCGCGCGGCTCACCACCAGATCTTGTCTCGCCGACGGGCCGTCCCAACCAGTACCGGGGCGGCCCGTTTCGCACCTGTGCGGTGGGTGATCGTACCGGTTCCTACGAATGCGTACCAACCTCTAACGCGGAGTTGAATTGCAGACCATTTGCAGAATTTCGCGGTGACCCGTAGGCAACAGTAGCTCCAGAGCAAGCCTCCACGCCTATCAGTCACCTTGATGGGCTACGAGTGGGTGCCGCATCCAAAAGTCCCAGAGCAGCCGTGTGGCCTTGATCTCTTGCGTTGGCTGGATGCCGGTGACCAGACAGCCCGGGCATATCTGGTTGAATGTCTCCAGATCCGCGCCTGGCCACGCGTGCTGCCCGTCGCTGATCACGTAGAACTCGACCGCTGACCCTTCGGCGCACCCCAAGAACGAGCGGCGTTCGACGTGTTCGGCGACTTGCGTTGCTTCTGGTTCGGCCGCGCAGCCATTGGCGGCCGCCCACTGAGCGACAACGGGCTCGACAGGCGGAAAGCCCTGCGTGTCCGCGGGAGGAGCAGTCGGTGGAGTTGGCGCGCGCTCACCGGGGTGGGTGACACTGTAGCCGATGCCGCCATAATATTGCACAGAGGTATCGAGCTTCCCGTGGAAGATCACGACCGGCAGCGGTCGTGCGAGCTGACATGTGGCGTCGAAGACAACGCCGGACACCGCACCGATGGCCGCGATCCGATCGGCGAGTTGGCACCCCACCGTCGACGTAACTCGGGCACCCCACGACATCCCGCCCATGAACACGCGCGCCGTGTCTATACACAGACGCTGCTCGCTTGCATCAAGGAGCGCTTTGAGGAACTCGGGGCTGTTGTTACCCGACGCCGACGCTGGACCAACTCCATTGGGTGTGAGGACGAACGCGCCCTGCTGTTCGCCCAATGTCTCAAAGTCGTGTCCTAACGCCACCTTCTCAACCGTGGCGCCTAAGCCGTGGATGTCGATGATCAACGGCAACGGCTTCATCTCAGCCGCTGCCGATGGCACCAACTGACGATACATGCCCGTATCGGCCCCGACCGTGAGTGTCTTCTCCGAAACGCCGGCCGGGGACGTGGCCTCGCTGCAACCCGATGAGGGTCGCGGTGCGACAGCAGCCACGGCCGGGCCAGCTGTCGGAGACTCGATCGCCGTGGTGCCGGCTGCATCGGGGGCGGCTCCGTCACCGTCGCCGCCGCAGGCGATGGCAAGGACCGTGAATACGAGCGCAATGGCGAGGAGCACTGAACGACTCATGGCCGCCCCGCAATCTCACCGGTGCAAGAACCGTGATTCAGCGTCATGGCTTCGTCTCCTTCCGGACCTCGTGGATCGGTCCGGGCGTCCGCCGGGTCGACCTCGCTGGCAGATCCGGCGAACCACCCGAACATGCAGAGCCTATCCCCGCGCATCCGGCGCGGCGTCCGCAAAACTACGGATCTTATGGGTGGCGGAAAGTACGCAGCGGGCAGCGCCTAGACGAGATTTCGGCGCAGGGCAAAGCCCACCAGCTGGGCTCTTCCGTGCGTAGCCGTCTTCCGGTAGATGTTCGCCACGTGGCGCTCAACGGTGCGCTGACTGAGGACTAACCCGGCTGCGATATCGCGACCACTTTTTCCGAGGACGATCAATCGCAGGACTTCTATCTCGCGTTGCGTTAGGCCGGAGGGCAACACAGACGGCTCGCTCACGCCGAGAAAATCCTCCACGACCCGTGTCTCCTCGACCGTCCAACCCTGGCTCATCCAGTTCTGGTTCGCCACCGTCACGAAGTGCGCATCGGGAATCTTCGACGCCAGCTCGCGCGACCATTCCAGTTGGGGCATGTTTTCAGGGAGAGCTCCCTGCATCACGAGCGTCGGCACGGCGACGAGCGGAAGGAGCATGGTTACGTCGATGGCTTGCTGGGCTTCGAGGAATGCGCGCACCGATTCCGGTGTCATAGATTCTCGGAAGCGCGAGGCCAGCTTTCGCGCCCACTCGTGGTCGGCGAAGCCGGTGTTGGAGTTGGCGATAGTGAGGGTGTACTGCTCCCATTGCTCGTGAGCCCTCTCGGCCCACGAGTCGAAATGTCGGAACGCGTGCCGCACATCACGCCCCCGGGCATACGCACCAAGAAGTACAAGGTGCGACACGCGCTCCGGATGGCGAACCACGTACGCGATGGCCGCTGCCCCGCCGTGAAGTGCGCCGAAGACCGCAAATCGCGTCAGCTTCAGGCGCTCCACCACGACTTCAAGATCGTGCACCTGAGCATCCAGACTGAAATCGAGGGAATCCCGGCCTGACAACCCGGTGCCCCGGGCGTCGTAAAGGACGATCTTCAGGCCGCGTCCGAGTCCTTCCGGGCTGCGAGCCTGGTGATACTCGCGAAAGGGCGGCAACTGCAGGTGGCTCCAGAGTACGCGGGAGGTCACCACGAGGGGTTGGCCTTCGCCCAACGTGCGGTAGGCGATGCTTCCGCCGTCGTCCGTCGCGCAGTATCGGACGTCGCGTTCCATGGCCGAAGTATGCGCGATCCGCTCGTGCGGTGCAGGGCCAATGGACGCCGCGGACGCGGGCGCGCCTACCACCAGATCTTGTCTTCGATGTCGGAGGGCAGGTCCTTGTAGTCTGTGGTCCAGAGGTTGGTGCTGAGGTACTTCCAGCCGCCGTCGGCGAAGAGGCAGACGATGTTGCCGGCGTCCATCCGCTCGGCGACGCGCTGGGCGGTCTTGACGACGGCGCCCGCGGAGATGCCGGCGAAGATGCCCTCTTTCTGCGTCAGCTCCTTCGATGAGGCGAACGACGTGTGTGAGTCGACGACGATCTTGCCGTCGAGCAGCGACTCATCGAGCACCGGCGGAATGAAGCCCTCCTCCAGGCTGCGCAGGCCCTGCACGAGGTCGCCGGGGTGCGGCACGGCGGCGACGATTTTCACGCCGGGCTTGTTCTCCTTGAGGTAGCGCGCGACGCCGGTCAGCGTGCCGCCGGTGCCCATGCCGGCGACGAAGACGTCGATCTCCGGCAGGTCGCGCAGGATCTCCGGGCCGGTGGTCTCGTAGTGGGCGCGGGGGTTCATCTCGTTGCCGTACTGGTACGGCATGAAGTAGGCGGGGTCCTCGGCGGCGATCTGGTTGGCGACCTCGATACTGCCGTTGGTGCCGCGCGCGCCGTCGGAGTAGACGATCTCGGCGCCGAAGGCGGTGAGCAACTCGGTGCGCTCGGCGCTGACGCTCTCCGGGATGACGACCTTGAGCCGGTAGCCCTTGATGCGGCAGATCATGGCGAGCGAGATGCCGGTGTTGCCGGAGGTCGGCTCCAGCACGATGCGGTCCTTCGTCAGCACACCGCGGCGCTCCGCGTCTTCGATCATGTACTTGGCGATGCGGTCCTTGACGCTGCCGCTGGGGTTCTGGCCCTCGAGCTTGGCGTAGATCCGCACGCGCGGCTTGGGGCTCATCCGCGAGATCTCGACGAGCGGGGTGTTGCCGATGGCATCGATGAGGTTGGCGTAGAGCATGGTAGTTGTCAGTCGTCAGTTATCAGTTGTCAGTTGGTGTGGGTGCGATGAGCCTCTCCTGCCGGGTGGGCAGGGCGGGCACATAGCAGGCATCATCCCCCCGCAAGCGCGGGCAGGATGCTGATCGAGTCGCCGTCCTTCAGCCGCGTGTCCAGCTGGTTCAGATAGCGGATGTCTTCGTCGTTCAGGTAGATGTTCACGAAGCGGTGCAGGTGGTCGTCCTGCATGATCTGCTGCTTGAAGCCGGGGTACTTGCCATCGAGGTCCGCCAGCAGCTCGCTGATGGTCGAGCCGTGGCCCTGGACGACTTTCGCGCCGGTCACCTTCTGCA
>Ga0315281_10011842_pt1 | contig 11914 bp, 11 predicted proteins | sample YL17G07_0_MG_FD_204540 | JGI IMG/M metagenome (GOLD analysis project Ga0315281, IMG submission 204540) | Sediment microbial communities from Yellowstone Lake, YNP, Wyoming, USA - YL17G07_0 | ecosystem: Environmental > Aquatic > Freshwater > Lake > Sediment | place: USA: Wyoming | collected... | reverse complement strand
TCGAAACTCTCAAATAAAATCGGATAAACGGCCGATTTTTCAAGTAGATGTGACCTCTGAGCTTCCTTGACACATTTGATCCGGTTCTGACATTCTTTTGGTGTTTCATGGGATCGTGGAGCGCAGGCTGCATCGGTTACGAAACGGGACGGGAACCGCCCGAAAAAGCTTCCGGCGCCGCTGGGATTTCCGAGAGCAAGCAAACCGAGGGAAAGAAATGAGCGACACCGCCAAGACTCCCGAGCCCGCCAAACCTTCCGACGCGCCGTCCGCAGGAGCGACGGCTGGTCTCGAGGGCGGGCTCCTTTCGGAATCAATGACTCGTCGCTCCTGGCACTGGATGGCGGCTGCATGGACATCTTTCACCGCAGCCACTCTCGCAGGCACGCTCGCGACCGTTCGATTCATGTTTCCCAACGTTCTCTTCGAAAAACCGATGCAGTTCAAAGTCGGGAAACCGGAAGATTTTCCGGTCGGCGAAGTGGACGAACGATTCAAGGAAAAAGGGGTCTGGGTCGTCCGGGAAGCGACCGGAATGTATGCCCTCATCACGACCTGCACTCATCTGGGTTGCACGCCAAACTGGTTGCCGGCGCAAAACAAATTCAAGTGCCCCTGTCACGGATCGGGTTACTACCGGTCGGGGGTCAACTTCGAGGGGCCGACGCCTCGTCCGCTCGAGAGAGCTGCGATCTCTCTGTCACCGGACGACGGGCAAATCGTCGTCGACAAGAGCAAAAGTTTTCTTTTCGAAACCGGCGGGTGGGACGATCCGGCTTCTTTCCTGAAGCTCTAATTCGAAGCTGGCGCTCCGAGTTCGAGGGAGCGGAGGCGGCGCGCGGCTGTCATTCCGGATGCGATGACTCTGGAGGATTCTCACGATGAATGGTTTTGGTGAAAAGCTCGGACGGATGTGGAAGCCGTTCGTCGCGTATGTCGTCTCGACTCAGGTCTGGAAATCGATCTTCCGGGTCGGAATTCCGAATACGAACCGCAAGAGGGTTCTGGCGGTCCTCGGAAACGTCGTGCTTCACCTGCATCCGGTCAAGATCCGCAAGTCCGGCGTGAAGCTTCGTTACACCTGGTGCGCCGGGGGCGTGACGTTCTTCCTGTTTCTCGTTCTCACGTTCACCGGACTTCTGCTCATGTTCTATTACCGGCCGACGGTCGAATACGCTTTCGCCGATATCCTCGATCTTCGCGAACAGGTTCCCTTCGGGATCATGCGCGAAATCCACCGTTGGGGCGCTCACGCCATGGTGATCGCGGTCTGGATTCACATGTTCCGTGTGTTCATGACCGGGTCTTACAAACCGCCGCGCGAATTCAACTGGAACATCGGCGTCATCCTTCTCGTCCTCACGCTTCTCCTTTCGTTCACCGGCTACCTTCTTCCGTGGGACCAGCTCGCGATGTGGGCGATCACCGTCGGTTCGAACATGGCGCGGGCGACTCCCCTCATCGGAAACGAGGGTCCTTTCGCGAGGAGTCTTCAGATCGGCGGTGTGGCGCTCGTTCACTCGGGGGATGATGCGAAATTCGCCCTGCTCGGGGGGCGATTCGTCGACGCCAACGCCCTTCTGCGTTTCTACGTCCTCCACTGTGTCGGAATTCCGCTGGTTGCCGCATTTCTGATGGCCGTCCACTTCTGGCGCGTGCGCAAGGACGGCGGCATCTCCGGTCCGATGTGATGAAGGAGAGGGCGCGGCCATGATCATCGTCGACTGGATCAAGCACATCATCAACCTCGCCACCTACCCGTGGTGGTCGGTGACGCTGTCGATCGTCGTTCTTTTCTGGGCGATCAATTCTCCAAAGCCCTGGTCGAAACGGGGAGGGATCGTGATGGGTCTCGGCGCGATTCTGTTTTTCGCGCTCTCCCTTCTCGATCCGAATTTCCGGTCGGTTGCGACCTACCCCGACAACGTTCCCATCGTCGGGATGCTCGGGCTCGTCGGCTTCACGGTCTGGTTCTCGATGAATCAGGCTTACGAAAACGACCGTCGCATCGCCGCCGGGCTGCCGACGATCGAGCAGGAAGACTCGAACAAAAAGGTCTTCACCTGGCCCGATCTCGTTTACGCCGAGCTCGTCGCTCTGGTTCTGACGACGGCGATCCTCATCGTCTGGTCGATCTACCTGAAAGCGCCCCTCGAGGAGCCGGCCAACCCGACCTCGTCTCCCAACCCCGCGAAAGCTCCCTGGTATTTCCTGGGTCTCCAGGAAATCCTGGTTTATTACGATCCCTGGATGGCGGGCGTTCTTCTGCCGGGGATGATCGTGAACGGTCTGCAGGCCATTCCGTACATCGACACGAATCCGAAGGGAAATGGATACTTCACCTGGAAAGAACGGAAGTGGGAGATTGGGGCGTTCCTGTTCGGGTTCCTGATTCTCTGGGTTCTTCTGATCTTCATCGGGACGTTTCTCCGCGGGCCGAACTGGAACTTCTTCGGTCCGTACGAGTACTGGGATGCAACCAAGCTCGTTCCGCTCAACAACGTCAATCTCTCCGAGTTCTTTTGGGTCAAATGGGTCGGCTCGAGCCTGCCGACCTTCTGGCTCAAGCGCGAGGCCCTCGGCCTCGTCCTCTGCGCCGCTTACCTTTTCGCCCTTCCGCCGCTGCTCGCGCAGACGATTCTTCGCCGGTTCTATCTGAAGATGGGAGTCGTCCGGTTCATGATCGGGGTCAACCTCCTGCAGTTCATGGCGTCCCTTCCGATCAAGATGTATCTCCGCTGGCTTTTCAACTTGAAATACATCGTCTACATCCCCGAGTTTTTCTTCAACATCTGAGTCCGAGGGCCAACGATGAGCCGCCGTCCCCAACCTCCCGAACCGATCGATCACGCCTACAACATACCGAGGCTCAACCGGAATTTCGCGCTGGCCTCGGTGGCCACCTTCATCGCCGTCGTCATGTCGATCGGATACGACTACAACCGTGGATGGAAGGAGCGGCAAAAAGAGTATCTCCGGTACGAGCGGCAAAAGACGGCCCAGGCGATCAAGGAAGCGCAGGAGAAGCTCGACCGGGATGCTCTGGCCGGCCTTCAGGCCGGACAAAAACAGGCGCGAGATCTGGTTCGCCAGCACCGGGGGGAAATCTCCCGGGCCGAGTCGAAGCTCGAAATTCTCAAAGGGGACCATTACCGCGCCGATCAGGATTACCGCTTCACCAAGGCCGAGGTCGATTCGGCGCGATTCGATTTCGAAGACGCTCACGAAAAGGCGAAGGAAGCCAACAAGGGGAAAGAGCCGGCGAAGAAGGGGGAGGTCGCGCGAACGAAGAAAGAGCTCGATACCCTCATCGCAAGGCGGGACGCGCAGAAAATCGTTCTCGAAAAAATCGTCGCCAAAGAAGAGGCCCTGACCGCGCAGGTTCAAAAATGGCGGGGCGCCGTCGAGACGGCCGAAAAAGGGCTCAAGAAACTTCACGGCGACGAAGAGCTGCTCCTGGCCAAGCAGGAGCGTCTGCGTCCCGATTGGTTCTATTACTTTCGGAACCTTCCGGTTTTCGACTTCATCAACCCGTCGCTTCGCGTCCAGCAGGTTCTTCTTCCCGGGCACTACGTCGAGCTCAACTACATGAAGGTCGGGAAGGTCGATCGTTGCATGACCTGCCACCGCTCGATCGACAAGAAGGGGTACGAGTCGAAAGCGGAGGCGCTGCGCCTGCTCGGCGAGCTCGAGCGCCGGAGCAACTCTCTGGGATTCCGAAGCCCGGCGGACGAAGCCGAACAGAAACGCCTCGAGTCGATCGGGGAATCGAAAAACGACGTCCCGATGGTCTTTCGAACCCATCCGAATCTCGATGCCTTCGTCTCGGACGGTTCCCCCCACCCGCTTTCGACTTTCGGTTGCACGCCGTGTCATGGCGGGCGTGATCGCTCGGTCGACTTCGGCGGCGCCGGCCACGTGCCGCGCGACGAAAAGGAGCGCCATCGCTGGATCAAAGACTACGGATACGTCGCCGACCACTTCCTCGAGACCCCGATGTACCCGCTCCACCTCACGGAAGCGGGCTGCTACCGCTGTCATTCGGGCGGCGCGAACTACCGCTGGCGGCTTCGGAACGTTCTCGCCGAAGAGGTTCGGGCCGACCGGAAACGGGGCGCCGATCTCCAGCTCGCCGCGGGCGGAGTGGCAAAGGCCTCCAACGTCGCCATGGCGCCGTCTCATTCGCTTCCCCAGTTCGATGTCGAGTCGATCGAGCCCTGGTATGAAACGAAAAAACTCGACAACGGTGTGCGGCTCGTCGAGAGCCTGGGATGTTTCGGCTGCCACAAAATCAAGGGATGGGAAAATCGGCCGAAAGTCGGTCCTTCGCTCGAGAAGGTCGCGTCGAAAACGACGCCGGACTGGGCCGAGAAGTGGATCGCCGATCCCGCGGCGTTCCGGAAGTCGACCAGGATGCCGTCGTTCTTTCATCTCGAGAACTTCGAAAACGATCCGAATTTCAAACCTTATAGCGACGTGATGATCCGATCGATCACGGCGTTCCTTTTCGAGCGATCCGACCGGCCGGCTCTGGCGGCGATTCCTGTCGCCGGGAACGCCGAGCGCGGAAAATCCCTGATTGCCGAGGTCGGTTGTTATGGCTGTCATTCCGCGGATCCGGAAGAGGCTCGGAACATCGTCGAGACGCGGCGTCAGTTCGGGCCGAACCTTTCGGGCGTCGGGAGCAAGGCCTCGAAAGAGTGGATCTACCAATGGATCAAAGATCCGAAGTCGTGGAATCCGGCGACCCGGATGCCGAACCTCCGCCTCTCGGACCAGGAAGCCGCCGACATCGCCGCCTATGTCTCGACCTTGAAAGCTCCTGCCAGCTTCGACGCGGTTCCGGCGCCCGTTACCGATTCCGCGATTCGGGACCGCCTCGTCCGTGAGTTCCTCCGCATGACGAAGACCGACGCGGCCACGAAGGTCGAGCTCGACGCGATGGACGAGCACTCCCGGGACATCTACCTCGGGGAGAAGCTGGTCGCTCACTACGGTTGTTATGCTTGCCACAACATCAAGGGATTCGAAAACGCGATGCCGATCGGCACCGAGCTCTCGGATTGGGGAAACAAGGCGGTTCACCGCCTCGATTTCGGATTCCTCGAAACGCCGCCCACGGCTCACGAAGCGATGAAGGGGCGCATCCCCGCGACGAAACACGATTGGCTGGAGCAGAAACTGAAGGAGCCTCGCTCCTTCGACCGGGGAAAGGTCAAATCTTTCGACGAAAAACTGAAAATGCCCTGGTTCCGATTCTCGCAGGAAGAGATCGATGGGATTCGAACCGTCGTTCTCGGCCTCCAAAAAGAGGACATGGCCGCGCAGTTCAAAGCGAATCAGGCCGCAGAGAGCGTGATCGTCGAGCGGGGACGCCGAATCGTTCGCGACCACAACTGTCAGGGATGCCACCTGCTCGATCAGAGCGGCGGAGATCTCCGGAAGCTGTTTCAGAAGGCGGGCAACGCGACGTTCGGGCCGCCGATTCTCAAAGGGGAAGGGCACAAGGTTCAACCCGACTGGCTCGCCTCGTTTCTGCGCTCTCCGCGAACCGGCCAGATCCGACCTTGGCTCAAGGTTCGAATGCCGACGTTCGATTTTTCAGACGACGAGCTCAATTCGCTGACGGCGTATTTCGCCGCGGCGGACGGCGCTCCCTTTCCCTTCGATTACGCCCCGATTCGAACGGAGGCGGACCCTGTTCGCCTTGCCGTCGGAACGATGGCCTTCGAGACGCTCAAGTGCCAGAAATGCCATCCGGCCACCGAGGCCGATTTCGCCAGGATCGCACCCGAAGACGTGGCCAATGCCGCGCCGATTCTTCAAAACGCGTGGAAGCGCCTCCGATACGACTGGATCGCGGATTGGATCAAACGTCCCGAAGTCTGGATGCCCGGGACGAAGATGCCTGGATTTTTTCCAACGGACGGAGCGGGAGGGCGGGTGTCGCCTCTTCGCCCGGACATGCTCGATTCGTTCTACTCGGATCCCGCCGTGCGCGAGGCCCACCGAAAAGATGTCGACTGGGTGACTCAGGCGCTTCGCGACAAAGTCTGGTCGCTGGGGGCTGGAGCGCCAGCGGGGGCTTCGTCGGTGCCTTCGCCCAGGAAGGGGACGAAACGCGCCGAAAAGAGTGCGTCGGGCGGAGGCGGAACGCCGCACGCGGTGGAATGAGAACGCAATCGCGAGAACGTAGAACGGAGCGGTCCCCCCGGCTCCGGAAATAATGTCAAAATCATTTCGCATTGCCTTATGGGTCGTGGTTGTGGTCCTGGCCGCAATTTCCGCGGGTCTCTTCCGGACGAGCTCTGCGGAAGCGAGCGCCGCCGCAGCCGAACCGGGGCCGAGTCCTTCACGCTGGATCGCGATCTTTGCCCCATCCTTCGAATCGGAGCTGCGGCAAAACGGTGTCGCGATCTGGCACCGTGATCCGGAATTCCTGATTACGGGCGCGACGGCGCCGGATTTGAATTCGCTCTCCGAGCGCGGAATCGGGCCGGCATCGACTCTTCCCGACGAAGGCCAATGGCTCTACCTCCTGAGTCATTCCGACCGCCTGGTCGCGCCTTCCCGGAACGGCGCGGCCGTTCATCATCTGTCGGCAAGTGTCGACCTTTTCCTGTTTCCTGCCGAACAGCCGGTGAATCTCCCGCCGGTCAAACCGTACGGCGCCTTTGCGGCGGTTCCCCGCCGGTCGCTTCCAGCCGTCGTTCCTCATGATGCGGATCGCGATCCGGCTCCGCAGCGGATCACGGCCGTCAATCCGCTCGTCTCCCAGATCGTCAATGCGACGAGCCAGGCGAGCTGGTTTCAGGACGTGAAGGATCTCTCGGGGGAGAATCCCGTCACGATCGGCGGAACGAGCTACACGATCCGGACTCGTTATGCCGACGCCATGTTTCCCGTTCCTGCTGCCAACGCCTACGCGACGGAATACCTGCTCGATCGCGCCGCAGCGTGGGGATACACGGGCGTCCGGGAGTCCTTCACTTCGGCGCAATCGGGATGCTCTCAGACCAAGACCTGGCAGAACGTCATTTTCACCCTTCCGGGACAAGTCGATTTCGGCCAGCACCAACAGGTGATTTACGTCACCCACTACGACACGATTTCCTACACGACCGCCGAGAGCAACAACTACGCGCCCGGCGCCGACGACGCCATCTCCGGTGGATCGGCGCTTCTCGAAGCGCTCCGTACGTTCAAGGACTACGCGTTCAAGAATACGATCAAGATCATCTTCTTTTCGGGTGAGGAGGAAGGGCTGTGCGGCTCGATCGCCTACACGGTTCAGCACCCGGCGGCCGACATGTGGCGCGTGGTCAACATGGACCAGACCGCATTCGACGGCAATGGCGACAAGAAAATGGACGTTTACAACTGGAGTCTCGCCAGCTCTCCGGGCAGCGTGGCGCTGGGAGATTCGTTCGTCCAGGCCAACAGCGACTACGGGCCGATCATTCCTCCCGCGAACATCATTCGTGACACGACGAAGATGTGCCAGACCGACCACTGTCCGTTCTGGAACGTCGGTGTGGCAGCGATTGCCGTCACGGAGGACCTCCATAACAACGACATCTGCCCCTGTTTCGATCAAGGCCAGTCGTCGACCTGTCACGACACCGTGACCCAGATTTACAACAGCAAGCTGATGTTCGATCAGAATTATTCGTGGCCCTCCGAAAAGGCGGCGATTGCGACCGTGGCCTCTCTCGCGGAGCCGCTCTACGGGTGCGTTCCATTCGGCGCCGGTCCGGCTGCGTCCGCAGGAAACAATTCCGTTCATCTCAGTTGGGGGTTGATTCCTTCGGTGACGAGCTACGTGATCGAACGTGCTGCCAGCTGTTCGGGCCCGTTCACGGCGATTTCCAGCACTGCGGGAACGAGTTTCGACGACACCAGCGTGACGAACGGCACGTCCTATGCCTACCGGGTGCGTATCTGTCCGACGGTGACGAGCGTGTGTGTGACCGTCACGCCCCTGGCGGGACCGAGCGTCATCTATCAGCAGGGGAGCGCCACCGTGACTGCCGACAGCGGCGATCACGATCTTTCGCCGGACAACTGCGAGCTGGTCACCGTTCGCGTCAATCTCGTGAACGACGGGAACGCGATTTTGACCAATGTCCGGCTGGTGACGGTCGTTTCGAGTCACCCGGGCGTGGAGGTTGTTTCGGCGCTTCCTCAAACGACGGCGAGTCTGGGCGTCGGCGCCACGGCGCCGCTCTCGTTCAAGTTTTATCTGGGCAGAAACGGATTCCCGGCGACCTGTGGAGAGGCTCTTCCCTTCACCGTGACGACGCGTTCGAACGAAGCTCCGCTGGCGAGTCGACCGTTTGTGCTCATCGCAGAACGCGATTCCTTCACCGGAACGCTGACCTATGGTTTCGAGAGCGACCTGTCGGGATGGAGCGTCAATGCCGGAACGTTCAATCGCATCGCCGGAGGTGCGCCCGGGTCGACCGCCGGATCGATGCAGTCGGAGAACGTCATCAACGCCTGTGATTCGATCCTTTCGCCGGTGATCGTGCCGAGTGCGACCAGCTCGATGACGATGTACGTGGCCTATACCATCGAAGCCGGGAATTTCGATCGGGCCGTGGTTCGAGCGGTCAACGTGTCGACCGGCGTCAAAACCCTCCTCGTTCCGACCGGAGCGCCTTACACGACTACCGGGAGCGCCTCGGGGCTGTGCGACGGGCTCGGAGCTCTTCAGGGATGGTCAGGGTCGGGCGCATCCTGGAGGCTCGCTACGTTCAGTCTCGCCGCGTTTGCCGGACAGTCGATCCAGATCGAGGTTCGCTATTCCTCCGACGGAAGCCTTCAGGGAACGTTCGGCTTCGAGTTCGATCTCGTTTCGGTCACCAACGCGACCCAGCTCGTTTGCGACGCCGGGTCGAACGCTTGCGCGGCGCTCCCTCCCGAGGTTTCACCCCCGGCATCGCCCGTTCCCTTCACGGCTCGGAAAAGCGGCGGAACTGCGCTGCTTCGTTTCTCGGAGTCGAGCGGGGCGCTGACGTACAGCGTTTATCCCGGATCGATTGGAAGCCTTCGTCAGGGATTGTACGATCATGCCTCAGCGGCCGGACTGTGCGGCTTCACCGATGGCGCGACGGGGGATGGTCAGGTCACGGCGTCGCCGTCCCTGGCCGCCATTCCGGACAACTCCTATCTGCTGGTGGTTTCGAGAAGCGGAGCGGGAGAGTCGGTGTACGGAACACAGACCGGTGGACAGCCGATACCGGTGGCCTTGTCAGGGTGTCCCTGAGGCCGGTTCTCCCCGAGTCAGGGACCCCTCATCCGCCGTCGAACCGCTTCCACGCCCGGCCCTCCCCGCTGCCTCGTCAGCCACTGCACGTATCGAACCAGCGCCCAGAGGTCGTCTTCCCTGAGGGCGCCCTTGTAGGTCGGCATGGCCGTCCCGCCGAGGCCGCAGGCGATGGATCGATAGAGGTCGAGCGTGTCCGTTCCGGATCGAATGTTGTCGCGTAGGAAATCGGGCGCTCGCGTCCGGAATTTTTCGTCACCCCCCACGGGAACCGCCGGTTCGTCGACGTGCTCCCTGGGTTCGATGCCGCCTGTTGAGGCGAGGATGCCGTTTCGGGAAATATAGGCGGGATGGCAGGCCCAGCATCGCGCGATGGCGTGATAGACGGCGCGTCCGCGCTCCAGAGCCGCGGCGTCCCGCCGGTTCCAGGGATCGGGCCCGGCCGTAACCGGATCTCCCGGGAGCTCGCGCCTCCATCGGGGTGAAAACGTCTTCAGGTATTGGATCGCCGCCTGGATCTCTCCGTCCGGAATGTCCCACGGGAGCATCCCGGTCCCGGCGAGGCCGCGTTTCGTGACGCGAATCAAGTCGGCGTCGGTTGGAAGCTCGCCCGCGCGCACGGAAGCGAATTTGAAGGTCCCCTTCGTGAAATCCCGCGGACGGGGGTCGAGTGCGCGTCCAGCCGGTCCGTTTCCGTCGCCTTCCGCACCATGACAATGAAGACAGTAGTTGCGGTAAGCCGATCGTCCGGCGCCCAGGGTGTCGGCGCAGACCGATTTCCCGCCCAGGACTCGAGAATGTTTGAAAGGAGGCGGAGCGTCGCAGGCGGAAGCGAAGAGAGAGGCGGCGCCCAGGAGAACGCCGGCAAAATGCAATGGCCGGGGCGTCAGAGCCCCTCGGTCGCCGCGAGCTCTTCCGCGCGTTTTTTCCACTTGTACGCGTAACGGGAGATGACTCCCAGGACGGAAACGACCGCGACGATCAGGAACAACACGGCAGCAATCGCTCCTCGTACGAGAGGGGAATTGGGGTCCCCGTAACAGGCGCCGCAGGCGCTCGCAAATCGGGCGGGAGTCAGGAGAGCGATCGCGGAGAGAATCGCCGCGATCCGGTTCAATGGGCACTCCCGGCCATCTTGCGGCGGAAGAACGTCAGATAGAAAGCCAACCCGAACCCGGCGAGGATCGAGAGCGCACCCGTGGCGAGGTGAGCGGGCTCGCGGCTCGCGGCCCACTCTCGAAGGGACCAGGAGCCGAAAAGGAAGGCCAGAGCGGCTGCAGTGACGATGAAAAAGACGTGAAACTGTTTGAGGGACATTGTCGGTCCGATTCCCCGGTGTTCGGCCGGGCGATCAGTACTGCTTGTTGTTCATGGTGGTGATGACCGGGATGAGCAGGAGAAAGACGAACATCACCGCCGTCAGGATCAACGAGAACTTGATGAGGCTTTTTTCGGATAATAGATGCATGAAGAAACTCGCGACGAGCGTGCCTTTTACGGAAGCAATGACGAGCGCGACGGTGACGGCCTGCCAGGTGGGGAGGTGAAGGCTCGCGACCGCTACGGTGACGACCGTGAGGATCGCCAGCGAGACGAAAACGAAAATGTAGGTGCGGACGTGCCGTCTCGCTTCTTCGGGCGTGTGGGCGGGGTGGTCCAGTGCGACGTCGTGGGCGGTCATGTGCTCTCCTCGGTGGGACGCGGCGGAAACTAGAGAAGGTAGAGAACTGGAAACAGGAAAATCCAGACGAGATCGACGAAGTGCCAGTACAGCCCGGCGACCTCGATTCGTCCGGCGAAGTGCTCCGGCTCTGTCTTCCACATCTTACTGCCGGGGAGCAGGAAGTAGGTGTTGACGACAAGCCCTCCGATGACGTGGAGGACGTGAAGGCCGGTGAGAGTGAAATAGATCGCGAGGTAGGGACTCGTTTTCGGATACAGGTGATGGTGGAACTTCTGGCCGTATTCGTAATACTTCACGCAGAGAAAGGCCACTCCGAGGAGAATCGTCAGTCCCATCCACATCCGGAACTTGGCGATGCTTCGATTGAATTCGAGAGACGCCCAGGCCATGACCATGGTGATCGACGACGTGATCAGGACCATGGTGTTGAACGTCGCGACCCGCACGTCGAGGATCTGAGATCCGTGGGCTGGCCAGAGCGAACGGTGTTCGCCGTGCGCCCAGGCCTCTTTGAGCGTCTCCGCATCAAATCCTAGCGGGTGAGCCGGAGCTCCGGTGCGAAGCATGATGTACGTCGAGAAGAGAGCTCCGAAGAGCATCACTTCCGACGCGAGAAAGAGCCACACCCCGAGTTTGGCGTTCGTGACGCCGGTGACCGGGTGCGGCTTGGAGACATACGGGCTGACCAGTTCCATTCGGATTCTCCTGTCCTATGAGTCGTTCGGCTTCGGGTGGCGCTCTCGTTACAGCTCCGGGGCGAACGACGGAGAGAAATCGGACGGTGCGCCGGGGACCGAGTATTCGTACGGTCCGCGGTAAACGACCGGAGTCGCGGCGAAATTTCCATGGGGCGGCGGCGAAGGAGCGGCCCATTCGAGGGTCGTGGCGCTCCAGGGGTTGTCGCCGACCCTTTCCCCCTTCTTCATGCTCCAGAAAAAGTTGACGATGAAGAAGATCTGGGC
>Ga0315281_10011840_pt1 | contig 11916 bp, 12 predicted proteins | sample YL17G07_0_MG_FD_204540 | JGI IMG/M metagenome (GOLD analysis project Ga0315281, IMG submission 204540) | Sediment microbial communities from Yellowstone Lake, YNP, Wyoming, USA - YL17G07_0 | ecosystem: Environmental > Aquatic > Freshwater > Lake > Sediment | place: USA: Wyoming | collected... | reverse complement strand
CAATTGAGCTACTGCCCTCCGGCCGTTCGGTGGGGCCGAACCAACGAGGATAGCAGCGAGACCCGAAGCCTCCCGAGGCGACTGACGACGCGGGGTGAACAAGGGGCGAACCAGGGGTGGAGGCGCTGCGGCGGCGACGATCAAAGGCCCAGAAAGCAATGAGCGCGAGCGATCCGACGAGCCAGGCGAACACCGGGGGTTCGCGGAGCACACCGAGCACCGAGCCCGCGTGAGGAATCCGCACCGCGACGCTGCCGAAGACGTCACCTCCCGACGGCCTCCAAGGATCGTCGGTGCTGCGATGGTCGCCTCGAGTGACGTAACCCGACTTCGACGAACCACCGACGATGCGGTGGATGACCCGGACCCCGGCGTGCGCGTCGCCGGCCGGCACGCGGTAGGCGATCACCTCGCCCACGTGGTACGAGTCGTGCTCACGCATGATCACGAGGTCGCCGTCGGCGAACGCGGGCTCCATCGACCGGCCCGACACGATGGCGTAGGTGGCCGGACCGCCGAACATCTGCGGTCGGTACAGGTTCCACCACACGACGGCGAGCACCAGCGCGGCGGCGATATTGAGGATCCGAAGCTTTCGGCGCACGGACGCCGGCACGGCCGGACTCAGCTCGCGACCGGTTCCGCCCGCCGGCGTGCACGGTGCACGAGCACCGCTGCGGCAGCAGCAGTGGCGGCAACCGCCGCACCCCCGATCGCGCCGGCATAGGCGAGACGCCGCCCGGAGAGCATCGAGGCAACGGCCTGACGCTCACCGGCCTGCTCGATCGCGTCCAAGGTCCGCGTGAGCAATCCCGGCGCCGGCTGCAGATAGTGGCTGCGCAGCATCTGCAGCCCCCGCAACATGCGCCGATACCGCGCCAGCTCGGCCTGGCAGCGCAGACAGCTCTCGATATGCCGCTGTACCGAGAGTTCGACGGCTGCGCCGCGCCCCACTGCCGCCGGAAGCAGTTCGGCGACCTGGTCACATTGCATGGGCCCGCCTCCCTGGGCTGCGGGCATCGCCGTCGTACAGGAGATCCCGCAAGCGCTTGCGGCCACGGTGAAGGCGGACCTTCGCCGCCGGTACCGAGATGCCGAGCTCGTCGGCGATCTCCTCGTGGGAGAGTCCGTACACGTCCTTCAGCACGACGAGCACGCGCAGCTTGGGCGGCAGCGTGTCGAGTGCGACCTCCAGCTGCCTGAGCAGCGCCATCGACTCGGCGGCGTCTTCGGGCTGCGTGTCGGGGTGGAGCTCGACAGGCTCGCGAACCAACCCGTCAAGGGTCTCGAAGCGGTGACGACGACGACGCTTCAGTGCCGTGTACGCCGCGTTGGCGGTGATGCGGTACATCCACGTACTGAACTGGGCATCGCCGCGGAAGCGGGCCAACCCTCTCCAGGCGCGGAGGTAGGACTCCTGGACCACGTCTCGTGCATCCTCCTCGTCGGCCGTGAGGCGAAGCGCGAGCGTGTAGGTGTCGACGTAGGTTCGACGAACCAGCTCGTCGAAGGCCCGGCGATCGCCCCCTTTGGCAGCGACGACCAGACCGTCGAGCTCGCCTCGTTCTCGCGGCAACTCGTGCGTGGTCATGTCGGACTCACGCCGCCGCGTTCGGGTTACACGGCTCGAGAAGCTGCAACGTCAGCGGGTTTCCCGGTGCAGGGTGTGCTTGCGGTCGAATCGGCAGTACTTCTTCATCTCGATACGCTCACGGTCGTTGGTCTTGTTCTTCACCGTGATGTAGTTGCGCCGCTTGCACTCCTCGCACGCCAGCGTCACCTTCACCCGCTTGTCGCTTGCCATCGTTCTCTGCTCCCGATCGTCACCTGGTAGCGGTGGCGGGACTCGAACCCGCGACGCCGCGATTATGAGCCGCGTGCTCTGCCAGCTGAGCTACACCGCCTAGATCTTCCTGGCCTTGATGTTCTGGCTTGCTGATTTCCTGGCTTGCTCCGCATGCCACGCTCGGCGGGCGAGCCCCCTTACGGACTTGAACCGTAGACCCCTTCCTTACCATGGAAGTGCTCTGCCAACTGAGCTAAGGGGGCGGGACAGGCAAGAGTAGCAACCGCTTCGACGGAAGAGGCCTTCGAGGTACGGTGCCCCCGATGAGCGTGACCATCAGGGCGGCCGAGCGCCGCGACGCCCCAGGGATCCGGGCCATCTACAACCACTATGTGACGGAGTCGACCGCGCTCTTCGACCTCGTGCCCCGGTCCCTCGACGAACAGGTGCAGTGGATCGACGAGCACGCAGGCGGTCATCCGGCGGTGGTGGCAATCGCCGCAGGTACGGCTGCGGGAACCGGCGACCAGGTGGTCGGGTTCGGGTCGCTCTCACCGTTCCGGCTGCGCCCTGCCTACGCCACGACGGTCGAGGATTCCGTGTACCTCCTGGCCGAGTACCAGGGCCGCGGGATCGGGCGAATGATCCTCGAGGAACTCCTCCGACTCGCCGAGGCGCACGGTTTCCACAGCGTGATCGCGCGCATCACCGGCGACAACCAGGCCTCGATCGCGCTCCACGCCGCCTGCGGATTCGCGATCGTGGGAACCGAGCGAGAGGTGGGGCGCAAGTTCGGGCGTTGGCTCGACGTCGTCGAGATGCAGCGTCTGCTCTAGCTCGAGCCCGCCGGACCACCGGGAGCCGGAGATGATGAGGCCCGCCGGAGGCGGGCCAGTGGGCCGGGTTGGATTCGAACCAACGTAGCTTGCGCAGCAGTTTTACAGACTGCCCCCTTTGGCCACTCGGGTACCGACCCAGGGGGGCGTACAGTATCAGCCCAAATCCAGCCGACCGGGAGCGACCATGCCGACCTTCGACGTAGTGTCCGAGCTCGACATGCAGGAAGTTCGCAACGCGGTCGACCAAGCCCAGCGCGAGGTCGGGACCCGCTTCGACTTCAAGAACACGGGGAGCTCGATCGAGCTCGCCGAGAAGTCGATCGAACTCCGCACCGAGAGCGACGCCCGCCTCAAGGCCCTCTCGCAGGTGCTCGAGGAGAAGCTCGTACGACGCCAGGTCTCGTTGAAGGCCCTGTCGTACGGGAAGGTGGAAGAGGCCGCGAAGGGCACGGTCCGTCAGACGGTCACCCTCAACGTGGGGATCTCGTCCGACAAGGCCCGCGAGATCGGAAAGTTCCTCAAGGAGCTCAACCTCAAGGGCGTCCAGCACCAGGTTCAGGGCGACCAGCTCCGCGTGAGCGGCAAGAAACGCGACGACCTGCAGAACGCCATCCAGGCCATGCGCGAGCACGACTTCGAGATTCCACTGCAGTTCACGAACTTCCGCGACTGAGATCGGCGGATCAGTACCGACCGTTCCGGAGCCGGGCGATGCGTTCGGCCGTCGGCGGGTGCGTGCTGAAGAGATTGGCGAACTCGACCGTGCGACCGGTCAGTGGGTTGACGATGTACGCAGTGGCCTGCTGCGGGCTGACGTTCATCGGTACCTGCTTGGCGTAGGCCTCGATCTTCTCGAGCGCGCGCGCGAGGGGTTCACCGTCGTGGACCAGGTGCGCGCCGCTCGCGTCGGCTTCGTATTCGCGCGACCGCGAGATCGCCATCTGGAGCAGCCCGGCGGCGATCGGAGCGAGGAGCATCATCAAGAGCGCACCGACTGCGTTCCCGCCCTCGCCGTCGCCACCCCCGAACAGCGCGCCCCAGAACGCGATCCGGGCCACGAACGTGATGCCCAGGGCCACGGCAGCGGCGACCGATCCGATCAGGATGTCGCGGTTCTTCACGTGCGAGAGCTCGTGGGCGAGCACGCCGCGGAGCTCGTCGCGGTCGAGTACCTGGAGGATGCCCTGCGTCACGCAGACCGCAGCGTGGTCGGGACTGCGCCCGGTGGCGAACGCGTTCGGCTGCGCCTCGGGGGACACGTAGATCTTCGGCATGGGCATGCCGGCCTTGCCGGTGAGCTCCTCGACGACCTCGTAGACCTGCGGCAGATCTTCCCGGGTCGCCGGCTGGGCGCGCGCGGCCTTGATCGCGAGCTTGTCGCTGAACCAGTAGGAGCCCCCACAGAACAGGAAGCCAACACCGAGCCCGAGCACGAGCCCGCTCGCGCCCCCGATGAGCCCGCCGATGCCCATGAGCAGGGCACCGAGCAACCCCAGGAGGAGTGCCGTCTTCATCGCGTTTCGCATCGTTGCCACCTCGTTGGCTCGGGATCGAGCCCTGTCACCCCGAAACGTTATGTCCTGGCCGTTCGTTCCCGAACTCGCCTCAGTCGTAGTAGCCGGAGTGGAAGTAGATGCAGGGGACGCCCTCGGCCCGGAACATCTCGACGTTGCGGCGGTCGTCCTCGATCGCGAGCCTGAGGTCGAAGCCGTAGTGGCGGAGGTCCCACACGGATGCCTGCTTGAAGTCGCGGGCGAAGTCGTAGTCGCCCCACGGCCGCATCACGAGCAGGTCCCACCGGATCCGGTAGCGGCGCAACCACGCTTCGGTGAGGTGGTGGACGCGCTCCGGACGCGCGGTGAGCAGGAGGATCCGAAGTTCAGGATCGAGCAGGTCGAGGAGCACCTTGACCTCTTCGATGACCTCGTCGTCGCCGCAGGCCTCGAAGAAGGCGTCCCAGTCTCGCCGTGGCCGCTCGAGGTAGTGCTGGCGGCTGGCGGCGTCGGAGAGCACACCGTCGAGATCGACGACGGCCCCCGGCCCCGGCTCGATGACGCCCTGGTGCCAAGTCCAGTGCGGTGGGACGGGCGGGGCCGTCAATCTTCTTCCGGAGCGGTGTCGAGATATCGCGCTTTGATGCCTTCGACCACCGACGGGTCGGCGAGGGTGCTGGTGTCGCCGAGGGCATGGTGCTCGGCGACGTCGCGCAACAACCTCCGCATGATCTTGCCCGAACGTGTCTTGGGAAGATCCTCGGTGAACAGGATCGTCTTGGGCTTGGCGATCGGTCCGATCGTGCGGCCCACGTGGTCGCGGAGTTCGGCGACGAGCGCGTCGCTCGCGGTGCTGTCACCGCGCAAGGTCACGAACGCGCTGATCGCCTGGCCGGTGGTGTCGTCCTTGATGCCCACGACCGCCGCTTCCGCCACGGCCGGATGACCGACGAGCGCATGCTCGACCTCGGCGGTGGAGATGTTGTGGCCTGACACGAGCATGATGTCGTCGACCCGCCCGAGTAGCCAGTAGTAGCCGTCGTCGTCGCGCTTCGCACCGTCGCCCGCGAAGTAGCGGCCCTCGAACCGGTCCCAGTAGGTGTCGCGATAGCGCTGCGGATCGCCCCAGATGCCGCGCAGCATCGCCGGCCACGGCTGCGTGAGCACGAGGAAGCCCCCGCCGGGGATCGGGACCGACTCGCCGGTGTTGCTGACGATGTCGGCGCCGATACCAGGGAGCGGGAACGTCGCGCTTCCCGGTTTCAGGGTGGTGGCGCCGGGAAGCGGGCTGATCATGATGGCGCCGGTCTCGGTCTGCCACCACGTGTCGACGACGGGGCAGCGCGTCTGGCCGATGTGCTGCCAGTACCACACCCACGCCTCGGGATTGATGGGCTCGCCCACGGTGCCGAGCAGCCGCAACGACGACAGGTCACGCGACTCGGGATACTGCGCTCCCCATTTCATGAACGTCCGGATCGCGGTGGGCGCGGTGTAAAGGATGGTGACGCCGTACTTCTCGATGATCTGCCAGAGCCGGTCCTTCTCCGGGAAGTCGGGGCTGCCTTCGTAGAGCACGCTCGTCGTGCGGTTGGCGAGCGGGCCGTACACGATGTACGAGTGGCCGGTGACCCAGCCGACATCGGCAGAGCACCAGTAGATATCGGTGTCGGGGTGCAGGTCGAACACGTGCCGGTGCGTCCACACGACCTGGGTGAGATAACCACCTGTCGTGTGCATGATGCCCTTGGGCTTCGCGGTGGTCCCGCTCGTGTAGAGCAGGTAGAGCAGGTCCTCGGAGTCCATCCGCTCGGGTTCGCACGAGGCGGACTGCTGCGGGACGACATCGTGCCACCACACGTCGCGGCCCTCGGTCATCGACACGTCGTGGGCGGTGCGCCGCAGCACCAGCACCTTCTCGATCGACGGGCACTCGGCCACCGCGGTATCGGCGGTGTCCTTCAGCGGCACCACGCTGCCCCGCCGCCACGCGCCGTCGGCCGTGACGAGCACCTTGGCCTCGGCATCTTGAATCCGGTCGCGCAGGGAGTCCGCCGAGAATCCGCCGAACACGACCGAATGCGGCGCGCCGATGCGTGAGCACGCGAGTAACGCCATCGGAAGCTCGGGAACCATGCCCATGTAGATGTTCACGCGGTCGCCCCGGCGGACACCGAGTTCCTTCAGCGCGTTGGCGAGCCGGCAGACGTCGTCGAGCAGTTCCGCGTAGGTGATGACCCTCGTGTCACCGGGCTCGCCCTCCCAGAGGTACGCGACCTGGTCACCGTGACCGGCGGCAACGTGGCGGTCGAGGCAGTTGTACGACACGTTGAGCTTGCCGCCGACGAACCACTTGGCGAAGGGCAGCTCCCACTCGAGGATCGTGTCCCAGTCCTCGTACCAGTCGAGGAGGTTGGCCGCCTGCTGTGCCCAGAAGCCCTCGAAGTCGGCGTTGGCCTCGTCGTAGATCTCGGCGTCGACGACCAGCGCGTCCTTCTTGAACGACTCCGACGGCGCGAACGTGCGACCCTCGGCAAGCAAGGACTCGATCGTGTCGGACATGTCGTCTCCACCCCCGGATCGGCGTCGGCGCCGTCAGGCTATCTGCGGTGGGTTGACGCCCGGCGGGTAGCGCAGCGATCGATCAGCCGAACCCGACTCGCTGGAACGTCGAGGCGGTGTTCGCTTCCGGATGGTCGAACGTCGCGTAGGGGCGGTTCGTCAACCAGAGGTGATCACCGTCGAGCGCGAGAAACCGCATGACGCGGGGCCCCGGCAATGCAATCCGATCCCGCCATTCGAAGCTATCGAGGTCGAGGAGCGCGATCCCTGCGCCCGTGATCACTACCAGGGACCTCCCGGTCGCAACGGCATCCCAGAAATCCCCGTCGAGCAAGAGGGTCGCGCGGACCGCACCTGTGGCCTTGTCGACCAGCCGAAGCGCGTACGGCTGGCCGAGCATTCGCCCTCCGCTCACGACCACCAGCCCGCCGCCGGTCGAGGCAATGGGGAAGTTGAGCGCGTCCGCTCGGATCCCGGACCGGGTGTCGCCCGGGAGCGAGAACTCGGAAAGGATGTCGCCGGTCACCAGATCGAGCTTGATGATCGCTCCCGTTGCGTAGTCACCGAGCCACGCCGACGTACCGTCGACCACGAAACCTTTGTAGGAGTTTCCCTCTCCGAACGGCAGCGCGCGGATGATCGTGTTGGTCAAAGTTTCGATACCCATGAGTACGCGACCGTTCACCGCCCAGAGCGTCGATCCGGAGAGTGCGATCTGCGTCGGTGACCCATCGGGCATTGACACGACCGTCTCGATCCGCCCGGAGATCGCATTCACGCGCACGACGCCCCCCCACCGCTCGTACGACGGACCATCTGGGTATCCGTCGACCTGAACCCCGCCACCGTCGGCAACCCAGAGCGTGGTGCCCTGCGCGACGACTTGTCCCGGGGCGAAAAAGGGGGATGAGGGTGCGTAGTGCTCGGCCAGCGGACTCGGGTCGACGTGGCGCGTCACTCCCGTCACCGTGTCGTACCCGACGAGCCCACCGCCGTTCGCGGCGAACCAGAGCTCCCCGTTCACCGCCACAAGTGAGAACTGGGCGTCAACTGGAAGCGGGCGCGGAGGACCGAGCACGAGGCGCTCGCGTTCGAGACTCGTCGTCTGCGTCTCGACGTACACCGAACGGGAGTCGTCTTCGGACCAGAACCACAGTGCTCCGATCGCGATCGCGACCACCAGCGCTGCGGCGATCGCGCCGACCGCGGCGCGACGGTCACCGCGCTGATGGGTACGACCGACGGGAGGTGAATACGGTGGCACCATCTCGGCGCGGTGCTCGGAGAGGCGATGCAATTGGTCGTCGAGCTCAGACATCGTCTCTCACCCCCATTCGAGTGCGAAGCCGGTCGAGCGCGCGACTCACGTGGGTGGCGACCGTCGATGCCGACATCCGAAGCGCGACACCTGCCTCAACGTGGGACCAACCACAGCCGTGGACCAGCCAGATCGCACGCAGCTGCGCGGGCGACAGCTCGAGCAACGCGGGCGCGAGCCCGGGTTCGTAGTCGGGCAGCTCGGCGTCGGCCGGCCACGGCAGGAACCCCTGCTTGCGCGACCTCGTCTTCGACTGGGCCACCCGGTAGAGGTAGCCGCCGGGGTTGTCCATCTCCTGAACCCGCTTCCAGTGCTGCCATGCGTAGGCGAATGCCTCCGCGATCGCGTCGGCCACCCTCTCGGGAGGCAGGTGAGCCGACAGCGCGCGCCGAAGCTGCGGGTCCATCGCCTGCACGAACGCCTCGAACTCGCCGTCGGACATGACTCTCCCCACCCGTACTGACCGGCGAGGGCACTGATCGCGCTACATCGAACCTGCCGTGAACTCCAGGACCCGGTGGGCGCCGAGACCTGCCGGATCGAGGAGCGCGCCTGCTTCGGTGACCCGGCTGCGGTGCTTGACGGCATCGAGGTCGCCGACGTGTGCGCGCGCGTCCCGTTGCGCGCGTGCCTCGGCGACGAGGTCGTCGATGCCGAGGTCACGGAGCCACTCGGCCTGGCTGCACTCTCTCCGCAACACGAGTCCGCAGCTGCGCGCCGCGTGCACCAGGTATTCGAGGGGAACGTCGGCGGTGATGTCCTGGTCTCCGGGCGCGACCAATGGCGACGAGCCGCGCTCGTGGTGGCGATACGTACGCAACCAACCCTCCTCGCCACGCTCGACGAGTTCGGCCGCCGACGCCACGTAGTCGATCACCACGAGCACACCACGCTGCAACACGAGCGCGCACGACTGGAGCCAGTCCCGCGCGCCGGTCGGCACCGGTAGCCGGGTGCCGACGGGCACGGCACCGGGGGCGACATGATCGGCTTCTGTCGCCAGCTCGGACGCGGCCGGGATCAGCTCCTCCACGAATGCGTCGCCCACGACCCCCACGCGCACTTCCCACCATCCGTCGGCTCGTCGTTCGACCACCCGGAACGGGAGGTTGTCGAGCAGCTCGTTCACCAGCATCACTCCGGTCACCGGCACCGCTGGGAGTTCCCCCAGGGACGTGACGATGGGTCCTACGCCGGTGGCGGGTGCAGCCGAATCCCCGAGCGGATTCATCGGCCCCAGCGCGTCCTCGAGCGGCTCGAGCACGAGGCGGTCGCGCTGCTCGGCGCGCAATGCCGCGGAGCGCTCCACCAGCACGTAGCGGAGAGCCGAGGCGCAGCGCGGCTCCGCTCGGAGCACGTCAGCAGCGAGACGCCCGCTCCCCGCGCCTGCTTCGACCACCAGGTAGGGATCGGGCACGCCGAGTTCGTCCCAGAACCGGTCCAGCGAACGTGCGACGACGGCTCCGAAGAGTGAGCCCACCTCGGGGCTGGTCACGAAATCGTGGCCGCTCCGGCCCGCTCCTTTCCCACGGGCAAAGAAACCCCCGTCGCCGTAGAGGGCCTCGTCCACGAACGCGTCAAAGGGAATCGGCCCCCCACGATGGATCCGCTCGGCAAGCCGCTGTTCGAGTGGAGTGCTCACGGGCCAGACGCTATCGAGTGCGACGCGGCGACGAGCGAGCGGAGCGAGCCGAGGAGCTCGCCAGCGAGCGAACGGCCGCGAGCCGGGTATCCCGGCTCGCAGTGAGCGAGCCAAGAGTCAGGAGCGAATAATCAGGCTCGGAAGGCCAGCTCGCCGACCCGCGCGAAGAACTGCGGGTAGATACCGACCACGACCACGACCGCCGTGGAGAGCGCCATCGCCGTGGTGAGCGCGACCGGAGTCGGGTGACTCGATGCAGTGGGCGCGTATTCGGCGAGCGGCTCGTGGAACCACATCTTGCGGGCGACCGCGGCGTAATAGAAGAAGGCGATCACGGAGGCGACGGCAGCAATCACGCCGAGCACGATCGCGCTCGGCGTGTTCGCGTCGAAGACGGCGCGGAACATCACGAACTTGGCGAACCATCCCGCGAGCGGCGGTATCCCGGCAAGGGAGAACAGGAAGATCGTCATCGCGAGCGCCAACCCGGGATTGCTCTGACCGAGACCGGAGTACGAGTCGATCTCACCCGATCGCGTACGGCGCGCCACTGCCATCACCACCGAGAATGCGCCCAGGTTCATCGCGCCGTAGATGAGCAGGTAGATGACGACCGCTTCGAACGCGGACCGCGCGGCCTGGCCGTCGCCCGCGACGGCGAGAGGTACCAGGATGAATCCGCCCTGCGCGATCGACGAGTACGCGAGCATCCGAACGATGTTGGTCTGGCGAAGGGCAACCAGATTGCCGTAGATCATCGACGCCGCGGCGAATACCCACAGCACCGGTTCCCACGAGTCCTGCGACGGGAAGAACCCGAACTTCACGATCGTGAGCAACGCCACGAAACCGCCTGCTTTCGACGCCACCGAGAGGAACGCGGTGACCGGCGTGGGCGCCCCCTCGTAGGTGTCGGGTGTCCAGAAATGGAACGGCACCGCGCTCACCTTGAACGCGAAGCCGCCGAGGGTGAGGAAGATCGCCACCGCGAACAGCGCGGTCGTGTCGTGACGGCTGGTGTACTCGAAGATCCCGCTCAGGAGCGTCGTGCCGGTCTCGCCGTAGACGAATGACATCCCGTACAGCATCACGGCAGTGGAGAGCACGCCGATCAGGAAGTACTTGATCGCCGCTTCGTTGGATCTCTTGTCGTGTTTGCGCCATCCGGCGAGCACGAAGGTTGGAATGGTGATGGTCTCCAAGGCGACGAAGATCGACACCAGGTCGCGCGCCGAGGCCATGGCGAGCATGCCGAGCACCGAGGTGAGCAACAAGAAGTAGAACTCGCCCTGGTAGTAGTCGCCCTCGCTGATGTAGTCGGACGCCATGAGGAGCGAGATGTACGCGACGACGAGGAAGAACCCCTCGAGCGCCAGCGCGTAGTTGTCGACGACGAAGGCGCCTCCGAAGAGGTGGCGGTCGGCGCCGTCGGCCGCGAGCGTGATGACGGGGACCAGAGCCCCCAACACGCCGAGCGACGCGAGTCGTGACGAGGTCCACCGCGACCGCTCGGGCCACACGAGGTCGGCGAGGAGGACGATCAGGATCGTCGCGCTCAGGACGATCTCGGGCGCGAGTGCATGGAAGTCGACCGAAGGATTCACCCGAGCACCCGGGTGATCCCGCCGACGATGTGCGTGACCGCGGGGTCGGTCATCTTGAACAGCAGCTGCGGGTAGATGCCGAGGGCGACGATCAGCACGAGCAATGGTGTCCACGCCACCCACTCCGGCCCGTGCACGTCGTGGATGTGGCGTTGCTGGAACTCCGCCTGGACCTTGCCGAACGCTACGCGTTGGAACATCCAGAGCAGGTAACCCGCCGCGAGCACGGTCCCGACCGCAGCGATGACCATGTACACGCGGAACGTCCAGAGCGTGCCGCTGCTGCCACCCCACAAGCCGTTCGGATTCTTCGGGTCGTACGTGGACAGGATCGCAGGGAACTCGCCCCAGAATCCGGCAAGGCCCGGCAGCCCGAGCGACGCCATCGCGCAGAACCCGAGAATCCACCCGAGGCGCGGTGCTTGCAGGAGCAACCCGCCGAGCCGGCTGAGCTCCCGGGTCTCGAACCGCTCCTGGATCGATCCGGCGACGAAGAAGAGCATGCCGGTGATGAGGCCGTGCGCCACCATCCCGAACACCGCGGCGTTGATGCCGAAGTTCGTCAGCGTAGCGATACCCAGCATCACGAAGCCCATGTGCGCAACCGACGAGAACGCGATGAGCCGCTTCATGTCTCGCTGCGCGAGGCAGCCGAGCGCCCCGTAGATGATC
>Ga0315281_10011839_pt1 | contig 11916 bp, 5 predicted proteins | sample YL17G07_0_MG_FD_204540 | JGI IMG/M metagenome (GOLD analysis project Ga0315281, IMG submission 204540) | Sediment microbial communities from Yellowstone Lake, YNP, Wyoming, USA - YL17G07_0 | ecosystem: Environmental > Aquatic > Freshwater > Lake > Sediment | place: USA: Wyoming | collected... | reverse complement strand
TAGTCTTTATGTTCGTTTTTCGCAGGATGCCCGAGAAGACCCAGAACTTGTTGAAGAGGGGAGAAAGGAATTTAAAAAACTGGAAGAAGGCGATCCTGAAAATAAAAAACTTTGGAAGTGGTTTTTAAAGGAGTCATTGCGGGATTTTGATCGTGTTTATAAAATCCTTGATGTTAAAATTGAGAACACGATTGGCGAGAGTTTTTATGAGCCGGAACTCAAATCGTTGGTTAAAGATGCTTTAAAACGAGGTGTCGCAGAATACGGAAAAGATCGTTCAATTGTAATCCAGATTTCGGGTAGTTCCACGCCCGAAATTATCCAGAAATCCGATGGGGCGACAATTTATACTACGCGAGAATTAGCAGCCATTCGTCATCGTATTAAAAAATGGCATGCGACAAAGCTCCTTTACGTCGCCGCCAATCAACAGACATTTCATCTTAGTCAAGTTTTTGGTGCTGCCAAGCTTCTTGGTATTGCCAAATTAGAACAATTGGTTCATGTAAAATTTGGTATGATGTTAGCTCCCGGCGGAAAAAAATTTGCTACAAGAGAAGGTCGTCTTATCCCAATGGAAGAGGTATTAAAAGAGGCGGTTTTACGGGCTAAAAAAATTGTTGATGAATTAAATCCGTCTTTACCTGAAAAAGTGAAAGAAAATATCGCAAAAGAGGTGGGCATTGGAGCGGTGAAATTCTTTGATCTTTCTCATAACCGGATATCTGACATTATTTTTGAGTGGGACAAGATGTTAAACCTTAAAGGTTTTTCCGTTCCTTATATTCAATACACCTATGCTCGTTTTTCCAGTATACTAAGGAAGGCTAAATTTAAGAAAAAAAATTTCCCTACAATTATCACTCATTCTTTAGAGAGAGAAATTATCTTAATAATTCTTCGCTTTGATGAAGTACTCCAAGACATTGATAAAAATTATTTCCCGAATCAACTGGCTGAATATCTTTATGGGCTAAGTAACACTTTAAATATCTTCTATGAGACCCTCCCCATTCTTAAAGCCGAGAGCGGTCTTCGCCAGAGTCGTTTAAATATTGCTCTTGGTGCGAAAGAAATTTTAAAAACTGGACTAAAACTTTTAGGCATTTCCGCCCCAGAAAAAATGTAATTATATGGAACTCGATTTCCCTCAAATTGAAACAAAAATATTAAAATTCTGGAAGGAAAATAAAATTTTTGAGAAGCTTCGGGAAAAAAATAAAAATAAGGAACGTTGGTCTTTTTTGGATGGGCCGATAACTGCTAACAATCCTATGGGAGTTCATCATGCGTGGGGAAGAACTTACAAAGATGTCTTCCAAAGATACAAAGCTCTTCAAGGTTTTGATCAACGATTTCAAAACGGTTTTGATTGTCAGGGTCTTTGGGTTGAAGTGGAGGTGGAAAAAGAACTCGGCTTTAAAACAAAGAAAGACATTGAAAAATACGGCATAGCCGAATTTGTTGAAAAATGCAAAGAAAGGGTGAAAAAATATTCTAAGATTCAAACAGAACAGTCAATTCGTCTCGGCCAATGGATGGACTGGAAAAATTCTTATTATACGATGTCCGATGAAAATAACTATGCTATTTGGTATTTCCTTAAAAAATGTTGGAGGGGAGGATTTTTATATAAAGGCAGAGACGTTGTACCTTGGTGTATCCGCTGTGGAACCGCTATTTCCCAACACGAAATTCTTACAGAAGAGTATAAAGAGATTGTTCATAAATCAATTTTCTTTAAATTGCCAATTTTAGGTCGCAAAAACGCTTTTTTTCTTGTTTGGACGACAACGCCATGGACATTGCCCGCCAATGTGGCTTTAGCCGTAAATCCCGACTTGGAGTATGCCGAAATTGAAAATGACGAAGGAGAAATTTTTGTTTTACTGAAAAACAAGTCCAATTTGATTCCGAATGGCAAAATAGTTAGAACAATCCGAGGAGAAAAATTAAATAATTTGAAATATAGTGGTTTGTTCGACGAATTGCCCGCAGTTCAAAATAACATTAAAAACAAGGAGCACTTAACTATTTTATGGAAAGAAGTTTCTGAAGAAGAGGGGACAGGAATTGTCCATATTGCTCCCGGTTGCGGCCAAGAGGATTTTAAATTAGGTAAAGAATTTAGATTGCCGGTTATCGACCCAACCGACGATGAGAGCAGGTATAAAGATGGCTTCGGTGATTTCTCGGGGAAATTGGCAACCGAAGTGAACGACCTTATTTTTAAAAATTTATCTAAAAAGAATTTAGTTTTTAAAATAGAAGATTATCTTCATCGTTATCCAACATGCTGGCGTTGCAAATCAGAATTGATTTTTCGTCTGGTCGATGAGTGGTATATTTCAATGGAAAAATTAAGGAAACCATTAATAGAGGTCGCCAAAAAAATCGAATGGATTCCTTCTTTTGGGTTAGAAAGGGAATTAGATTGGTTGAAAAACATGCAAGACTGGCTTATTTCAAAAAAAAGATATTGGGGTCTCTCTTTGCCGATTTATGAGTGTTCTTGCGGCAACTTTGAAGTGATTGGTTCGAAAGAAGAATTAAAAGAAAGGGCGGTTGGAGGTTGGGAGGAATTTGAAGGTCATTCTCCACATAGGCCATGGGTAGATAAGGTAAAGATTAAATGCTCAAAATGCGGAAAATTAGTTTCCAGGATACCTGACGTTGGAAACCCCTGGCTTGATGCCGGAATTATTTCCTTTTCCACCACGGGTTATTTCATTGGCAGAGAATACTGGAAATTGTGGTTTCCAGCCGAATTGATTTGCGAGTCGTTCCCCGGGCAGTTCAAAAATTGGTTTTATTCTTTGATAGTAATGAGTACGGTTTTAGAAAATACTAAGCCTGCCAAAACAATTTTTGGTTATGCTTCTGTCCGCGACGAAAAAGGCGAAGAGATGCACAAATCCAAAGGAAATGCTATTTGGTTTGATGAGGCGGTAGAGAAAATCGGGGCGGATCCGATGCGCTGGATGTATGTAAGGCAGAATCCCGTTTATAATTTAAAATTCGGCTGGAAAGCCGGTGAAGAAACCAAAAGAAAGCTTTTGATTTTTTGGAACAGCTTTGTTTTTTTCCAAACATATGTAGATAAAAATGAACTTCCTGAAAATTTATTTCAGCCCCGAGCCGACAGTATTTTAGATAGGTGGATTATTTCCCGCTTCAACAATTTAATCGGGAAAGTAACCAGAAATTTGGATAGATATAATGTTGCAGCGGCTAGTTTAGCCATTGAAGAGTTTTTTATAGACGATCTTTCACTCTGGTACATTAGAAGATCTCGTCAGAAATTTCAAAAACCAAGAAACAAAGAAGAGAAGAAGAAAGCAGCAGAAACGCTTTATTACCTGATTTTAAATTTAACAAAACTTGTAGCGCCGATGATGCCGTTTTTAGCAGAAGAGATTTATCAGAATTTAAAATTAAAAAACATGCCAGAATCAATTCATTTGGAAAATTGGCCAAAAGCAGATAAAGAACTGATTAGTCAGGAATTAGAGGAAAAGATGAAAAAAATTAGAGAAGTTGTTGCTTTGGCTTTAGCAGAAAGGGCAAAACTTGGGATAAAAGTTAGGCAACCATTATCTGAATTACAAATTCCAAATTACGATTTACGAATAGAAAAAGAATTGTTGGAGTTGATCAAAGATGAGGTTAATATAAAAGAAATTACTTTTGGTAAAACCTTAAAGTTAGATACTAAAATTACTCCGGGGCTGAAAGAAGAAGGAATGGTTAGAGAAGTGATTCGTCAGATCCAGGAAATGAGAAAAAGAGCTAAACTAAAACCAAAAGATAAAATTTTAGTTCAATATTTTGGCGGGCCAAAATTAAATGAGATTTTAGAAAAGAATAAAAAAATTATTCTAAAAGAAACTAAAGCTAAAGATTTTCTTTTGAAAGAAAAAACGGAAGAAATTTTTATTTTTGGGAAAGAGATAAAGGTCGACCAAGAAAAATTATATTTAGCGATTAAGAAAATAAAGTAAAATATGCCTTACCTTGAGAAAAAACAAGTAGTCCCTCAAAACAGATTCCAAAAACCTTTAAAATCTGTAGCTGTTCCAAAAACGGTGGATAAAGGAGCCTTTGTTAAGAAGGGCTGGCTCAGTAGACGAGAAGCTGTCCCATGGATGATGGAACAGCCCGATCTTTATAAGATTTACCCTAAAAAGCCGGGCGAATCGGATTGGCAGAGAGCTCAAAGGGCAGTAGAGGATATATTCCCGACAAAATCAGTCGGTTCCTATATCGAAAAAACGGGGAAATTTGAACTGCAAAGGCGAAGAAGACAATTAGCTAGAGAACAAAGGACCTCGCCCCTCGCGAAGAAAAAATTTACAACTAAACGTGTCGGCCTTTTTGATAAATTCACAGGAAAATAGAAATTAATGTTCGTTCATTATCGGACCACAGGTTTAATTTTTAAAAAAGATGACCGAGGTGAAACAGACCAGCTCTTTACAATCTATACAAAAGATTTCGGGAAATTAGAGATTTTAGGAAAGGCAATAAGAAAAATCTCCTCAAAATTAAGGTCGGGAGCAGAACTCTTTTATTTATCAGAAATCGAATTTATTCAGGGGAAGACTCAAAAAACCTTAACCGACACAATCTTAATTAACAAGTTTCCAAGTTTAAGGAAAGATTTAAAAAGACTAAGAATTGTTTATATAATTTCAGAAGTTTTAAACAGTTTAATTAAGGGCCCGGAGGCCGATGAAAAAATCTGGCAACTTCTCAATGAGGCATTCCAACGATTAGATACCAACAACCTAAAACCCATAACCTGTAACTTGATTTATCACTATTTTCTTTGGAATCTTCTGTCTATCTTAGGTTACGAACTCCAACTTTATAACTGTGCGGTTTGTCAAAAAAAATTATTACCCGAGAAACTTTATTTTAATAAAAAAGAGGGGGGAGTAATTTGTCAAAACTGTTTTAAAAAATCTGGGGAAATCGCTGGGTCGGGTAAAGAAGTCTCACCTGAACTAATTAAGACCTTGAGAATCATTCTTCAGAAGGATTGGCAGACTTTATTAAAATTAAAATTTGAGGCAAAATATCTAAAAGAGCTAGAATTATTTTCAAAAATTTACTTTTCTTTTATTTTAAATAAAAATTATTCATAACATCCCACATCGGAGAGGGGTCGGGAGAACCCTCCGGTTCTCCCGTATAGGAAAACAGGCTTGAGCCTGAGGCGAAAACGTTAGAAACCGTGGGTTTCTAAAGAGCGAGCCCGAAGCGAGCGAAAGCGAGCGCTGGCACGAAGTGCCAGAGAGGGCGAGCGATTAATTCTGTATTACCATTATGCGAAGAAAATTCATCATCTTCTTAATTTTTTTAGCGGCGGGAGCGGGACTGTTCGGTTTTTGGAATTGGCAAAAGAACCTCTATTCAAAGGAAGTTTTAAAATTGGAAATTTTAGGTCCAACCGAGGTCAATTTCGCTCAGGAAGTGGAATACATTGTTAAATATAAAAATAATGGGAATTTTCGTTTGGAAAATCCGGAACTTATTTTTGAACCGCCGGAAACCTCTATCCGAGATGAAAAAATTTTGGGCAGGCAGGTTTATGGAAAGGAACAATTAGGAGAGGCGATTTATCCTGGCGAAGAAAAAACTTTTCCCTTTAAAATGAGAATATTAGGTAAGGAGGGCGAGGCAAAAATCGCCAAGGCCTCTTTAACCTATCAGCCAAAAAATCTAAAAGCAAAATATGAGTCATCAACCACTTTCACCACCACTATTAAATCCGTTCCTCTCACCTTTGAACTTGATTTACCCACCAAGATTGATTCGGGAAAGGATTTTAGACTGAGTATAAATTATTTCTCAAACGTAGATTATCTCCTTACTGATTTAAGGGTTCAGGCGGACTATCCTTCTGGCTTTGAATTCGTTGAATCTTCGCCAAAGTCTATTGAAAAAAATGAATGGGAAATTCCGGTTTTAAACAAGTCTCAGGGGGGAAGAATTGAGGTTTTGGGTCGTCTTTCAGGAGAAGTTGGCGAAGCGAGAGTTTTTCGGGCAAAATTGGGGGTTTGGAAAGAGGGAGAATTTATTTTATTGAAAGAGGCAGAGAAAGGAGTAGAAATCATAAAACCCTCGATTTACCTGCGTCAGGAAATTAATGGAAATCCAAAATATGTTGCTCTCCCTGGCGAATGGCTTCATTATGAAATTTATTTTAAAAACATTGGCGACGATGACCTAAATAACTTATCTATGGTCTGTAAGCTTACAGGCGAGGCATTTGATTTTCAGACGATAAAATCGGATTTTGGGCAATCTGAAGCCGGGGATAATTCAGTTGTTTTTGACTGGCGCAAGGTGTCCAAACTCCAGTATTTAGTCCCGACTGAAGAGGGGAAAGCGGATTTCTGGATAAAATTAAAAGATGATTTGGGGAATGTGAAAAATCCGATTTTAACAAATAATGTTTTTATTTCCCAGGCCAAGGAGGAATTTGTCACTAAAATTAGTTCAAAAATAGAAATAGTCCAAAAAGGATATTTTCAAGATGAAGTTTTTGGCAATCAAGGTCCTATTCCGCCCAAAGTCGGCGAGAAAACTACTTATACCATAATCTGGCTGGTTAAAAATTATTATTCTGATATTAAAGATGTAAAAGTAAAAGCAACTCTGCCTCCTCAGGTGATTTTAACTGGAAAAATCTTTCCTGAAGAGGAATTAGCAAAATTTACCTTTGATTCTCAATCAGGGGAAATTGTTTGGTCAGTAGGAGATTTAGAAAGAGGCAAGGGCGTTCTTACGCCTGGTCCAAATATTTCTTTTCAAATTGAGTTCACACCTGATGAGACACAAAGAGGCAAAACTCCAGAAATTATTGGTCAGGCTAAAATTACTGGAGAAGATAGTTGGACAGAGATGACCTTACAATCTACTGCCCAGGCTCTAAATACCACTTTACCCGACGACCCAACTATAACTGAGGAAATGGGAATTGTTCAGTGATAATGTTTATAGTAAAAAAATAATGAAAAGGAGGGTTATAAAAAAGAAAACTTCATATATTTCTCTTAAAAAAGCAAGGGAGATTTTAGGCTGTTCAAAGGGTTATTTGACTTATCTTTGCCGAAAAAAGAAATTGAAGGCAAGAAAAATTGGAGCAGAGTGGTTGACCACTCAAAAATGGATTAGAGAATTTGCCAGAGGACGGGCCTCTAACAGATTTAAGAATTTTAGAAAAAAAGACCTTACATCTAAAACCTTGCATCTAAAACCTTCGAAGGAAAGGGGCTTGATTTTGCCTTTGTATTTTGGCTGGGCGCTTCAAATCAAGGTTAGCTTAATTAAATATCATTCGTATATCCGTAAATTATTCGGACTTCGTAGTATTTGGCAAGAGGTAATTACTTTAATTTTGATTTTGACTTTGGTTGGCTCCGGCTTTTTGTTTTTCCAAAACGTGAAAAATATTTTGGCCGCGACTTTTTATTGGATCCAGACTAATTGGTCGGGCGGAGCTGATACGGTTAATTTTCCAGTTCATCCCACAAACCAAGGGGGCTGGACAAAGTTTTACTCAAAGGATGCTGGAATTACCGCTGGCACCGAACTCACCTTAACGACCAAAACCTCGGGCTCGGTCACCCAAACCTCAGACACCAATTTTAATGCCGGAACAAAAGATAATGTTTATGTTAGTGGGGGCAATGTTTATCTTCAAAAACCTTTAGGAAAAACTTGTTCTGCGACTATTGAGTGTGTCTCTGGTTATTGCGTTGATGGTGTTTGCTGCGATACTGCTTGCACTGGACTCTGCCAGGCTTGTAGTATTGCCAAAAAACACCAAGGTGTTGATGGGACGTGTGGCTTTGTAGCAAATGGTTATGAAAGCGACAATGAGTGCTCGCAGAGTAGCTGTAGCGTAAGCGTAGTTGTCAATTCGGCTAGCGTGAAAACGTGCAACACGGTATGCGCTGGTTATACAAAACTTGCTGGAACTTGCAACGGTGCGGGCAATTGCAGCGCTGTGACCGCATGCGGTTGTACGTCTGTAGGCACCGACACAAACGGCACCAACCAGCTAGCCTGGACCGTAGCGGGGGGTAGCTGGGATACCTGCTATACGGTTGCTGGCGCCTGTAGCACCGTTATGCAGAATTACGCCTATTTCAGGGACTGCGCGGGATACAAAACCATGTGGGCAAATTGTCAGTGCTGGTAACGAAGAGGACTGTATCTGGGGGAAATAGGGACGTTTCTGAATTTTCTAAAACAATGAGAATAAATAATAAAAAAATAAATTACCTCTTTCTGATTTTAGCTTTAGCTATTTTTGGTTTTCTGTTTTCAGCTGGCCAAACTTATGCTTATGAAGGTACCTTCACTTCTTCGGCTATTGATACTGGCCAGAATTCAGATTTCACGACTTTGGATTTCACCATTACGAAACCTGCTAATACTAATCTTCTGTTTTTGTTAAGGTCAGCTACTGACCAATCAGGTCTTTCTTCGGCCCAGTGGTACGGTCCAAGCGGCGGGCCTTTCACCGATTGCAGCACACCTTCAAATTGCTACGGTACTTCTGGCACAGCCATCAACTCAGTCCACGATGGTGACCGCTGGATTCAGTACAAAGCATATTTCTCCGCAACCGACTCAAATGTCCCAAGTTTGTCTGATATAACTATTAACTATACCTATTATGCTGTCGGCACCTATAGTCTTATTTCCTCGCCCTATGACACTTCTGATGCGGCTAATATTTTATCAGGCATCAGCTGGACAGAAACAGTTCCCACCGGCACTAATATTAAGTTTCACTTACGAACCTCACCAAATAATTCTACCTGGTCGGGTTGGATGGGACCTGGCGGAGACGATACTACCTATTTTGATGATTCAGCTACAGGTTGCTCTAAAGCTGGAAATGTTGTGACTTGCAGTGTTCCCAATACCATTGCTATTGGAGATGGTGCAACCGCCAAAAATGACCAATGGATCCAATATAAAGCTTTTTTGGAGGTAATTACAGCTGGCCATCAAACTCCCACCTTATCTGATGTTACTCTCCAATATGTGGTTAATGCCCCACCCGAATTTGATGCCACTTATGGTAATAATGGAGTGACAGCTTCTCAAGTAGCTGCCGGCCAAACTGACGAAGTAAAAGTAGAAATTAAGTACAAAATTAAAGATACCGACACTATTTCAGGAACCAATTCCCCAAACTATGTCACGGTTACTTTTAAATACTCTTTAGACGGAGGCAGCACTTGGAGCGACACCATAGATTCCAGCTATATCACTTATGGAGATGCCCCTTCAGGTGGAGAAGTCACTAACTCTTACGGAAACAGCCACATGGAAAACAAGGTCTTAGAAGGCAGTTATCTTGTCTACACTGCCTACTGGGATGTTCAAGCCCAGCTTGGCTTTGAAACCAATACCGCCACCGCCCAAATTAAAGTAACTATCAATGATAATGAAGCAGCGAATAATACTGCTTCTCAAGCTTCAGCAAACTTTAATTTAGATACTATACCTCTCTCAAACATCTCTGCTTCGCAATCGACAGAGGAAGCTACTTTTGGCAAGGTAAAGGTTAATTATGATTACTTGGTGTCAAGTGGAGCCCAGGCTTCTTCCACCGTTTCTCTTCAATATTGGAATGGCTCGAGTTGGTCAGGTGCTTCAACTACTACCGGAGATATTGGCCAAGGATTAACTTCAGGGACCGGGAAACAGATTCTTTGGTCAGCAAAAGATGATTTTTCAAATCAATATACAACTGCAGCCAAGGTGAGACTGATTGCTTCCTATCAACCAGCTTCCCAAACCCTTGAATCTTCAACCTTTATCTTAGACACTAAGAATCCTTTAATTTCCTTAAATATTGATGCCAGGAATTCTGTTCCGCCTAATACTTCCGGCACTTTAAATATTTCAGCTTCCGATGATTCCTCTATCCAGATGATGCTCTCTAATAACTCCAATTTCACCGCCGATGGTTTAAATACTGATTCGGGAAGTTGGATAACTTACACTACCTCCAAGTCTTGGAAATTAGCCACTGAACAAACCACTGCCTATCTTAAAGTTAGAGATGTCTATGGCAACCAGACAACTACTAACCAAGTTCCTCCCAGAAAACCTTCCAGTCTCTTCTTCAGAGATGTTTCAAGTCCGGCAGATAACAACTATCGAATATTTATTGCCTGGGGAACAATTCCCGAACCAAACCCCGGTTTTAAAGATTACAAACTCTGGTATACTACCGAATCGGCTGACGGAGTCTATTATTTAGCTGAAACCATCGTTTCCAGAACCACCAACTATTTCATTGCTGGAGCTCCCACTAACAGCCCTCCTTTAAATAATGAATTGGATCCCAATTCCACTTACTGGTTCAAGCTTTATTCTGAAGACAACAACGACAATATTTCCCAGTGGTCAAGCGTTGTCCCTCCTGAGGGAGATGTCCCGGATGGCGCCGGCGGTTCAGATATTCTGCCTCCAGCTATTTCCAATGTTAATACCTCCCAAAAAAATACCACTTTCGCGGTCATTACCTGGACCACTGATGAATTATCTGACTCTACTGTTGGTTACTCAACTGACCAATCCTATTCAATTGAAACCGGCGTTTCCAGCTATGTTTTAAACCATTCTGTTGTCTTAACTAATTTAAGTCCAGCCACTACCTATAACTACCGGGTTAAATCTACTGATGTTTCCACTAATGCCTCGGAATGGGCAACTGGATACTCTTTTACTACCAATCCTGGCCCTGTCATCTCTGGTACCACTACCTCCACTGTCACCAACACCACTGCCACCATCACCTGGATAACTGACATTGCTTCCTCTTCATCTGTTACCTATTCAACTAATGCTGACCTTTCCAGCTCTTCCACTACTGCTACGGCTGACTTAGTAACCAGCCACTCAGTGACCCTAACCAACTTAACCCAAGGAACTAAATATTACTTCTATGTTGAATCTACTGAAAGCGGTAATACAGCTACTGATAACAATGCCGGCAATTACTATACTTTCAAGACTACTCAAGACACCACCCCTCCAACTATTACCTTCACCAGAGCCACTGATGTCAGAAATCTTTCTTCAGCTTCAGTTGATATTGTCTTCATTACTAATGAATATGCCATAGGTAAGGTAAATTATGGAACCACTGACAGCTATGGCTCTTCAGAAACCGAATCTAATTACAATCTAAATCATTTAATCACCCTCTCTGGTTTAACTCCTGGTCAGAACTATCATTTCCAGATTCAAGCCACTGACCAAAACTCAAACACTGCTTCTACTGCTGACTATACTTTCACCACCTTGCAGCCAACAGACACCACTCCGCCAACTATTTCTAATCTTTCCTGTCCGGTTACTTCAGTCACTTCCTCTACTGCCGCTATTACCTGGCAGACCAATGAATTATCTAATTCCTTAGTTGATTATGGTCTAACCACTGCTTATGGATTTACCCAGGGCAATTCAGCTGACAGCGAAACCAACCACTCTGTCACTTTAGTCGGATTATCTCCCTCAACCTCATATTACTTCCAGGCAAAATCCCAGGATACAGCCGGTAATACAGCTACCTCTCCTTGTACCACTGCTTTTACTACTTCTCAAGCTCCCCAGCCACCACCTGAAGGAGATACCACACCTCCAATTATTACCTTTGATTCTCAAACCGGAATTACCAATATTACCTCTTCTTCAGCTAAAATTTCCTGGACCACTGACGAAGCTTCTGATTCCACTATTGGTTATTCAACTAGCCAAGGGAACTTTACCTTTGAACAGGGCTCATCTAACTTAGTTACTTCTCATTCGGTTACCCTGACTAACCTTTCCCAAAATTCTACTTATTATTTTAGAATTAAATCAGCTGACCAATACGGT
>Ga0315281_10011838_pt1 | contig 11918 bp, 11 predicted proteins | sample YL17G07_0_MG_FD_204540 | JGI IMG/M metagenome (GOLD analysis project Ga0315281, IMG submission 204540) | Sediment microbial communities from Yellowstone Lake, YNP, Wyoming, USA - YL17G07_0 | ecosystem: Environmental > Aquatic > Freshwater > Lake > Sediment | place: USA: Wyoming | collected... | reverse complement strand
GCCGGCGGCAACCTTGTCGAGCAGCTTGACCAGGCCGGGCACGCCGACGGGCCGGCCGCCGCTGATGCGGTCCGGATAGAACGGCTGCGGGCTCCCGTCGACCCGCAGGAACAGCTCGGGCGTCGCGCCGGCCGGGGCCTCCTCGCGTCCGTCCCAAGCCAGCACGCGCTCCTCGCCGCCCAGGGCCAGGAGCAGGAACGCGCCTCCGCCGATGCCCGACGACTGGGGCTCGACCACGTTCAGCGCCAGCACGGCGGCCACGGCGGCGTCCACGGCGTTTCCGCCCGCGCGGAGCAGCTCCAGGCCCGCCTCGGTGGCGAGGGGATTGGCCGTGACCACCATCGCCGCTTGGGTGACCAGCTCCGCCACCGTCCGCAGCGGCCCCGCATCGGCTTCAGGGTCGTCCTGCACCTGGGCGCTTGGGGGACCGGCAGCCGGCAAGGCGCAGAGCAGGACGGCCAGGCAGGCGGCCCCCAACGCGCGGCGCCATCTCTCCCGCCCGGGGCGTGCGGCGGACTCCGGTTCGGCTGCGCGGTGTCCGGCCGTCATGGAAGACTCACGGATGGGAGAACCGCTGTTGGAAGAATTGCCGCCCAATGCTCATCGGGCGATCGCCCCGTGGCGGCGGGGCGCGCGGCCGGACGGCGTGCCCCCTGACGCGACCGTCCAGGGCGGCGCACCGGGCTGGCACGCCGCCAGGTTCACTTCAGCGTGTAGCCGCCGTCCACCTGGAGCGTCGCGCCGGTGGTGAACGCGGCGTCGTCGGAGGCGAGGAACGCGACCGCGGCGGCCGTGTCCTCCGGCCGGGCCACCCGCTTCAGCGGCGTGTTGGAGTGGAAGCGGGCGATGTACTCCGGCGTGACGTGGGCCATCAGGTCCGTCTCGGTGTACGCGGGCGCGACGCAGTTGACGCGGATGTGGGGCGCGTAGTGCTTGGCCAGCGCCTTGGTGAGGTTGATCACGGCCGCCTTGGAGGCGCCGTAGGGCAGCGAATAGGGATCGCCGAGGAAGCCGAAGCGCGAGGCGATGTTGACGATCGCGCCCCGCTCGCGCGCCAGCATGTGCGGCGCGATCGCACGGCAGCAGTAGAACAGGCCCTTCACGTTGATGGCGAACGTCTCGTCCCAGTGCGCCTCGCTGATCGCCTCGAGCGGCTCCTCGTACTCCACGCCGGCGTTGTTGACCCAGACGTCGATCGCGCCGAAGGTCTGCACGGCATGGCCGGCCATCGCCCGCACCGCGGCGTCGTCGCGGACGTCCGCGGCAAAGAGCGCCGCGCGGCAGCCCTTCGCCTCGATCTCCAGCGCGACCTGCTCGGCCCGCAGGCGCTCCCGGCGGTAGTGGATGGCGACGTTGGCCCCTTCTTCGGCCATGCGCAGCGCGATCGCGCGACCGATACCCCGGCTCGCCCCGGTGATCAGCACGGACTTGCCTTCGAAGCGGTTCATGGTGCTCCCTTCCCGCGCCCGGACGCGCTCCCCTGCCTCAGGAGTGCGCCGCAAGGCTCGCCAGCGGCGCGGGGGTTTCCGTGCCCAGGGCCAGCAGCTTGCGCCCGATCTTGAAGTGATCCAACTCCGCCTGGATGCCCGCCACCGTGGCCGCGGGCAGGGCGATGCCCTTGGCCGAGCGCTCCCGCTCGATGAGGGCCTCCTTCTCGCCCGGGGCGAGCACGCGCTCTCCCGGCGCGGACTGCGCGCCCTTCAGGTACGCGATCAGGCTTTCCAGCTCGCGCTTGAAGTCGGGCAGGGCGCGGTAGGCCGCCACGTTGAGCAGGATCATCAGCGAGCTGTTGCTGAACGGCGGCGCCTCGGTCTTGCCCAGGTGCCCGCCGCCGGTGAGGATCCCGCCCAGCACCTCCACGAGGAAATTGAGCAGGTAGCCCTTGTAGCCCTGGTCGCCCCCCAGCGGCCGGATCGCCCCGCCCGCGTAGAGATCGAGGGGATCGGTGGAGGGCGCCCCCTCCTTGTCGAGCAGGACGTTGGGCGGCATGCCCGCTCCGGCGTCCCGCATCACCTTGAACTTGCCTTCCGCGTAGGCGCTCGTGGCGAAGTCGAACACGACCGGGTCCGCGCGGTCCGAGGGAAAGGCGGCGGCGAAGGGATTGGTGGACATGCGCCGCTCGAAGGCGCCGAAGGGCGCGACCAGGCGCGAGTACCCGCCGGTGGACGTCCACATCATGGCGATCAGGTTCTGCTGCGCCGCCAGCACCACGTAGTCGGAGAGCCGCCCGACGTGGTTCAGGTCCGTCACGCCGAGCGCGGCGAGGTTGTACTCGCGCGCCCGCTGGATGGCGATCTTCATCGCCTCCGTCGCGATCGTCTGTCCGAAGCCCCGCTGCCCGCTCAGCACGGCTGTGGAGCCATTGTCGCGGACGAATTCGACCTTCCGCCCCGGCTTGATGCCGCCGGCGCGCTGCATGTCCATGTACTGGTGCAGGCGGATGATGCCGTGGGAGTCGTGGCCGGCGAGGTTTGCCTGCACTAGGCGCGCGGCCACCAGCTCCGCCTCGTCGGCGGGCGAGCCCGCCGCCCGCAGCACCTCGCGCGCGGTCTCGCGCAGCACCGGGGCAGGGAAAAGATAGACCGGATCCATGGCGGCGCTCTCCTGCGGGACGCGAGTGCGATGCGAGGCGACGCCGTACTATCCGCAATGCCCGCGCGGTCCGTCAATAGCGCGGTCCGTCAATAATGCGCCGCGGCGGGAGCCCGCGCCGGACGCCGCCCCCCGCGGGCCGCTCCGTGGCATGTCGTGCGGGCGGCGACGCTGGTGTCCGGCGCAGGCCGCCCCGCTGGTGCCCGGCACGGGCACTTGACCGCGGCCCGGAGCAAGGACTAGGTAGTGCGGGGCGCCAGCAGATAGCCAGCGGCCCTTCCGCCCCAGGCGCGGGCGCCCGCTCAGCAACCCCCTGCCACGGAGAAGGACGCACATGAAAATCGCGTACCTGGTGAAAGCCCGTCCCGACCTGAAGGCGCGCATCCCGCCGGACGTGGAAGGCGTGGTGCTGGAAGCGGGACCGGGCGGGGTCTATTCGCAGGACGCGCTGGCCCAGGTCGCGGACGCGGACGCGTTCGTCGTCAGCATGGAGCCGGTCAACGAACCGCTGCTCGCGGCGGCGAAGCAGCTCAAGATCGTGCAGCGCCTGGGCGTCGGCTACGAAACCTTGGACCTGAAGGCCGCGGCGAAGCGCGGCATTCCCTGCTGCAACGTCGAGGGGGTGAACAAGGAGGCCGTCGCCGAGCACGGCATGACGCTCATCCTCGCCGTGAACCGGCACCTGCTCGATGCGGACCGCATGGTGCGCGAGGGCCAGTGGGGCGACTCGCGCCTGCTGATGAAGACGACGTTCGAGATGGACGGCAAGACGATGGGCATCATCGGCCTGGGCAACACCGGCTCGTCCCTGGCGCGCCGCTGCAAGGCGTTCGGCATGCGCATCGTGTACAACGACGTGCGCCCCATCGATCCGGCCCTGATCGCCGAGCTGGACGCGACGTTCCTGCCGAAGGAGGAGATCTTCCGGCAGGCGGACGTGATCAGCGTCAACACGGACTTGAACGAGACCACGCGCAACATGATCAACGCGGAGACTCTCTCCATGATGCGGCCGCACACGGTGTTCGTCTGCTGCGCGCGCGGGGGCATCGTGGACGAGCCGGCCCTGCGCGACGCGCTCAACGCCGGGCGCATCGCCGGCGCGGGGATCGACGTGTTCGAGACCGAGCCGATCCTGAAGGACAACCCGCTCTTCTCCGCGAAGAACATCGTCCTCACCTCCCACGTGGCGGGAGTGACCGAGGAGACGACGCAGCGCACGTTCGAATGGGCGCACGAGAACGTGCGGCGCGTCGTGCTGCGCGGGGAGAAGCCCTGCTGGGTGCGCAACGGCGTGAACTAAAGCCCGGCGCTTAGGGCCCGAGCGGCCGGCCCCGAGCGCGCGGAAGCGCCGCGCCGTCCCCGCAGATCCCCCCAATCCGCGACCCCCAGGAGCGCGATGAAGATCGCTTATCTCAGCAAGGCCCGGCCCGAGTTGCTCGGCCGCATCGACCCATCCATCCCCCACGTCCTCGTCGCTGCCGGCCCGGACGGCCGCTACAGCGCGGAGGAACTGGCCAAGGTCGCCGACGTGGACGCGTTCCTGGTCAGCGCCGAACCGGTGCACGAGCAGATCCTGGCCGCGGCGAAGAAGCTCAAGATCGTGCAGCGCCTGGGCGTGGGCTACGACTCGCTGGACCTGGAGGCGGCGAAGAAGCGCGGCATCCCGTGCTGCAACGTCGCGGGCGTGAACAAGGAGGCCGTCGCCGACCACACCTTCGGCATGATGCTCGCGCTGGCGAAGAACCTGAAGGAGGCCGAGCGGCTCACGCGCGCGGGCACTTGGGCCGAGGCGCGCCTGGTCACCAAGCGCAGCTTCGAACTGAAGGGCAAGACGCTCGGCATCGTGGGTTTCGGCGCGATCGGCGCCAGCCTGGCGCGCCGCGGCCACGCCTTCGAGATGCCGATCGTCTACAACGACATCCGCCCGATCGATCCCAAGGAGCTCGCCCCGACGGGCGCGCGCTTCCTGGAGAAGCCGGACCTGTTCCGCACGGCCGACATCGTCAGCATCCACACCACGCTCAATCCCACCACGCGCGGGATGGTGGACGCGAAGCTGATCGGGCTGATGAAGCCCACGGCGCTGCTGTTCTGCGCGGCCCGCGGCGGCATTGTGGACGAGGCGGCCCTGCGCGACGCCCTCGACGCGGACCGGATCGCCGGCGCCGGGATCGACGTGTTCAGCCACGAGCCCATCCCGCCGGACAACCCGCTGCTGTCGGCCAAGAACACGCTGCTGACTTCGCACTTGGCCGGGCACAGCATGGAGAGCATGAAGCGCTCGATGACCTGGGCGCTGGAAAACGTGCGGCGCGTCGTGGAGCGGGGCGAGCGGCCCAACTTCATCGTCAACGGCGTGTAGGAGCCTCTATCCCCCAACCCCTTTTTGCCCGGAGAGAACGAGGCGTCGCGGGCGCAACTGCGATTCGTGCAGTATGGGGCAAATGAGGCCAAGGCGGCAGCGGCGCGCACCTTATTCCACCTCGGGCACCCAACCCGCCACGACTGAGCGCACGGCCTGGGGATCCGTCACCCGGCCCGTGAACGCTTCGAATGCGTCCAGCCCCTGGTAGAAGAACAGGTCGAATCCGGTCAGCACCGCGAGGCCGGCAGCGCGGGCGCTACGCAGGAACTCCGTCCACACCGGCGTATAGACCGCGTCGAAGGCCCACGCCTTCGAGCTGCAAGCGAAGGACTACTGGGCAAAACTTGTAGGTAGTGCTCGCAAGAACCGATCCGGCGCGCTTGCACCGCCGGCGCGCCTCCGCTAGGCTCTGCTGTAGGATGCGCCGTGCCGCGCGGCCTGTGCGCGACAGGACTCGGCCCAGCAGCTCTCGAGCCTCCCCATGCCCATCACCTCCGAGCGGCAGAATATTCAGGACTTGCGCGCCGTCGGATTCACCGAGGCGCAGTCCGTGCTGCTGGCCGAAAAGCTGGAGGCGACGGCCAAGGCGACCAGCGATGACCTCAAGGCCTTCATCGTGGCCGAGCTGGACAAGCGCTTCTCGGCCTTGGAGGCACGTTTGGATGCGCGCTTCGCCGCCTTGGACGCGCGCTTCGCCGCCGTGGATACGCGCTTCGCCGAGCAGGAATCCCATTTCGAGCGGGCGTTGCGGCTGCAACTGGTCAGCATCCTGACGGCCTTCGCCGGGGTGACCGGTCTCGCCGTCGCCCTCATCAAGCTCCTGCCCTAGCCTCAAAACCCGCTGCGCCCACGACACCTTTCCCCGCCGCGTCGGCCCCCGGCCCTACCCCGCCTTCTGCTCCAGCAGCGCCTTGACGCGCGCGGAAGCGGCGCCCATGTCGAGCGCGGCGCCCGCCTTCTTGAGCGCCCCCATCACCTTGCCCATGTCCTTCGGGCCGGCGGCGCCCACCTCGGCGATGGCCTTGACGACCAGCGCCTCCAGCTCCGCCGCGCCCATGGCCTTGGGCAAGTGGTCCTCCAGGATGGCGATGATCCGCGCGTTCTCCTCGTAGGTCGGGTGGCCGGGCTTGAGGAACTCGTTGGATTCCACGCGTTCCCGGATTTCCCGCTTGGCGATGGCGGCGAATTCCTCCTCCGTGAGGTCTTTGCCCTGGGGCCGCCCGGCCTCGGACAGCTTGAGCAGCACCTTGGACTTGAGCGAGCGGTAGGCCGTCACCGCCACGGGGTCCTTCGCCTTCATGGCGTTCTTGAGGTGGGCATCAATGTCGATCATGGCGGGGCCTGCGAATTGGGTTCGATTTCGTATTTTCGTTTTAAGGCACTGGTAGGACGGACAAATCTTCCATCAAACTCGGCTTCCGGCGTGAGCGGACCCCCCGAACCGCTGCATGCGGCTTGGCTTCGTTTTTCCGCTTTTCGGCGCGCGTCCGATGACGCCGGGGTGGTGGCTTTGTTTTCGCGCTTTCTGATTACCGACCTGATATGATGCTGCTTTCTCCACACAAGGCGGATTCTCCCTCTCGCCAATAGCGCAGGTCGGCTGGAGAGGTTGGCTTCGTTTTCGCCTTTTTTCGCGTGGCCCCGAATCCCCTCGGTCCTGAGGCGTTGCGCGTCCGCCCTTAGCGCACGCGTTCCCCGGCCCTGTGGAGCGTCTCGTGAATGAGGGCTCGCAGCCAGCGTACCTGTTTGAGGGCCGCCCGCAGCGCCTGGGCTTCCGTCGCATAGACGGCCTGCGCCTGATGCCCGATGGGGAACCAGCCGCGCGCGTCCTCCACATCTCTACGATACACTTCGAAGCCGAAGCTGGCATCCGGCCGCATGAAGAAGTCCACGCAGCGGTCGCCGCCGGGATGTTGCAGAGAGCGGAGGACGCGGTTTGGGTTTTCCATCGGGTCGGCCCTGGAGCGCGGCGACGCCAGCCGCTGCGGCTGGAATCCGCTCCAGTCGTCGGCCCAGGAGCGACGGAATCCTGGCACTCGAGCCGTACCTCATAGTCTAGCCAGTTGTGGCGGCGCTTGCCAGCAGCCCGGGCGGGACGGGGCCGAAACTTAGGGATTGACCTAAGTTTTCATCCCGCTTTTGGTTAGGCATATGCCTAACCAAAACGTACACCTCGATCGCGTGTTTCATGCCCTGGCGGACCCGACGCGGCGGGCCGTGCTGGAGCGGTTGGGCAGCGGCCCGGCGGCCATGAAGGAGCTGGCACGGCCGTTCCCCATGGCCCTGCCCTCCTTCGCGCAGCATCTCGATGTCCTGGAAGGCTGCGGGCTGGTCCGTTCCCGGAAGCGAGGGCGCGTCCGCACCTATCAACTCGCTCCGCGGCCCCTGAAGTCGGCGGAACACTGGATGGCGCGGCAACGCGCGATTTGGGAGCGCCGCCTGGATCAATTGGACCGTTACCTCCATCACATGAAGGAGAGCCAGCCATGAGCAGCCAAAGCCCTATCCGGCCCAATCGTCAGCTCGACCTGGTGCTGGAGCGCACCGTCGACGTGCCGCGCGAGCTCGTCTGGCGCGCCTGGACCGAGCCGGAGCATCTCAAGAAATGGTTCACTCCCGCGCCCTGGACGACGGTCGATTGCGAGATCGATCTCCGCCCGGGCGGCATTTTTCGCACGCTGATGCGGTCTCCGGAAGGGCAGGAGCACCCGACGCTTGGCTGTTACCTCGAAGTCGTCAGGTACGAAAGACTCGTCTGGACCGATGCGCTGGCGCCTGGGTTCAGGCCCGCCCAGAATCCGTTCTTCACCGCGATCATTGCGCTGGAACCGCAGGGCAAGGGGACGAAGTATACCGCAACCGCTATCCACAAGAGCGAGGCGGACTTCCAGAAGCACAAGGAGATGGGATTTCACGACGGCTGGGGCAAAGCCCTCGATCAGCTCGTGGCAGTCGCCAAGAAGATGTAGCGGCCGGCTGGCTCGCGCGGGCCGTTGCGACCGCGCCCCGGCAACGATGGCAAGCGCGGAACGCCGCCACGCCGGTACGCTCGGAGCTTTCCGTTTCCGCGGCTATCCTCAGAAGCGCGGCACGGTGCTGCAACCGCCCGTCGGCTTGCGGCGCTCATCCTACATTCGCCCCTTAGAAATGCGTCGAGGTGCGCTCCCCGGGGGAAGCCGCACCTCGCCGCCGTATGGGACGGTCTGTTTCGATCGGGGATTCCGGCGGCGCTCGCGGAACCGGGCGGCACGCCCCGCGGACCGGCCGGGACTCGCACGTCCGCTAGCTGATCTTCAGCATGCGGTCCTTCTCGGCGCCCTCGTGGTAGATGACCAGCGGCTCGGTCTTCTTGAAGATGACCTCTTCCGTGATCACCACCTTCTTCACGTTGTCCTGGTTGGGGATCTTGTACATGATGTCGAGCATCACGCTTTCCAGGATGGCGCGCAGTCCGCGGGCGCCGGTCTTGCGCTTGATCGCCTCCTGGGCGATGGCGCGCAGGGCCCGCTCGGTCACGTCGAGCTCGACTCGTTCCAGCTCGAGCAGGCGGCGGTACTGCTTGATGAGCGCGTTCTTCGGCTCGACGAGGATCTTCACCAGATCCTCTTCCTTCAGCTCGTCCAGCGTCGTGACGACCGGGATGCGGCCCACGAACTCCGGGATCAGCCCGAACTTGAGCAGGTCCTCCGGCTCGACCTTGCGCAGGATCTCGCCGACGTTGCGGTCCTTTTTCGAGGTCTGCTCGGTGCCGAAGCCGATCGCCTTCTTGCCGATGCGCTGGCTGATGAGGTTGTCCAGCCCGATGAAGGCGCCGCCGCAGATGAACAGAATGTTGGTCGTGTCCACCTGCAGGAATTCCTGCTGCGGGTGCTTGCGCCCGCCCTGGGGCGGGATGTTGGCCACCGTGCCCTCGATCACCTTGAGCAGGGCCTGCTGCACGCCCTCGCCGGAGACGTCGCGCGTGATGGAGATGTTCTCGCTCTTGCGCGCGATCTTGTCGATCTCGTCGATGTAGACGATGCCCTCTTCCGCGCGGTCGATGTCGTAGTCCGCGTTCTGGAGCAGCTTGAGGATGATGTTCTCGACGTCCTCGCCGACGTAGCCCGCCTCGGTCAGCGTGGTGGCGTCGGCCATGGCGAAGGGGACGTTGAGCAGGCGCGCCAGCGTCTGCGCCAGCAGCGTCTTGCCCGTCCCGGTCGGGCCGACCATCAAGATGTTGCTCTTCTGCAGCTCCACCTCGGAGGAGTGCCCCGCCATGCGGATGCGCTTGTAGTGGTTGTACACCGCGACGGAGAGCACCTTCTTCGCGTGGTCCTGCCCGATCACGTAGCTGTCGAGCACGTCGCGGATCTCGTGGGGCTTGAGGAGCTTGCTCTCCTGCTGGTTGAGCTGCTCCTTGCTCCACTCCTCCTCCATGATCTCGTTGCAGAGTTCGACGCACTCGTTGCAGATGTAGACCGTGGGGCCTGCAATGATCTTCTTCACCTCGTTCTGCGATTTTCCGCAGAACGAGCAGCGCAGGATGTTCCCTTTGGACTGGCTCATAAGTTCCGTTCTCCGGCCGGCGGCGGCGGAAGCGCCGCGGCATCTGGAACCGCGTTGGGCAGGCACTTTGAAGGCGCTTCCTTGCGCCTCGCCGGGCGGGATGCGGGAGCGAGGCGGCGCCCAATGCCCGCCCCCCATTGCGGCGGTCCCGCTGCGGACCGCTGCCCCCCTCTTTCATAAAACGCCGCGGAGCGCAAATCGCCCCCTCCCGCGGCTGGGACCTGTCTGAGCGGCTCGCCGGCATCCCGGATCAAGCCGCATCCAGCCCGACATTATTGAAGCGTACCGTAATCCGTGAGGGGTGGAAAGCTGGCGCCCCACGAGTGGCCATGCGGCGGGGCGCGAAGCGGGTCCGCCGCGACGGGGCGGCGCAGCGCCGCCCATAGATCGTATCCGGAGTTTCGCCAGAGGTCGCAGCGCTGACGGCCGGAAGCGCCGGCCGGCAGCGGGCGGCGACCCCCGCTCGGTCATTCTCGCACGGTCCGCTAGAAGTAGTAGCGGGCGGACAGGGTGGGGAACGTCGTGGTGGATAGGTCCGTCACCGTGCGCTTGCCCACCGATTGCGTATAGAAGCCGACCTCCGCCGCGAGCCCCAAATTCGGCAGCGTCACGAGGAAGATTTCCGTGCCCAGGAACACGCCGAAGCGCGGGCCCGAGTCGTTCACGTTGTTGCCGTTCGTCTTGTCCACGACGCCCAGGTACCCCACGCTCGCGCCCCAATAGACGTCTAGCATGCCCTTGCGCTGGAACACGTTCGCGTAGCGCAGGTCCAGGGAGAACACCTGCAGGTTCGTCTGGTTGTCCGTGCTGGAGTTGTAGAAGCCCAGCAGGGCGTCCACGGAGTCCGTGCCCGTCAGCCAGTACTTCATCGACAGGGCGTCCACCCCGTAGTCGTTCGTGGCCGGCGAGGCGGCGCTAGGCGCGCTGCGGTGGAAGTAGCCGATCCCCACCTGGCGGGTCGGATCGCGCTTCTTGTTGTCGTACTCGATCAGGATGATGTCCGACTTGTTGATCTGGATGACGCCGTAGCCCTTGTCGGATTCCACCGAAATGGAAGTGTCGTCCACGCGGATGATCTTGCCCTGGATGGACTCCCCCGAGGCCAGGTGCACGGTCTCGGCACGGAGCGGGGGCGCGTCCCAGGCCCCCAGCGCCAGCAGCGCCAGTCCCGGAAGCAGAATCGCACGGCACAACCGCGGCCAGGAACGAATCATGCGGGTACTCTCGACGGGGTGCGTCACCCGGCTCGGGGTTCAGGCCGGCCGGGGCCGGGCCCTTCCCGCCCGGATAGGTCGCGGACAGGGAGCCCCGCCTTCCTGGTATGCAAAAGCGCCGCCACACCCGGGGCGGTCCGCCCGGCTGCAGCCCGGCCCGGTAGGGGCGTTCGCTCCGAGATGGGCTTTTTACGACACTAATAAAGGGGAGCCGGACTTCCGCGCCCGTCAGGAGAGCGCCCGGCGCACCGATTCCAGCAGTTCTTTCGACGAGATGGGCTTCTGGATGATCTGTCTGACTCCCATCGAGCGCATGCGCTCCGGGGAGATGGGGTCGGTCAGGGCGGTGCAAAAGAGCATGGGCAGGTCGGGGCGCAGGATGCGCGCCTCGGCGGCCAAATCTTCTCCGTTCATCTCCGGCATCATCCGATCGGTAATCACCAGGTCGAATGCCCGGGCATCCGCCTTGAGCAGGTCCAGGGCCTGGCTCCCGGTGGGGGCCGTCGCCACCCGGTAGCCGCCGCCACGGAGGATCTTCTCGACCAGGATCCGGATCGGCTCTTCGTCGTCGACGAACAGGATGCACTCGTTCCCCCGCGTGTCCGGCACCGCCTGGGGCCGCAGCGCCTCCGCCTCCGGCCCGGCCGCGGGAAAGTAGATTTCGAACGTCGTGCCCTCGCCTGGCCGGGTGGAAACCTGAATCGCCGCCCCGTGCTGCTGCACGATCGCTGCCACGGTGGAGAGGCCAAGTCCGGTGCCGCCGGCCTTCCCGGAGGTGTAAAACGGCTCGAAGATGCGGCGCAGGTCGCGCTCGTTTATGCCGATCCCGCTGTCCTGGACGGCGAGGCACACGTAGTCCCCGGAAAACCGGCTGCCAAACCAGTCCTGGAACTCGGCCAGGCGGCGGTTGTCCAGGGCGATCCGAAGCCGTCCGCCGCCGGGCATCGCCTGGCCCGCGTTGACGCACAGGTTGAGCAGCACCTGGTACAGCTGCGTGGAATCGGCGAGGACGGGCGCCGTTCGGGGCGCTGCATCCACCTGGATCGAGACGCCGCGCGGCAGCGTTTCCCGCAGCAGGCGGACGGTTTCCATTACGATCGGCTCCACGGACACCGGCTCCCGCCGCACCTCCGCCTTGCGGCTGACCGTGCGGATCTGGGACACCATGTCCCGCGCCCGCAGCGCCGCGCGCAGCACCA
>Ga0315281_10011837_pt1 | contig 11918 bp, 10 predicted proteins | sample YL17G07_0_MG_FD_204540 | JGI IMG/M metagenome (GOLD analysis project Ga0315281, IMG submission 204540) | Sediment microbial communities from Yellowstone Lake, YNP, Wyoming, USA - YL17G07_0 | ecosystem: Environmental > Aquatic > Freshwater > Lake > Sediment | place: USA: Wyoming | collected... | reverse complement strand
TTTTATTTCATGAACTTACATGATTAAATCCCATATTATCTATAATAATTAAATCTTTATATATGTTTAATTTAATCATTCTATGAAATTAAAAAAGATATTATATAGCCTAAATCAAACAACACCTATATTTCACGGAATCCAAACATAACAATGGAAATGATAGAGAAACATCCAGAGAAGCCATGGGATTGGGAAGGAATTTCAAAGAATCCGAATCTAACTATAGAAATGATAGAGAAACATCCAGAGAAGCAATGGGATTGGTATTATATTTCACAGAATCCAAACATAACAATGGAAATGATAGAGAAACATCCAGAGAAGCCATGGGATTGGGAAGGAATTTCATGTAATCGAAATATAACTATAGAAATGATAGAAAAACATCCAGAGATGCCATGGGACTGGAGTGGAATTTATTGCCATCCAAATATAACCATGGAAATGATAGAGAAACATCCAGAGAAGTCATGGGACTGGAGAGGAATTTCATGGAATCGAAATATAACCATGGAAATGATAGAGAAACATCCAGAGATGCCATGGGATTGGTTTGGAATTTCTAAAAATATGTATGATAATTTAAGTCAGAAAGTAGAAGATAAAATTACAAAATATTTGAACGATTAATTTATTTATAAAAAATGAAATTTTGAATTGTTTGTTATTATTTGGTGAATAATAACATTAAAATGATCCACAAGATACTACAAAAGTTAATTAACAATAAGCAACATATCAGATGTATATTAAATAATACACTGACGGATAATTTATCTGAACTGATAATATTAAATTCTATTGCAAAAAATGAAATCAAAAATGCAATTTGTGAGGAAATATTTGAATGTATTGAAAAACATCCAGAGAAGGAGTGGAATTGGTCTGGAATTTCGTACAATCCAAATGTGACTGCGGAAATGATCGAAAAACATCCAGAGATGCCATGGGATTGGATATGGATTTCAAATAATTTAAATCTAACCATGGAAATGATAGAGAAACACCCAGAAAAGTCATGGATTTGGGAATGGATTTCATTAAATCCAAATCTAACGATAGAATACATTGAAAAACATCCAGAGAAGCCATGGGATTGGTGTGGAATTTCACGTAATCCGAATATAACAATGGAAATGATGGAGAAACATCCGGAGAAGCCATGGGATTGGCATTATATTTCACTTCATCCAAATATAACCATGGAAATAATAGAAAAACATCCAGAGAAACCATGGGATTGGATGTGGATTTCGATGAATCCAAATCTGACGATAGAAATGATTGAAAAACATCCGGAAAAGCCATGGAATTGGGGAGGAATTTCATCAAATTCAAATATGACCATGGAAATAATAGAAAAACATCCAGAGAAGCCATGGAAAGGAATTTCTGGGAATCCAAATATAACAATAGAATACATTGAAAAACATCCAGAGATGCAATGGGATTGGTATAGAATTTCAATTAATCCAAATATAACAATGGAAATAATAGAGAAACATCCAAAGGCACGCTGGGATTGGTGTGGAATTTCACGTAATCCAAATGTGACAATGGAAATAATAGAGAAACATCCAAAGGAACGATGGGATTGGTTTGCAATTTCAGGAAATATGTATGGTAATTTAAGTCAGAAAGTCGAAGATGAAATTACAAAATATCTGAATGATTAATTTGTTTATAAAAAAATGAAAAATTAATTGATTATGAATGGAGTGTTTAAGTCATATTAAAATGATACATAAGATACTACAAAAGTTAGTCAATGATAAGCAACAACTTAGGAGTGTATTAAATAATACACTGACGGATAATTTATCTGAACTGATAATATTAAATTCTATTGCAAAGAATGAAATCAAAAATGCAATTTGTGAGGAAATATTTGAATGTATTGAAAAACATCCAGAGAAGCCGTGGAAATGGGATTATATTCCACTGAATCCAAATCTAACCATGGAAATGATCGAAAAACATCCAGAGAAATCGTGGAAATGGGGAGGAATTTCATGGAATCCAAATCTAACCATAGAAATGATAGAGAAACATCCAGAGAAGCCATGGAATTGGTTTTGGATTTCAATTAATCCAAATATAACTATAGAAATGATAGAGAAACATCCAGAGAAGCCATGGGATTGGGGAGGAATTTCATGTAATCAAAATCTAACTATAGAAATGATAGAGAAACATCCAAAGAAGCCATGGGATTGGGAAGGAATTTCATCAAATTCAAATATGACCATGGAAATAATAGAAAAACATCCAAAGAAGCCATGGAAAGGAATTTCAGGGAATCCAAATATAACAATGGAAATGATAGATAAACATCCAGAGATGCCATGGGATTGGTTTGCAATTTCACGAAATATGTATGGTAATTTAAGTCAGAAAGTAGAAGATAAAATTACAAAATATTTGAATGATTAATTTGTTTATAAAAAAATGAAAAAAAAACTAATTATTAACTAAGTACTTCAGTAACATTAAAATGATATATAAGATACTACAAAAGTTAATCAATGATAAGCAACATATCAGATGTGTATTAAATAATACACTAACGGATAATTTATCTGAACTGATAATATTAAATTCTATTACAAAGAATGAGATCAAAAATACAATTTGTGAGGAAATATTTGAATGTATTGAAAAACATCCAGGGAAGCCGTGGGATTGGTCTGGAATTTCGTACAATCCAAATGTGACCATGGAAATGATAGAGAAACATCCAGAGAAGCCGTGGAATTGGCAAAGAATTTCACTGAATCCAAATATAACTATAGAAATGATCGAAAAACATCCAGAGAAGCCGTGGAATTGGTGTGGAATTTCATGTAATCCAATTGTGACAATGGAAATAATAGAGAAACATCCAAAGATGCCATGGGACTGGAATTATATTTCAAGTAATCCAAATGTAACCATGGAAATGATAGAGAAACATCCAGAGAAGCCGTGGAATTGGCATTATATTTCGGATAATCCAAATGTAACCATGGAAATGATAGAAAAACATTTAGATGAGGAATGGAGTTGGTTTTCGATTTCGTGCAATTCGAATTTAACTTTGGATATGATAGAAAAATATCCGAATGAGCCATGGGCGTGGGTGTATGTTTCACAAAATACAAATTTAACTTTGGAAATGATGGAAAAACATCCAGAGATACCATGGAGTTGGTGGGGAATTTCATGCAATAACAATACAACAGTAGAAATGATAGAAAAACATCCAGGGCTGCCATGGGATTGGGGAGGAATTTCGTGGAATCCAAATTTAACAATGGAAATGATAGAAAAACATCCAGAGATACCATGGGAGTGGACAGGAATTTCAAAGAATCCGAATCTAACCATGGAAATGATAGAGAAACATTTAGATGAGGAATGGGCTTGGAGTAGAATTTCTGTAAATCCGAATCTAACCATGGAAACGATAGAGAAACATCCAGAGAAGCCATGGAATTGGAGAGCAATTTCATGGAATCCAAATCTAACAATAGAATATATAGAAAAACATCCAGAGAAGCCATGGAATTGGAACAGTATTTCAGGAAATATGTATAGTAATTTAAGTCAGAAAGTCGAAAATGAAATTACAAAATATTTAAATGATTAATTTGTTTATAAAAAAAATGAAAAAATAATTACATATGAACGGAGTGTTTAAGAAGCATTAAAATGCCACACAAGATCCTGCAAAAGTTAATGCATGATAAGCAAATAATTAGATGTGTATTAAATAATTCGTTAACGGATAATTTATCTGAACTGATAATATTAAATTCTATTACAAAGAATGAAATCAAAAATACAATTTGCGAAGAGATGCTGGAATATATTGAAAAACATCCAGAGAAGTCATGGGATTGGTATTATATTTCGATGAATCGAAATATAACCATGGAAATGATAGAAAAACATCCAGAGAAGCCATGGGATTGGTATGGAATTTCACACAATGAAAATATAACAATGGAAATGATCGAAAAGGATCCAGTGAAGTATTGGAATTGGGATGCAATTTCATGGAATCCAAATTTAACTACAGAAATGATAGAAAAACATCCAGAGAAGCAATGGGAATGGTTTCACATATCCGGTCATAAAAATATAACCATGGAAATGATAGAGAAACATCCAGAGAAGCCATGGGATTTTAATCAAATTTCATACAATCCAAATATAACCATGGAATATATTGAAAAACATCCAGAGAAGCCATGGAATTGGTGTGGAATTTCCAAAAATAAAAATGTAACCATGGAAATAATAGAAAAACATCCAGAGAAGCCATGGAATTGGGACAGAATTTCCGTGAATCCAAATTTAACAATAGAATATATTGAAAAACATCCAGGGAAGTATTGGAATTGGGATGCAATTTCATTGAATCCAAATATAACCATAGAATATATTGAAAAACATCCAGAGATACTATGGGATTTCCATGAAATTTCATGGAATCCAAATATAACCATAGAATATATTGAAAAACATCCAGAGAAACAGTGGCATTGGTATGGAATTTCAGCGAATCCAAATTTAACAATAGAACTTATTAAAAAACATCCAGAGATAGAATGGGAGTGGTGTGGAATTTCAAAGAATCCAAATTTAACTATAGAAATGATCGAAAAACATCCAGAGATGCCATGGGATTGGGAAGGAATTTCAAGTCATATTTGTAGTAATTTAAGCCAGAAAGTCGAAGATGAAATTACAAAATATTTAAATGATTAATTTGTTTATAAAAAAAAATGAAAAAATAATTACATATGAACGGAGTGTTTAAGAAGCATTAAAATGCCACACAAGATCCTGCAAAAGTTAATGCATGAGAAGCAAATAATTAAATGTGTATTAAATAATTCGTTAACGGATAATTTATCTGAACTGATAATATTAAATTCTATTACGAAGAATGAAATCAAAAATACAATTTGCGAAGAGATGCTGGAATATATTGAAAAACATCCAGAGAAGCCGTGGGATTGGTATGAAATATCAATGAGTTCAAATGTAACAATGGAAAAACATCCAGAGAAGCCATGGAAATGGTATTATATTTCACGGAATCCAAACATAACTATAAAATATATTGAAAAACATCCAAAGAAGCCGTGGGATTGGGATTGGGTCTCACGTAATACAAATATAACAATGGAAATGATAAAAAAACATCATAAGAAGCCATGGAATTGGGGCGCAATTTCCTATAGTCCAAATCTAACAATAGAAATGATAGAAAAACAACCAAAGAGGAAATGGGATTGGTGTGAGATTTCATGCCATAAAAATGTAACGATGGAAATAATAGATAAACATCCAGAGATGCCTTGGAGTTGGGATCGGATTTCATTGAATCCAAATATAACTATAGAAATGATAGAGAAACATCCAGAGAAGCCGTGGAATTGGCATTATATTTCGGATAATCCAAATGTAACCATGGAAATGATAGAAAAACATCCAAAGAAACAGTGGGACTATTGGCTTGGAGTTTCAAGGAATCCAAATCTAACAATAGAAATGATAGAGAAACATCCAGAGGAGCTGCGTTGGGATTATATTTCACACAATAAAAATCTAACATTGGAAATGATAGAGAAACATCCAGAGAAGCCATGGCAATGGGATTATATTTCACTGAATCCACATATAACAATGGAAATAATCGAAAAACACCCAGAGAAGCCATGGAGTTGGTATGAAGTTTCGTGTAATCCAAATATAACTATGGAAATGATAGAGAAACATCCAGAGAAGCCATGGGATTGGAAAGGAATTTCAATGAATAAACATCTAACTTTGGAGATGATAGAAAAACATCCAAATAAGCCATGTAATTGGTGTGACATTTCAATATGTATGAACAAAAATTTAAGTCAGAAAGTCGAAGATGAAATTACAAAATATTTGAATGATTAATTTTTATTTATTTATGATAAAAAAAATGAATTTAACACATATAAAAACAATATCATCTAATAATGACATATTAACACCACATGGAACTTAAAATAGACACTCTGTTTATTCTTAATGACAAGAATGTTTTAATTACAACAGAATTTGTTAATAATATATTCAAAAAATATAATATTAATCACAGAGGTGTGACAGATCTGAACTTATTTATTCTAGCGACAACACATAATTCGTATTGTTATAAATCATATTTGAATAATGATGAAAATGACACCCATCATAAAACAAAATTATTCAGTATGAATAGAGCAGTAAATCCGAATAAATCAATTCCACTACAAAAAGAATCATATGAAAGATTGGAATTTAAAGGAGATGCGATTATTCATCATGTATTGGCGGATTATTTCTATGATAGATTCCCAGACCAACAAGAAGGATTTCTAACAAAACTCAGAACTAAAATAGAAAATAGTGATACTCTCGCCAAATTTTCTGTTATGTTGGGATTGGATAATTATGTTTTATTATCAAAATATTTAGAGGAGACGAATGGAAGACAAACAAATAAGAGCGTATTAGAAGATGTATTCGAAGCATTTATAGGAGCAATCTCACTGGATGGAAAGACAGATAAAACAAAATATGGTGAGAATATGGTGGCATGTTATTCACTGATAGAACAACTAATCGAAAATGTATTAGATATTTCAGAATTACTCGCAAAAGAAACTAATTACAAAGATATGTTACTACAATATGCCCATGTTAAAAAATGGCCTGATCCGATTTATGGCGTACAAAAAGTAACGGGAATTGATAATAAAAGTTATGAAATGTACGTAAAAATTAAAGGACAAATTGTGGGAGTTGGAAGTGGTAATTCAAAAAAAATAGGGGAGCAAAAATCCGCAGAAATGGCATTGAGGAAATATAAAGTATTAAATGATGATTCGGACGAATCCGAAGAAGAATACGTTTATGAAGGTAGTGATGATGATTAATTTGTTAGATTTTTATTTATTGATTGCAATAATATTCTAAGTTTATTTAGTTATGATTAATTATTTCTTTTAAATTTATATAGATACATGGAAACATTTGATAAGTCCGATAAAAATAAATCTGTTGATTTACTTGTGAATGGAAGATTATTTCCTATTTGGTTAATGAAAAATTTTAAACAATATAAGCTCGACGATATATTTATTGGCAGTGATGATCCTTGTGGGAAAACAACAACTAAAAAAGAATTCAGAAAATATCAACTATTTCTCAGTAAGTTTTTAGATTATCGTTCAAATTATAGAGATGCATTAATTTATCATGGTTTAGGTTCTGGTAAAACTGCGACAGCCATTAATGTATACAATGTTTTATATAATTCGAATCCAGGCTGGAATGTATTTATTTTAATTAAGGCAAGTTTGCATCAGAACTGGTTGGGTGAATTGAAAGAATATCTGAGTAAAGATGATTTTGAATTCAGATTAAAAAATATTATTTTTGTACATTATGATTCACCATTTGCGGGAAAATCATTTTTGGAAGCAGTGAGAAATTCAGATAGTTCAAAAAAGAATTTATACATTGTTGATGAATGTCATAATTTTATTCGAAATGTTTATAGTAATGTAAGTTCAAATAAGGGGAATAGGGCTCAAATTATTTATGATTATATTATGCAAGATAAAACAGAAAATGAAGGTTCCAGAGTCTTATTATTATCTGGTACTCCCGCCGTACACACTCCCTACGAACTTGCATTATTATTTAATTTACTCAGACCAAATACATTTCCTAAAAGTGAAACACAATTCAATCAATTATTTGTCAATAGTTCGACAGGAGAAATTAACATAGCAACTAAAAATATGTTTCAGCGACGTATTCTTGGATTAGTTTCATATTACATTGGCGCAACACCAGATTATTATGCATCCAAAGATACTCATTACATTAATGTTGTCATGTCAGATTATCAAAAAAGCATTTATAAATTTTTTGAGGAAATGGAGGCAAAATCAATGCAGAAATCGAAAGGCAAATCCGAATCATACAGGACATATACGAGACAAGCATGTAATTTCGTATTTCCGAATGCATCACAAAACGTTACAGGAGAACAACGTCCGCGTCCATCAAGATTTAGAATTTCGGAGAGAGAAGCAGAAAAAATCGCCGAAGGAAAAGCCGGAACCAAAGAAGCCAGTAAAAAAGAAATGAACACAGACAAGGAAGGCTATATGAATGCTATCGATGAATATATCAAAACATTTGATGCATATTTAGAAAAATTTGACAATAAAGATAAAGAAGACAAAAATACGCTACAGGATGATATTAAACAATTTAAAGAAACATATAAAGGAGACTATAAAGAATTCTTTGAAAAACATAAAAAAAAGTCCAGTTTATTTAATGCCTTATATAATTGTTCGGCTAAAATACTACAAATGTTGTTTATAACAATGACATCAAAAGGTTCAGCAATGATTTATTCTAATTATGTTATCATGGAAGGTTTGCAAATTATTAAAATATATTTGAAATATTTTGGTTTCACTTTATTTGGCGATGGTGCTGGAAGAGATCATTTTAGGTATGTTGAATATTCTGGTGCAATAGACAGAGATTTAAGAGAAGAACATAAAGCCATCTTTAATAAACCAGAAAATAAATTTGGATCAAACATTAAACTTTTCCTTTTATCTCCTGCTGCATCTGAAGGTCTGACATTGAGAAATGTACGACAAGCACATATTTTAGAACCATATTGGCATGAGGTTCGTATGCAACAAACAATTGGGCGGGCAATTCGTCAATGTTCGCACAAGGATTTACCAATGAGCGAAAGACATGTGGATGTCTACAGATACAAATCTGTTGGTGATAAAATTTATACTGCCGATCAATATGTGGAAGAAAAAGCGAAAAATATAGATCGACTCATCACGTCATTCTTAGATACAATCAAAGAGGCATCAGTTGATTGTAATTTGAATTATGCTCACAATAAATTACAACAAGACATTAAATGTTTCAAATTCGATGAACCAACATTATTTAATAAACAAATTGGTCCCGCATACAAGAAGGATATTTTAGATGATATTGATATGAACAATGGAAGTAATTCAATGAAATCAGTTAACATTAAAATAAGAGTTGTCAAAATAAATGCAGTTCAGAAATTTGGTGATGATAAATATAGTGAACCAGAAAAATATTGGTATTATCCAGAGAGCAGTATAGTTTATGATTATGAATTACATTATCCAATCGGAAAAATAGAAAGAGATGAAAATGGAAATCCCATTAAAATAAACAAAGATAGTTATGTTATTGATAAAGTAATTCCAATTCCGATGCTAAAGTAAAAAAATGAAAAAAAAGAAGAGTATAATATGTAATGATTAAAATTACATATACAAATGGGAAATACCATCAATTCATCCGAATTTTCTCCTGAAGAGAATAGAAGGAGAACATTACGCGAAAGGCAAACGGGAAAAGACTTAAAATATATTAGTGTCATTGACGGTGGTAGTCATTGTATGATACATTTTAATGACATTAAACATCCAATTAAAATCGTAATAGATGGAAATAATTTTACTGGAAAGTTAATTAATTTTACAGATTATCATATTTTGAGAGACAAATTTTATGAAAAAAATAATACATTACATCAAGTACAATACCCCGAAGAAATTCTGACAGTACTGTATATTGAAAATTATTATTCAAATAAAGCATATTTAGCGACCAAATTTAATATGTGTGATTTTGAAGTGAATCAAAATAATAATTATTTTGAATTTGCAATTTGTCGCGATAATGAAATCGTTAATTTATTTATTGCTAATACGCTATAAAGTTTATTTTTCCGATGCGTTTACCAACGATAATAAAAATATATTTATAAACCATAATGGAAAGTATAGAATTTACAAATATAGAAGATAAAAGCAAGTTCAAATTAAATTTGGATATGAAAACTGACCAAATTTTAATATCTTATGGTAGAGGAACATTTTCAGGCAAGTTAGTCGATCCAAATATATATAAGATGAGCGATAATTCAAAAAACATATTTTATAAAGATCATGAGACTGCTATGAAGTATACTGTCAAAAGCAAAATTAGTCATCTGATATCCATTAAGGATATTGGAGTTGCTGGAGCATATATTACAATATATGAAAATAAATTCGTCGAATTTATGACATGTGGTAGTGGCGTACCGATTATTAGTTGGTACATTGGTAGATTTTTAAATCCTTTTTAATTTGTTGACAAATTAAAAAAATGAAGAAAATATAACATAAAAATATATGTACTAATTACAATATAAAAATATGGAAGTCACACAACTAGCAGTAGATAAAGAGTATACAGCGCACGATAAAATTATTTATGAGTTTTTAGATGATGTGTATCTCCCAAAACTCATTGAAGAAAAAAATATGAATTCACAAGAGACTTATATGTGCGAGGGACCACCGTTCGTGAATTCGCCATTACTGCATATGGGACATGCTTTAGTAACTGAAATTAAATCATGTATTACAAAATACATTCATATGAAAGGAAATAAATGTAAGTTAACGACTGGGCTTGACACTCATGGCATCCCAACTAAAATTATGGTATCAAAACTTTTAAATTTACAAACACCCTCCGATATAGTTAGTTATGGTGTTGCGGAATTTAACAAAGTATGTAAAGAAACAATTTTGAAATATGAAACTTGTTGGGATCCAATTTACAAATCATTAGGACGCACAGTCGATTTAAATAGTAGATACAGAACAATGGATACAAATTTTATGGAATCTATTTTTTGGGGTTTCAAAACCCTATGGGATAAAAATCTAATTTATAAAAGTTACAAAGTCGTACCATACTCATACAAAATGAAAGTTGGGTTATCAAATTTTGAAGCGAGTCAATGTTATAAAGAAATTACAGATCTGACAACATATGTATTTTTTCCATTGGTTTCTGATGCGAATACTGGATTTGTTGCATGGACTTCAATGGTTCACACATTAATAGCAAATGTCGCATTGTGTGTCAATCCAAATGGAAAATATGTCAAAGTAACAGATAAAAATAATCGATCATACATTGTCCATGAAAATTATATTCAGAATTTAGGTATTAGCATTACTTCGACAGAATTTGTGGGTTTTGGGAAAGATTTGGTTGGAATTAAATATACACCACCATTCAATTATTTTTCAGATAGAACATTTCAAGTTATTGCAGATGAATTTGTGGAAGAAACAGCAGACATTGGCAGTGGTATTGTTCATGTTAATCCGATGAGTGGTGAAATTGATTATGATATTTGTATTAAAAATAATATTATCACAATTGATGACATATCTAAACTTGATTATGTCAATGATGACGGAACATTCGCAGACATCATACCTGATTATAAAAATATATTGGTGTTTGACGCAGTGCAAGAAATTATTGATCGTTTGGAAGGAAATAATATTCTCGTTAAGAAACAGAAATATACACATTCTTATCCGCACAGTGATAGAACAGGAGAAAGATTGATTTACAAAGCAATGTCTAATTACTTTGTTAATGTCACAGCTATTAAAGACAAACTATTAGAAAATAATGAGAAGATTAATTGGGTTCCAAAGCATGTTGGAGTCGGAAGATTCAAACAATGGCTGATGAACGCAAAAGATTGGTGTATTTCCAGAAATAATATTTTTTTCGGAACTCCCATTCCAGTATGGATTTCTGATGATGAAGTTGAATCCATATGTATTGGTTCCATTGACGAATTAGTCGCATTAGCAAAACTTAATAATAGACCAGCTGATCTTCACTCAGAATTTTTAGATGAAATTAAAATTATTTCTCCAATAACAGGAAAAGTTCTACATAGAGTGTCTTTCTTATTGGATTGCTGGTTTGAAAGTGGTTCTGTCCCATATGCACAA
>Ga0315281_10011836_pt1 | contig 11918 bp, 18 predicted proteins | sample YL17G07_0_MG_FD_204540 | JGI IMG/M metagenome (GOLD analysis project Ga0315281, IMG submission 204540) | Sediment microbial communities from Yellowstone Lake, YNP, Wyoming, USA - YL17G07_0 | ecosystem: Environmental > Aquatic > Freshwater > Lake > Sediment | place: USA: Wyoming | collected... | reverse complement strand
AAATCGACCTGGCCGGCACCGAGCCCCCTGTCTGGCGAAGATTACTGGTGGGGGGCGACATGAATCTTGGGCTCTTGCATGCCGTAATCCAGGTGGCAATGGGCTGGACGAACAGCCACCTGCACCTGTTCAGGGTCGGATGGGCCATCGCCTTGACCACTACCGCACGTGCCTCGAACCGAGCCTTCGTTCCTTTATCCATCGCTCACTACCTTATTGTCATGACTGAGCAGCTATTCGGTATTTTGCCAAATCGCCAAGCCTTCGTCAAGTGAAGAAATTCCGCAGCAGGCGGTCCAACCCGACAGAGAAAGTCGCGGGATAGCGAGTCAATCCGGAAACGATTCTGCCCTGGCGGCGGTTGGACAGATAGAAGTGAAACCAATTGGTGGCGAGAATGGTTGTGCGATCAAGAGGAAGAAAGAAAGGAGATGCCTGACGAAAGTGTAAACGGAAATGGAAGAGAAGTAGCGGCCGGGGTCACCGGCCGCCACCTCCTCGGTGTGTCGACTGAGCTGGAATCACGGGGCGCAATGGTCCGTGTGGGGTGTATGGGAAATGAGCTTGAGCGACGGGATGTCCATCAACGTCTCCCGGCTCAGTGGCTGACATGTGGCGTGCCGTTTGACCTGCGAGGCGATCAGCCCACCCACAACGGTCGGGCAGTAGATGATCGCGCGGGCTGAGCAGGGCAGGCGTTCGGCGTCCTCGGCAGAATAGAGGTTCTCCTCATAGAAGTCTCCTTCGTCCGGGTTCACGGGATGGATGGCGTAGATGCGGGCGAACTCCGCACCCATCCGGGCATCGATCAGGAGTGGTACCCTTGGGTTCATCTTCACCCGTTTCCAGACTTCCTGGCGGGCATCCATATTGTCTGTGGCGGTGATCACCAGTCCTGAGAGCGCCTGTCCTCGGTATCGCTCGGGCCGAGTCTTGAGCGTGACGCCGGACAGAAGTTGCGTCAGCTTCAACAGGGCCGAGGTTTTCGGCGAGCCGATTTCCTGGACCAGACACATCTGGTTGCTGACGTTGTGCTCTTCGATGGTGTCGTCATCCCAGACGGTGATATCTGAGCAGCCCATTTTGGCCAGGGTGACGATCGCTGCAGAACCGATGGCGCCGGCGCCGATGACGGTGATGGGAAAGGCGAGCTTCTCCGGCGGCAGGATGTCCAGTTGCCGGAGGAATCGCGTGCTGTTCTGAGGCATGACGGTGCTCCTTAGAAGGGTATCCGGGGATCCTCACGGACAGTCTCAAGCTCGGCGGTCTCTTCCTCATCGAACAGGCTGTAAGCCTTGCCGAAGTAATCCGACCAGGGATCATCGTCGAGGATGCCTGGCTGCTGTTGAAGCGCATCATGGGAAAACGGCAGGTTGAAGGAAGCTTTCACTTTCTCCGCCACTTCCTTGGCGTACTGTTCCAGCTTTGCCTGGTCCGCACGGATTTCGCAGAAGACCGGCACCTGATCCACTGTGAACGGGATGGGCTGGCGGGTGTCGATCCGGCAACGGATGGCGTAGTCGTCGCTGACCACCAGGCTCACCAGGTAGTCTGATGCCAGCAAGGTGCAGGTGTTGTCGTCGGTCTTGGACCAGAACACGCCCATACCCGGATGACTGTGCGCCCAACACTTGATGGACCGAGCCTCCCCCGCCTTGCCCTGGCCCAGGAGTTGCTCGACCATTTCAGCGATGGCTGAAGGCTCCATCTCCGTGTGGGCGGAGCCGCCTTCCTGTTTGACGAGGTGGAACCGTTCGATGATGAAGCTGTTCCCCTCCCGCCGTACGCTACCCAGGCAACTGATCTCGCTGTGCGTCGCGTAGGCATACCCGAACAGTTGCTCGAATGCTTCCTGCGCCAAGACCACCTTCAGCCCATCAGGGAGGAAGCAACTGAGCTTGTCAGACTTGCTGATCGGCACGCCCAGCGGCCAAGGCAGTCTCTCATCGGGCTTCGGCTGCACCGGTTTCTCCGCGTCCCGCTTCGGCGTCTCCTCAGGCTTCGGCGTTGACTTGAACATGACCAAGATCCCTCCCTTTCTCAAAATATTCGCACTCCTCCTTCAGACACTCGGCTTCCTCGCACTCATCGCAAGGGTTCTGTAGCTGCCATTCCTTGTTGTACCGGCACTTCAGGTAGCAATGCTCCCCGCCCTTGGACTCACAATCATCGCACGGGTGGAATCGCTCGAAATCCGCGTTGTGCTCGCACTCCTCGTAACAGTACTGGCTGCGGTGCTCACAACAGTCCTCGCAGGTGAAAATGTCGGTGTTGTGGTCGCAGGAGAAGATGCAGTACGGGGTGCATTTGTCATCGCAGTCCTCGCACGGATCCTCGTCTTCATCCTGGTACTGTCCCGAGGGATCGAAGTGGCCGATCTTCTCGTACGGATTCTCCGAGTTGTACGAGGAGAGAAACGTGTGCAGAAGCTGAAGCGCCTCGGCGTATCGCATCTTTCCGATGAGCTTGGCCAAATCGCCGGCGATGTTGCCCAGGCACGGGCGATAGTCACGGGCGACGTGGGGATGAGGATGCTCGGCGTTGGGATGCTCGTCCAGCGCCTTGATCCTCACATCTCCGTTGGCGGGAATCTGGATTTCGTAACGTCCCAGCGGGAACTCATAGCCTTCATGGTCGATGGTGATGGGCGCCGTGGTCGCGAGCACAACTCCCTTGTCATCCATGGCGACGCGCGAGAACTGCCCAGCGGACTGTAGCTGCATGAGGGCCTTTGCCTGTGCCCGTGCGAGCGAAGATGTCTCTCGCGCCGCGAGCTTGGTGAGAAGAGCGATCTCCTCGTCCAGGACCGGCCGTTCCCGCTCAAAGTCCAGGACCGTATAGTACGCCTGTTCAGCCTCGCGCTGCTTCTGCGAAAGCTCGTCCTTCCGGAGTCCCAGCCGGCTGCGGACGCTGGCATGAAACGCCTCGGCGAAGTGTTTGGTGAACTCCCCTTCTTTCTCCTTGAGAATGTCGGAGACGTTGAAGTCCAGGAGTTCCAGCGCCTGCTCCAGGACGTGGGCCAGAACGGCTCGGGCGGCCTCGTTGTCAGTGGCGGTAACCTCGATGGGAAGGATGACCCGGTTGTGATCCACGCACCCGATGAGCTGGTCCTCATCGTCCGTGATCTTCTCCCACTCGTCTTGGACCAGAGCCAAAGCCATGCCGCGTTGCTCAGACGAGAGAGGGTGAGTCTGGCCGTTGATTACGACGTGCTCCGGGTTGTAAGTGGCCGCCAACCCGTCCTTCACAAAGACGCGCACACTGACCGATTGGTCGGAGTAGCCTTCATCCTCGGTGTACCAGCGGAACGTGACCGGCTTCTGCGTCTTGTGCGCCAAGTACTGAAGCGATGGCAGGATGTCCTCCTTGGAGAGGGTCAATCCTTGCCAGGACTCGGCCATGATTTCCGGCAGGTTCATCTTTTCGTCCTCCACTGAATTCCTCAGAAACAGACTCTCAACCCAATACGACATCTCGGCGCATAACGGTTGCTTTTCCTGCGTTGTACGGGTATCTTCCCAAAGTGACGGAAGCGGCCAAGGTTCAGGCAATCTTCTTGCACGAAAGGGAGACCCATGCCGAGAGCGAAATTGGCGAAGATGGCAATCGACGAGCTGAAGAAGGAAATCGTTCGGCGCCTGAAAGTGCTTCCGAGACTCACTGCTATGAGAAATGCGCTCGACAAGAAGATCGCTGAGCTGCAAGGCCTGGGCGAGCTGAAGGCCGCGCCAAAGCGTGCCGGGAAAAAGCTCGCGAAAAAGCGGGGAAGGAAGGCAATGCGAGCCGGCAGAGCCGGAAGCCTTGCCAGTAAACTGGCTGAAGTCCTCCAGGGCAAGGGGCAGATGTCCATTGCCGAGGCGATGGAGGCGGTTCTGGCGGCCGGCTACAAGACGAAGTCCAAGAACTTTTCCACGATTGTCGGCATGACGCTCTCTCAAGATAAGCGCTTCAAGAGGGTGCGTAAAGGCCAGTACGCACTGAGAGGCTGACAAGTTTATAGACGCCATGCCTGGGTGCCGCGCCTTCTCAAAAAGGAACGGGACCGGCAAGGTCTGAAAGCACCTCACCGGTCCCTGATTCCTGTGCTGACAAGAAACGACTTACCGGCTGCCGCCTTCCACCTTGGGGATGATGAGGATGATCGCGCCGGCGCGGACCGGGGTGTCCAGCGTGGCAGAGGCGCCGTTCACACGGAGAGTGCCGAGTCCGGCGATGCCGCCGTACTGTTCCTCCGCCGCTTCCAAGAGCGTCCCGTCACGGCCCAGCACTTTACCGGATTCCGGATGGGAGAAGACATCCTTCACGGTACCGTTCTCGCGCACTTCCACAGTGATCGGCTCGCCGGTGAGTCTGAAGATTTCAACGCGCATGAAAATGCTCCTTTCAGAAAACAAAAAGGCCTCGAATGCTTGGGCATGCGAGGCTGACCATGAGACCACGGACAGAACCCAGCTTCATGTCATCATTCTATAGACATCACCTCCCTTCTCTTGAGGCAGGGGGCAAATCTCTACCGGCAGAGGTCGAGCTATCTGGGTGACCATCTCAGCCTCCTTGCCCCTCCTGGACCGGAGCAATCTTCAACGCTTTGTCCTCAAGGGCGGTAGGAGTGATCTCCAGTAGCGAGTTTAATTGTCCCCACAGTTCCTTAATCTGGCTGCTCGACGTGGCCAGCCAGACGGTATCGAGGAGGTTGTCCTTCTCCTCACGAAGAGACAGGATCCGGCGTCCCAGGTCTGACTCAGCCAGGATGTCGGCTTCCAGGGCCTTGGCTCTGGAGTCAACGGCGTCTTCCACCACATTGCTGCGGCAGTAGGGACCGCTGTCGAGCTCATCCTCTGGTCTGGTGCCATTGACGATGGCTGTCTGCTCGGCCGCGAGCCGGTGCTCCCGCTTCTCAAGCTCCTCCTTCTGCTTCTGGAGCGCCTCCATCTCACGCTGCTGGGTGTCAATACCCAGGCTTTTGTAGGCCCGATCCCGCGCGTCCTTCTCCACTCGCTGCAGGAGCGTCGGATCCTCCTTGGCCAACAACGTCTCGACCCGGTGATCGATCCGCTTGGCGATCCGGTCGCGCCAATGATTTTTTTCCGAGACTGTGATCCCAGCCATTTCCGCTACTCCTTCCTGGTTTTGAAGTGATTACCCAGGGCTTCGACGCAGGCCTGCGTCTGAAACCCTCTGCCCATCTTGCTCTCGTACTCAACGCCTAGCCGGTCGCAGATCCACTGCGCCAGGCTCCATCCGGCGATGCCGCGGCCTCCTTCCTGGCCGGGATGCATCGAGAGACCTTTGGGATCACCGCTCCGGTCACTACAGCCCGAGTGACATGGAACCGGCTTCTGGATGTCGAGCGCCCGGGCTGCACGATTCGCTGCTTCCTCTGAGACGAAGGAATGATGCCAGCCGGCAAGGGCACCCAGGGCATCTTCCACCGTCATCTCCGCTGTCTTCTTATCGGTCATGCGACCTCCTTTCTGTCTTCCTTGGCCTGTGGCTATGCCCTGCCGGAACATGTTGCCTCCACCCACACTTCGGGCAGTACCAGTCGCAGGCGCCATCCTGGTCCGGTTCATATTCTAGACGGCTTCGACAATTCGGACATTTCGGCTCCTTCTTCTTTCCCATCCATGCTCCTTTCAATATGGAATGTCGGGGATCCGCCAGTTCGTACGTGGTCTGACGAGGAAATTGCGCCCGAATTCCCGTTGATTCTGTGGTCCCAAGCGGCTACACTCCTCTACGTGAATATGATAAGGGCAGAACATCTCACTCCGAGGCCGATTCCGATCCATATAGGCGTTGTGAGCCCTATAGGAAGGAGACGCGAATGTTAGGCAAAGAATCGCAGCTGAACGCTTTGAAGTTGCCCCCGATTGCCGAAACCAATCCACAAGCTGTAGAGGTATTGAGGGTGTGGGCGGCACCGGGCAGTCCGCAGCAACTCACATTGCGCACTACGTGGAAGGATGCCGGCACTTGGGGGTTGTTGCTGGTTGACGTGGCCAGACACGCTGCAAGAGCATATGCGAGGGAGGGCCAAGATCCAACGGCTGTCCTCCGCAGGATTCGAGAGCTTTTTGACGCCGAATGGTCCAATCCTACAGATGAGCCTGAAGACATTACCGACCGGTAGGGCTAACCGGCCAATTGAACGAACAGGCCGTGTGCTTCGTCCGGCGTAGATCAACCCGCCAGGTCCCGAACGTTCCTGCAACCGCGAACGACCGCGTCCAAGAACAATGACCCCGACTCACGCATCACCTCCGTCAACTCCTTTTCGTTTGTCTGGAGGAGTTTTTCCGCCTCAGATCGCCCAAGCACAAGGGCCTCCCGGCCGAGTCGCTCATTGAACCGTCTGACGGCTTCCAGGACGTCCTCAGCCTGCCAATGCACGTGCGCGTAGGTTCGTTTCATGCCTCATTTCCTTACGTGTGGATGTCCACGAGCATGACAGCGTTCCCTTTCTCGGACTCACAGAGCGTGAACGCCCGATACTCATAGGGGCTGCGCGGCCAGGCGAACGGGGGTTTCGGGCACTCGTTCAGGATCTCGAAGACCGAAGCACGCTTCTGCCGCATGTAGTCGGACAGGAAATGGTCCTTGTCCTTTCTGCCGGGCTTCACCTCCGCGTAAGCCATGGACAGCGTCCTCGGGACCCATTCCTGGATCGCTTTCAGAAGATCGTCGAACGACATCTCCACGATCTTCTTGTGCCCGCCCTTCGAGTCAGGCAGAATCCCGATGGACGGAGCGTCAAAGACTTCCATCTCCACGGCGACGCAGTCCAGCGCGAACTTCCACGCCCAGTCCCATCGCTTCTCCGGCTGGATCTTCCTGACCACGCCGTACCAGGAGTCACGGCCGCGCCAGTCGCCCCTGCCACAGAGCTGGTTGACGCGCCCGGTCTTGGTGACCAAGGCTGTTTCCTGATACCAGTTGTTCTCGTCGCAGAGCGGGACGTATTGCGTCTCGAACTGAGAGGTTGCCGCCTCCTTCAACTCCTTGGCACCGGCCCGGATCGGCAACTCCATCAGAAACGAGTAGATGGCATGCATGTCACTCCTTTTCTCTTCCAGTAAAGGAACACGGGACCTGCCCGCCCCGAGACCACCAGATCTCGGCAAAGCTGTTGACGGGCAGGTTCCCAATGATCAGCGGACTGATGAGCACGGGATGACGCCACTACCTGACCGAGGCGGTCAAGAGGATTGCTGCTTGCTTCGGGGTTTCAGGTGGGGATAATCCTCGTTCAGGACATGGGCGAGACTGTCGCCGTAGGTCTTCACGAGCTGCGCCTTGACGCCTGGCGAGAATGGCGCCTTGAGCACGCGCCATTTGCCGTCGTCCGTCCGGTCGCCCTTGAGGCGAAACAGCGTCTCCTTTCTGAAGAGGCGCCTGAGCCGTTTCTCGGTCTGGGCTTGGTCCACGAGAGTGGCAAGGAATATGTCGGGCGTCACGTCATACTCCGTGTCCTCCCATCGTTCCTTGGGCAACGTCTTCAGGAATTCCAGCAGACGCTTTTCTTCCGCACCGTGCGAGCGTGCATCAGCCCATTGGATATGCACGTCGCCTCCAGTGGCGTCATCGATCACGAAAGCGATTTCCCGTCCGTCGCGGCAGAGCGTGGCGTTGAACCCTTCGCCTTCCATGCCTCGGAAGGTCTTGATGTCCCTGACCGTGTAGCCATGCTTGGGCCAGTTTTGGCTCACCGGAACCTCCTCATTTCCGTATTGCATGGGCGTTGTCCTCCTGTGCGAAGGGACATGACACCTGCTCGCCCCGAGATCTCCAGATCTCAGCGAATCTCTCTTCGAGCAGGTTGCCCAACGGCTCTCTCACGAACGAGCACGGCAACACATTGCCCAGTGAATCCACATCGCAGAACCTCCGCTTCTGCATGCAGAAATCAGGAAGCTCCCCGGCGCAAGTGAGACCGTCTACGGCCACCTTGAATCCCTGATCGTGGAGTCTGCGCGCCTCGGCCATGACTATCTGCGGCGCCACAGCATCCGGGATGCCTTTGGCCGTAAGGAGGAGCAGTTCCGCGTCGAAGATGCTTGTCACGAGCGCCATGAACGGCAGTTGCGGCAGAAAGCCGCATGTGGTCAGGAAGTTCACGCCACGCTGGACGTTGTGTTTCTCCAGATGCTGAAGCGCGTTCCAGACAACCAGCTCGTCGCCATGGTGGGAGACGTTGACCTGGCTGAACAGGCACAGCACGTCGGGTCCCAACTCTGGCAGGGCATGGCCGTTGGTGGTCATGCAGAGATTGAGGCCCAGCCGGCGGGCGTGAAGCGCCAGATCCCTCAGGTCTTCCCGAAGCGTGGGCTCTCCACCGCCAAAAGTGACCTGGAGGACGCCGTACGAGGCGAGATCATCCAGGATCGTCCTCCATTGCTCTGTGGAAAGCTCCCGGCCTTCCTTGTGCCCTATGTAACAATAGGGGCAGGACAGGTTGCAGCGGTCGCTGATCTCCAGGTGGACCACCTCGCACGGCTCGTCCAGCCTCTCAAACGGCACGTCACGCTGCAGAAGCTGGACTGTCTCTTCCCGGTCAAACCGGAGCGTGGTGGCTGTCCTTGGCTCGTACGCCACCAGCCCGTGTCTTCCCAGCCTGAGTTTTGATCTCTGCAACAGCGTCGTCAAACGAACGGTATCCATACTCCTCGCCCTCCACACAGAACTGAACTTTGGCCCCTCTCTTCTGAAGCCACTCCTCCAGGTGATCGAGGCCGTACCCTGCCGTATAGACCCGAAGAGCGACGACGGTTCCATCCAGCGCAATCGCCAGTTCCTCACGGGACCAGTCGCTGATGACCAGGCCGTAGTCGCCGGAAACGCAGATGCGGTCATCGCGCTTCTCCACCGACAGCGTGCAACTCTTGTCGGCGACCGGATTCCACTTGTTCTTCTTCCACTCCCGGAACTCCTTCCTCGTCTTGAAGGACATCCCGAAACTGGCGCATGAGAACTTGTCCCCGCGATTGAAAAGCTCTTCCAGATGACGGACAAGCTCGGCATGAACAGTCTGCGCCTTTTCCTCATCCGTCAGGGTTGCGACCAAGCGCATGTACTCCGAGTGGTTTGGCTGCAGCCCAATCTCGATTCTCATTTCTTCCTCTCCTTCGCCTGAGCTTTCGCAGATGCCGCGTCAGCTTCCTTGCCGCACACCGTGCAGCGCACCTTGCCGTTCTCCATCTGATTCATCACGCGCATCCCCGGCCCGTATTTCTGATCCTGATACTCGCTCTTGCAGAAGCATCGGCCGATCATTGTTCTTCTCCTATGTCCAAGACCATTTTGGCTGAAGACCAGTCTCAACCCTCACGACCGGGGTTCTCCCTTCTGAACTGGGGCGAGATCCTCGAAGAAGACGTTCCCGCAGGTGCAGTCGCGGGCGTACTTCTGGAGATCCTTGCAGGTTTCTGCTTCCTGGACCCGGATCTTGAGGTCGCGGGCAGTCTGGCAGCCTTTGCCGTCCGGCGAGATGTCGTTGTTGCCAATGCAGAGCACAAAGGCCTTGAGCTTTGGCTCCCAGATGCACTTCGTCACCGGCTCTCCGAGTCCTGCGCAGGCGCCGAACGAGACCTGTTTGATCTTCTCCATCTCCTGAAACTCCGGGACAATCTCTGCGCAATGCTCGTTGGCCTCGGCCACCTCGTCGGCGAAGGCTTGAAGAATCGTATGAGCGACCTTCGGGTCTTCCGTGTAGAAACGGAACACAGCCTCACTACAGTTCGGGTTGAATCCTTGCTCAATCTTCATCGGCTACACCTCCCTGAAAAGAAAAAAGCCCAGGCAAAGCGCCCAGGCTGGTCAATGCGATGTACGACTGACAATCCGTTGATTCACCTCCTCTCCGCGGCTTCTCAGAAGATCTGCGGGGCAACCTCCTCCTTTATCCCCTTTCATCAATGGCGGTCTTGTCCACAGGTTGTGCAGTCCCCGGTGGAATGATTCCTTCCCGGCGCTCATTCACGTAGTGGCGGTAGGCCGACTGGTCGCAGGCGGCGAAGTCTACACCCCTGGCGTCGCAGTAGTGCCGGATGTCCGTGAGCAAGTCCGTGATGAAGTCGGACGGACAGGCCATGTTGCCTTCGGCATCCAGTCCCTCGTCGTACGGCGAGACCTGTTCGATCCGTTGAACGAACTTGGCCCGGTCCGCTGGTGTGAGCTCATCTTCATCCGCTTCCGCCGTTTGCATGGGCGGTTTGGGGAAGAACGGCCGGACGATCTCGGCAATAGCCGTGATCGTATCGGCGTCCCAGGCCTTCTCCTCGTTGTAGAACTCACGATTCCTGTTGAGGTCGAGATAGAGCACGTCATAGATTCGACGCAGTGCAGCAGTGCTGTCCTCGGCGCCAAGATATCCCTCTTGCTCGACGATCTCCACGCTCAACCGCTCGTCGTGCTCCTCCAGCCAACGCCATGCGGCATCGATCTCGTCGGGCCCGTCATAGGACTCGTTCTCCTTCAGGTATTTGATCAGCCCATCCTCAGCTGCATGCCGAGTGCGAAACGCCTGCGCGTGGCTCACCAGCCCACGGTCTGCAATGGTCAAGATATAAAGCATGATTCACCTCCTCTCTGATGTCTGTATGTTTGCATGTTGAATCCGTTGTCCTTCACCGTCCGGGCCAGCGAATGCGAAAGCCATCCAGTTCGTAATCGATTCTCCTCTGTCTCCGATCCACGACCGTGTCCACGGCGAGACACAGCGTCTGCTTCAGATTCGGCTCCAAGGGCATCCCTTGCAGAGATTGCCTGGCCGCCTCTGCGTCTGCGTCGAACAGCGCCAGGAACCAGTCGGCTGCTGTGTTGAGATGTACGCCTACGTCAGCCAACGCCAACCGTCTCACCCGTTCCCGCGCTGCCATTGCTACTGCGGTCATGATTGCTCCTTTTCTTTCTTGAGAACAGGACATGACAGACACAACTCACAGTATTCGGTGAGGCGAAGACCTCTCTACATGTCGTGTTCCTCCTCTGATGAAACAAAAAGGCCCTTCCAAGGATGTTGGCCGCGGAAGGGCGTCTAAGAATGAGTGATACGGGTTATTCCGGGGTTGTTCCGGGTCTTGCGGGGGCAATTGCTGGCGCAACTGCGAGCGCGGGCTTTACAGCCTTACGAACATACGTGAACCTCCTGCCGCAGTTCTTGCACTTTCGCAAAGGGCGTAATCCCAACGTTTGGGTCTTCCGTGATCCTTTCTGAACAGTCCTTGAACTATGACAATATGGACACTTGATAGGTCTTCCTCGTGGCATAAATCTCACCTCCGAAGAAGCGAGGTCACGAGGCTTTATAAAGCTTGCTACGGCACGGGCCTCATCAGACTCTAAAGACAGGAACGTTCATCGTCTCTTCGGGTCCTTCTGCGTCGGCAGCATCGCCGTCGGACGTTTCATCAGACTTATTGGTCATCAAGTAGTCGTAGGCTTTCTGCAATGCCAGGATGGCTTTGGGAAGCTCATTGGCGCTCATGCTGTGAGTGCTCTTCCACTGGCCGTCCTTGTCTTTGTACCGCACTTCCAGGATCACCTTGCCGATGCTCACTGTTTGGGCGCCGCGCTGAATCGTGTTCCTGAAGATGGCAGCCCTTACGGCGCCGACCTTGAATGAACTTTCTGGTTTGGACATTTTCCGCTTATTCCTCCTATCGATAAGGTATTACCAATTCGATACGATCGATAAGACGATGCAGTTTATAAACCTTGTTGTTGGCTGATCCTGTCTTGGAGCGCAGAGGAAGGCCGGCCGAAGGCCGTGCGCGTAGAGGGACGAGCCTTCATCGAAGCGAGGAAAAGGATGGATCAGCCGCAAACGTCGTCGTGGCGGGTGTGCATCTGCGGCAGGAGTGGGTTGCAGACACGGCTGAGGTGTGCATCATGCACAGAGTGGCAGGTGTGAAGCCTGA
>Ga0315281_10011835_pt1 | contig 11918 bp, 9 predicted proteins | sample YL17G07_0_MG_FD_204540 | JGI IMG/M metagenome (GOLD analysis project Ga0315281, IMG submission 204540) | Sediment microbial communities from Yellowstone Lake, YNP, Wyoming, USA - YL17G07_0 | ecosystem: Environmental > Aquatic > Freshwater > Lake > Sediment | place: USA: Wyoming | collected... | reverse complement strand
TGCTTGATCAATCCCTCCTGGCTTCGATCGGCTCCGGTGAACGCCCCCCGTTCGTGCCCAAAAAGGACGCTTTCCACCAGCGTCTCGGGAAGCGCCGTGCAATCAACGACCACAAAATTTCTTTTGGCCCGAGAGTTGTTATAATGGACAGCCTTTGCAAAAAGCTCTTTCCCGGTTCCGGTTTCGCCGGTGATGAGAACATTGACGTTGCTGCCGGCGGCCTGGGCCAGAAGTTCCAGACAAGAAGTGATCTTTTGTGAATCTCCGATAATGTCCTTTCTTTTCAAAACGACCGGCGGCTTCCCCGATTTTCTTTCCGCTCGATATTCCAGAGCCCGGATAATGGGGAGCTTGAGGGTTTCGAACGAAGCCGGCTTTTCTAAATAATCCCAGGCGCCGGTTTGGATGGCGAGTTCGGCCTCATCGGGATCGCCCAGCCCGGTGATCACGATGATTTCCGGGGAAGATCGGGCGGCTTTGATCTTCGGCATGATCTCCAAGCCGCTTCCATCGGGCATCTGGACGTCCAGAAAAACGATGTCGAATGGCTCGGATTGAACTTTCCTGAGCCCCTCCCGGAGTAGGTGCGTCGAGACGGGGTGATGCCCTAATCGGGTGACGACATTCGCGATCCAATCGCAAATCAACTTATCATCATCTATGATCAGAACAGTTGCCATCGGACTTCCACATGTTCTCCTTTTTTTAAATTTTATCAGATGCCAAATAAAGGTTCAAGCTTTCTTAAATGAGTCCACCCCACAAAGAAAGATACTGGGTGTCAGGGGTGGAGATTTTTGGGAATCAGAGGTGGCCATGAGGAATCATCCGACACGGCGAGGAAATCGCTCTTTCTATCGCCTGGACCTGGAGAAGAGGACTCTGTTTTTTGCGATAGCTTATCCGAGTTTAAAAATTATAATAAGAATTCTAATGAATAACAGAATCCAGCCTGCGCAAACAATAATCCATGCAATTTTTTTGGCGACACCAACAAGAAACATGAATAAGGTTAATATGATCAAGAATCCAAGGGGATCGATAATACTGTCTGGGAAAATAATACGTGGAAATATCGGCTGAACGACCTTGATGATCCCTAAACCAATCTGATGGGCAAGAAAATAAATGAATGTGAGTATATTGTGAAGGATCACATTCAGAGGTTTCAAATTCGTTGTTTCTTGCACGAATTAACTGTTCATTTTGTTCGGGCCTCCCTTGCCAATAGTATTTCCTGTTATTCATTTAAACAAGGCGTGAATTTAAAAAAACAGCATCAGATAAAGTTTCTGCTCGCTGTTTCTTTTGTGAACATCCGGAAAATCTCGAAGGTAACTGTCCCTGTGGTAATACATATATTCAAATCCAAGGCTGAGATTGCTGAAAAGTTTGACTGCAATTCTGGGTTTGAATACGCCGATGATTTTGTTTCCAGCCGGTCCGACAGCCTTTTTTCATATTCGTTCTCCTTTATAGGCTACTATAGGCTACGCAAACTGTGTGCCAATTCATTTTCGTTATTTCCTCTCCGTTTTCATGAATGCGACTTGCTTTCATAGTCCTGATAGCCACGACACATGGAGTGAAAAGGATGGCTCGGTCCCAACAATCTATTCGGGATAGCTTGGCAGACAATATGCTCTTTTATAGGAAATGCGCTGTTTTATAGGACAATTACTTAGAGTCTGCTGAAAAATCGCTTTTTGCTTTTCTCGACCGATGACCCGTTCTCATTTCCTTCAGTCATTTTACTTAGAAGGAAGACAGATCAATTCGTATGGCCGGGCTGCCCTTGATCTAAAAAGGGTGATTCTCAACCTGCTGAGAATACGGAAAGAATTTGGCATGAAAATAGCATTAACACGGGTGGCCTCTTCCGAGTCCATCGCGCCATCCGATAACGGAAGGGCGCAGGACGGCGAGAGGCAAAGGAAAAAAAAGAGGTTTCTAGGCTTTGGACAATCTTGAAGGAGGGCGCTCTTTCTTGAGCTTCTTGAGGCGGTTTTCAAATTAATCGTCGTGAAAATCGATGTTATGGGGAATGGAAAATCCAAGGAGATTCCCCGATTTTAAGTTTGAGGAGGCATAATTCCATGAAGCTTGTGGGTATTATTCTCATCGTTCTGGGAGTCTTGGCTCTGGTCTATCAGGGTATCCAATATACGACCAGGGAGAAAATCCTTGATATCGGTTCCATCAAGGTCTCGGCCGATTCGAAAAAAACGATCCCGCTACCTCCCATTGTAGGAGGCGTTGCGTTGGTGGCGGGGATCGTATTGATCGTCTTGGACCGAAGAAAGACATCATAGGATCTTCGCGGAGCCCACTCCTCACGACCAAGCGAGGAACGGCAATTTTCTTCCGCAAGAGCAAGAATCAATAATGGCCAGAGCCGGATCAAGCGTCAGAAAGAGAGTTTGGCGAAAAGTTATCGTTGCCCTGATGGTAGGCGCTGTTGCCATCGGTTCGCTAGCTTTTTGGAAAAGATACGAAATAGCCTTATGGTATATGGAAGGAAACAAAAAAGTGCAAGAAATGGTGATCCTCCTAATGCTGGAAAAGGCGGGACCGATCATAAAGAGAGACATAAAAATGACTCTTCCCGAAAAGATAATAGGCACAATAGCAGGCAAGAGAAATGAAGAAGAGAGACAGACGGATGCTCTTAAGGATGTCAGAAAATTCGGCGAGTTAAGTTTTGAGAATCATTGGCTCAAATTCAAAGATGTGCATAACTTAGGTTCTATGAACGGTTTTAATCTCCATGGATTTAGCTTTGCGCTGGGCTGGAACCGAGGAAATACGGACGAGGTTTTAGCTGCATTCAATGTCAATTTATTAAAAAGAAAAATTAGCAAGATGCAAATAAATCAACAGTGTGGTTTTTTCACCGAACTGAGACTTTACGTCGATAAAAAAGCTAAAGAGAACTAAAACTCATTCAGGATTATTATTTTCTGTTTCCGCGATGCTTCCGGGGCCAATTCCGCCGTCCCCGCCGCGAGGGCTGGAGCCATTGAGGTTCTAGCCCTGCGAAAGCTGGCCATCTAACCGGCTCATGTGGGCCGCTGGGTCTGGCCTTAGACTGGGCCGGATGCGCCCTCTGAGGCCATCCGATGTCACAGGCGTCGCGGCACAACAGGCACCGAGAACAAGGTGGCGTGAAAAGGAACATCACATGAACACGATCAGGGCGAATGAAAAACAGCACCGGGCTATTTTACAAAGCATCGCCCAGCGAGCGATGATTGATCGAGGCTTACTCCCTGACTTTTCTCCCGAAGCGCTCGCCGAACTTGACAGGATTCAGGCCCCCGCCGCCGCGAATGGTGAGGCCATTCGTGACCTCACCAATCTTCCCTGGGCCTCCATCGATAACGACGACTCCCGCGACTTGGATCAGCTGACCGTTGCCGAGGTCATGCCCGGAGACAAGGTCAAGATCCTTGTGGCCGTCGCCGACGTGGATTCGATTGTCAAAAAACGATCCGCCATTGACGATCACGCTCGCCACAATACGACCTCGGTTTATACCGCGGCCATGATATTCTTCATGCTGCCTGAAAAGCTGTCCACCGACCTCACCTCACTGAACTTCAAGGCGGATCGCCTCTCCATAGTCATTGAAATGGTGATTGGCCCGGATGGATCCGCGCGGGACTCTCAGATCTATCGAGCGCGTGTCCGCAATCATGCGAAGCTTGCCTATAACAGCGTGGCCGCCTGGCTTGAGGGGAATGGAGCTGTGCCGGAAGCCATCGCGGCCGTAATTGCGCTTGACGAGAATCTGCGCACGCAGGACCGGGCCGCGCAGAGTCTGAGGAATCTACGGCATGTCCATGGGGCGCTGAGTTTGGAAACCATTAAGGCGAAACCGATCTTTGACGGCGATCAACTCCGTAATCTCGAAGTCGAAAACAAGAACCGCGCCACGGACATTATTGAGGATTTCATGATCGCGGCCAACGGCATAACCGCCCGGTATCTGACGTCCAGAAAATTCCCTTCAATCCGCCGCGTGGTCCGTGAGCCAAAACGCTGGGATCGGATTGTCGAGATTGCCGGGGAACACAAATTTAGGCTGCCCGCTCATCCGGATCCAAAAGCGCTGGACGAGTTTCTCATTAAGGGGAAAGCCGCCGATCCGCTTCGATTCCCTGACCTCTCCCTCGCGGTCATCAAACTCTTAGGAGCGGGTGAATACATTGCCGAGCTTCCCGGCGACACGGCCCCGGGACACTTTGGTCTCGCGGTCAGGGACTATGCCCATTCCACCGCCCCGAATCGTCGCTATCCCGATCTGATCACCCAACGCTTACTGAAGGCCGCCATAGAGGGCGATTCCTGGCCCTATAGCAAGGATGAACTGGATGCCCTGGCGAAACACTGCACCGAAGAAGAGGATGCTGCTGACAAAGTCGAGCGGCAGGTCGACAAATCCGCGGCGGCGCTTCTTCTTGAATCGAGAATCAACGAACAGTTTGACGCCATTGTCACGGGTGCTTCTGATAAAGGCACCTGGGTGCGGCTCCTCCCTATGCCGGTGGAAGGGAAACTGGTTAATGGGTGCGACGGGCTGGATGTCGGCGACCGGGTTCGCGTGCAACTGATCTCGATCGATGTCGAGCGGGGCTTTATCGATTTTAAGAGAGTGGATCCATCAAAACACTCTCGCCAAACGTCTTGAGAGCAAAGGACTCCAGGGACATGTAGTTGGTATTGAAACTGTGGATAAGCTGAAAGATACGACGCATCTTACCGGCGGAAACAAAGCCAAAGTCTCCGATCAATTATTGGAAAAGTCGCGCACGCATACCGACACGGCTCTGAGAGATCTCGAATCGCGATTCAGCGGACTCCGTGCGGCGGAAGTCGATGCGCGCCTCAAGCGCTATGGATTGAACGAAATCGCGCGGGAGAAGCGCCAGTCTCCCCTGGTGCGCCTATGGAATAACGTTAAGAATCCACTGGTCATCCTGCTGATCGCACTGGGCGTGCTGTCATATCTGACGGGTGATCTGCGGGCGACGACCGTCATTTTCGTGATGGTGGTGCTGGGCGTGGTGCTGCGTTTCTTTCAGGAGATGCGCGCCGATAACGCGGCCGAAAAGCTCAAAGCCATGGTTAACACCACGGCCACGGTCGTGCGAGATGGCCGAGATTCCGAGGTATCGCTCAAGATGCTGGTGCCGGGTGACATCATCCGGCTGGATGCCGGGGATATGGTGCCGGCTGACCTGCGGGTTCTTTCCGCCAAAGATTTGTTTCTGAATCAGGCGGCTCTGACCGGCGAATCCCTGCCGGTGGAGAAAAAAGCCACGCCCGCCTCCGCAGACGTTCAAAATCCGCTGGAACTGCCGGACATCTGCTTCCTGGGTTCCAACGTGGAGAGCGGCTCCGCGACGGGGGTGGTCGTCCACACCGGGGGTCGCACCTACTTCGGTTCACTGGCCGCCAGTATCGTCGGGCAGCGCCAGCTGACCAGCTTCGACAAGGGCGTCAACAAGTTCACCTGGCTGATGATCCGCTTTATGGCGGTGATGGTGCCCGCCGTCTTCCTGCTCAACGGACTGAGCAAGCACAACTGGGTGGAAGCTTTCCTGTTTGCCATGGCAGTAGCCGTCGGATTAACCCCCGAGATGCTGCCGATGATCGTGACCGTCAACTTGTCCAAGGGCGCACTGATGATGGCGCGCAAGAAAGTGATCGTCAAACGCCTGAACGCCATCCAGAACTTCGGGGCGACGGACGTCCTGTGTACCGACAAGACCGGCACCCTGACCCAGGGCAAAATCGTCCTGGAGAAACATCTGGACGTCCGCGGTAACGAAAGCCCGCGCGTCCTGCACTATGGGTACATGAACAGCTACTACCAGACCGGTCTCAAGAATCTGATGGATGAGGCCATCCTCGATCACGGCCACCTGGAGGAAGATCTTCAGGTGAAAACGAACTACCGTAAAATAGACGAAATCCCCTTCGACTTCGAGCGGCGGCGCATGTCCGTGATCGTGGAGGACAAACAGAACCAGCACATCCTGATCTGCAAGGGCGCGGTGGAAGAAATCATGCGCCTTTCAATTCGTGTGGAAGTCGGAGGCGAAGTGCTGGATGTCCAGCCGGAGCACGACGCCCATCGCAAGCGGCTCGTGCAGGAATTGAACGCGCAGGGTTTCCGCGTTGTCGCCGTGGCCTACAAGGTCATGCCCGGGGATGACGACGAACCGCACTATGAAATGCGGGACGAAGCCGACATGACCCTGCTGGGGTTTCTGGCCTTCCTCGACCCGCCCAAGGATACCGCAACCGAGGCTTTGAAGCGGCTCCACGCTTTGAAACTGGACGTCAAGATTCTGACCGGGGACAATGAAATCGTCACGGCCTACATCTGCAAAGAGGTCGGTATGCCGGTGGACAAGATCCTGCTCGGTTCTCAAATCGAAGCGATGAGCGAGGGTGAACTGGCTGAAGCCGCCAGCGTGACCAGCATCTTTGCCAAGCTGGCGCCGGCTCAAAAGGAACACATCATCCACGCATTGCAAAGCAAGGGCCACGTGGTGGGCTTCATGGGCGATGGCATCAACGACGCCCCGGCCTTGAAGGCCGCCGATGTGGGCATCTCGGTCGATAGCGCCGTGGACATCGCCAAGGAATCGTCCGATATCATCCTGATGGAAAACAGTCTGCTGGTGCTGGAACAGGGTGTGATCGAAGGCCGCCGCGTTTTCGGCAACATCATCAAGTACATCAAGATGGCGGCTTCTTCCAACTTCGGCAACATGTTCAGTGTCGTGGGAGCCAGCGCGTTCCTGCCCTTCTTACCCATGCTGCCGATCCAGGTGTTGACCAACAACCTGCTCTATGACTTCTCGCAGACTGCCATCCCCACGGATGCGGTGGACGCCGACTGGCTGACCAAGCCACGCAAGTGGACGATTGGCGCGATTCAGCGTTTTATCCTGTTTATCGGCCCGATCAGCTCGATCTTCGATTACCTGACATTCTACATCATGCTCTATGTGTTCAATGCCCGGAGCAACCCAGCCCTGTTCCACACGGGCTGGTTTGTGGAGTCGCTCTTCACCCAGACGCTGATCATTCATGTCATCCGCACCAACAAAATCCCATTCATCCAGAGCCGGGCCAGCTGGCCGCTGATCGTAACTTCCATCATCATCGTCGCGGCAGGCGCCTGGCTTACAGTTTCGCCCCTGGCCGACACGCTCGGGTTTGTCCCGCTTCCGCCGCTGTACTGGCCGCTGCTGGCGATCATGCTGCTGGGCTATGTGATCCTCACTCAATTTGTAAAAACCTGGTTTTACCGCAGGTTTGGCGAATGACGGAGAGCGTGAAGGGACCGAGGATTCATCTTGTTAACCTTCTTTTTTAGGTTGCGAAAAATAGGGTAATAAGCATTCCTCTTCCTTGTCCCCATATTTACGGCGCCTTATTAATCTTTCGGATATCCTGTTCCTTATGCTCATTTTCAGATACATGAACAAAAGGTTTGGTTCCTTTAAAATCCATCTTGAAATGACCCGGATTATGGAAAAGACATTGAAAAAGGCATCCACAATCTGCCTCCTGGCCGCTATCGCTTCCTCCCTGGTAAAGTGCTTGAACTTTATGGATGGAACGTCTTTTCTGACTTCGTCCCAGTTGCGGCTGGCCCGCCCTTCCTTTTCAAGACTCTCAAAGAATGGCGTCCCCGGCCATGCCGTAGCGAAGAATACCCGGGGAAAATCCACATGGGCTTTTTTCATTTCCTTTATGAGTTGTTTGGGATAATTCTTGGCGTGGGAATCCAGGCCGAGTATAGTGGAGGCGATGACCGCAAGGTTGTGGTCGTGAAGTTTGGCGATGATCTCCTTGTAATCAAGCCCGATGTTATGGTTCTTTCGAATTTGTTTCAGCCCTTCTTCTTCAACAGACTCAAATCCGATAAATACCGCCCGGCACCCGGAACGGTACATCAACTCCATCAATTCCGGTTGCGTAGCCAGCGTTGTGGTCGACTGGCATCCCCATTTGAACCTGTAATTTTTCCGGATCACTTTTTCAAGAAGGATTTTTCTATCCTCGAAATCCTTCTCCGAATAGCCGATAAAATTCTCGTCCGTCACGATGATCCCGAAATTGTTTTCAATGGAGTCGAGGTCTTCCAGGATTGTATCGTGCGGGATGGTCCGGTATTTTCTATCCTTGAACACCGTGAGATAACAGAAGGAGCAACTGTAGGGGCAGCCGCGCGATGTCATGACCGATGGGTACTGATAATTGGGATGACACATATCCCTTCGCGGAGTGTCTAAATCATCCAGCGGCACGTTGCAGGGCCCATAATAGCTGTTCTTGGTTTTTCCTGATTCAAAATCCTTGAGGAACTGCATCCATGGCCCTTCGCCTTCGCCGATGCAGACCGTGTCGTAATGCCGGAGGGCTTCATCAGGAAGAGCCGTAACATGAGCGCCACCGATTATGGTCTTGATCCCCCGTTTTTTGAGGCGGTCACCGATTTCATAGGCGCGCCAGATTCCCGGCGTTATGGCGGAGACAGCGACCAGGTCCGCATCCACGGTGTCGGGATCGATATCGGTACCGACATATTCGTCATAAAGAGTAATTTTATAATGATCCGGCGTATGCCTCGCCAGATAGCCGTGGGTCAGAGGGCTGTATAGCATCTCCGCACTTATGTTTTCTTTTGTCCTGGAGGGGTAGACCATGACAAGTTTTATCATTACGTTTATCCTCTATGCCAACGCCCATAAAGCTTCTGTTTGTGGCGGATAAGCCTCCGCCACCTCATGTCTTCGAGCACGTTGCCCTGATGGCGGCCTATCTTCGTTCGCGTGCTTTCCCGGCCATCATCTCATAGGATCAGTGAGAAGTGCAATACATTTTGTTTAGGACTATTTTGAGATCCGTGAAATCACTTTCTTTTTGGCTCAAGAATCGGGGCAACAAGAGATGGGCGAGTCTGATGGTGCTGTCCTTTCGATCCGGGATAACAACGATGACATAAATCTCCGTTAGCAGCCCGCGGAGCAGCTGCATCTGCTGAAGCTCTTCTCGGTTCGAAGCTGAGAGAACTGCGATAGAATCCGGTTCTATTGGCATAATGACCCAGAGGGATCGCTTTTGAATCAAAAACGGCAGCTCCCCGATCTCATCTAAAAAAAGAGTTCCTCCGTCGGCTTGCTTGATCAATCCCTCATGGCTTCGATCGGCTCCGGTGAACGCCCCCCGTTCATGCCCAAAAAGGACGCTTTCCACCAGCGTCTCGGGAAGCGTCGTGCAATCAACGACCACAAAATTTCTTTTGGCCCGAGAGTTGTTATAATGGACAGCCTTTATAAAAAACTCTTTCTCGGTTTCGCCGGTGATGAGAACATTGACGTTGCTGCCGGCGAGCCTGGTCGGGGCTTGTCGGACGCATAAAAGCTAATGAAGGACGACGATCAGGCCGATAACCGCCAGAACAATGAGCAGGATGAGGAGAATATCTCTCGTAGTGAGATAGCCTCCCCCGGCATCGGAAGCCGTGATTACGTCTTGCCCATTGATCACCAGCTGAGTTGACGTGCCCGCCTGTTGAACCGCAGGCTTCTGAACGGCAGCGGCAAAGGAAGAGAGCAACACGATCATCAACAGGACACCCCAGATCTTAACTTGTCTTCTCATTCGGATTCTCCTTTTTTTGAATGTTTTCAAGTCGGGCCCTTTCGATGTAGGGAGCCCTGACCTGTAGATAATGCTTTCGGATAAACTCCTCACCAAGGGCAAGCCGCAGAGCCTGACCGAGGGACTGGAAAACCGGGCAATCCGGCCTCCGATGAGGCGGGACGGACCTGGCTTGCCCTGTCGGACGCCTAAAAGCTAAAGCTGGCCTATCATCAGGATATACGCTATACAACAAGGACGCCCAGGCCGATAAGCGCCAGAACAATGAGCACGACGATGAGAATATCTCTTGAGGTGAGAGTACCTCCCCCGGCATCGGAAGCCGTGATTACGTCTTGCCCACTGATCACCAGCTGAGTTGATGTCCCCGCCTGTTGAACCGCAGGCTTCTGAACGGCAGCGGCAAAGGAAGAGAGCAACACGATCATCAACAGGACACCCCAGATCTTAACTTGTCTTCTCATTCGAATTCTCCTTTTTTTGAATGTTTTCAAGTCGGGCCCTTTCGATGTAGAGAGCCCTGACCTGTAGATAATGCTTTCGGATAAACTCCTCACCAGGGGCAAGCCGGAGAGCCTGACCGAGGGATTGGAAAGCCTGGACAATCTTACCTTGGTTGGCGTAAGCCAGGCCCAAAACATCGCGGGTGTAAGCGCTTTTTGCGTCCAAGCCGAGGGCTTTAAGGGCATAAGCCTCAGCCTCCTCGGCCTTGCCTTCTCTAAGGCTGACCATGGCCAGGCTGTACAGGGGATAGGGATCTTCGCTGAGGGATTCCTTGACTTTTTCCCACTGCTCCCTCGATTTCATGAAATCCGACCTCCGGTAATAAGCCGTGGCCAGATTGATGGAGGTCAGAGGGTCGTTTTGCAGAGCGGGAAAAGGGAAAGGGCTTTGATCGGGGACCATGGCCATCATCCACCGGGACTGGTTCCGCCCCTTTCCCAACTCCCAGACCTTCATGAAGTCCTTGGACGTCATGGCATTCCGGTCTCCGAAATAGGGGTCGTGGAAGATGATCTGGTCCTCGTCATCATCAAACCCGATGACCACCCGGTAGTGTCCTTTGGCGATCTGTTTTATGGTTTTAGTCAGAACGATCACCGGGATGTCTTTCCCAACCACATCCTTCAAGATCCGCAGGTTTCCCTGGAAAGAGTAGCTCTCAAATCCTTTGGTTCGCGGATACAAGACCATCTCGGAGTTATAGGTCGCCTGGCTTTCGGAATTATAGATCTCATCCGCGATTTTCCGCTGGCTGAAGGATCGCGTTTCATCCCAGTAGTTGAGGACCATAGCCAAGCAGGCCGGGCCGCAATAATTTCTTCTCAGCCATTTTTCGAAGGGGACCGTCTGGATCAAATGTCCCTTTTCAGGCTTGATTTTCTGGTATTTGAAAACCTGAGCGGAAAAGAGACAGGGGGTAATTAGCGCCAGGCCTGCGAGGAGTCCCCATATCCGTCTTGAGGCCCGGACCTTCGGCCAAATCATTTTTGGCGTTTTCTCGCTAAAGAATTTTCCGGCCCTGCAACAGTCGCACGATCAGAACGACCAAGGCGATGACCAGAAGAACGTGGATCAGGCCGCCGGCGTGGAACGCGAAAAGTCCCAGAGCCCACAGAACGACCAGGATGATTAAAATTGACCCAAGCATGCCGACCTCCTTTTTTTCTTTTGCCTCTCGCTGTCCTGCTCCCAGCCGTTATTGGACGGCACGATGGACTGGGGAGAAGCTACCTGTCTAAATGCAGTTTTCATGCCAGAATCTTTCCCCATTCTCAGAATGTCAGGAAATTGATTTCCTCTCTGGAAAAAAGGCGGAATTTCGGGTGACCGGCGATCTAAAACCTCCGGTTAGACAAATTGAGCTGTTTTCCCGCCTAAGAAATTCACCCATAAAACAGCACATTTCCTCTTAAATAGAATATTTCCTGCCGCATTATCCTATCTGGGGCTGTCGCTATCTCCTCTTAATCAATCAGCCTTTCGCCTTAAAGATAAGAATTTCATTTTCCGCCGCGATGTCTGAGCGATAGTTCATGCCTCAGTTTTTGCCTCGTCCCATAGTCATGGATAATAAATCATGACGTGAAGGGATGTCAAGTTGAGCTGAAGAGGGTTCTGAAAAAGTTCACCTTTTAAACTGAATTTTTGCCAGGTGAGCTCTTATTTCCCTACGCCGTTTTATCTTTTTCCGTAAATTTCACTCTGCCTAACCTCCCCTGTTGACATTT
>Ga0315281_10011834_pt1 | contig 11919 bp, 7 predicted proteins | sample YL17G07_0_MG_FD_204540 | JGI IMG/M metagenome (GOLD analysis project Ga0315281, IMG submission 204540) | Sediment microbial communities from Yellowstone Lake, YNP, Wyoming, USA - YL17G07_0 | ecosystem: Environmental > Aquatic > Freshwater > Lake > Sediment | place: USA: Wyoming | collected... | reverse complement strand
ATGCCGCGCGAGGGGGTCAGACGCTAAGGAGGCGTACCGGTTTCCGGGACGCCGGGGAGGGTCTGACCCCCCGCACACTCATTATGTTAGGCACTCTTAATCCGCTTATGAGTTGACTGAATGAAATCACGCATAGGCTTTGTCGCATCCAACTCCGATTTCGGCAAGTCCGGCGTCGGGCATTACGAAATACAACTATTCAGTCACATCCTCAGGCACGACACGGAAGACGATTTCGTTCTCATCGCGCGCGAGGACGCGCTGCCCTCGTTTCCGCCGCCCTCGGAGCGCCTCACCCTCAGGCCCTATGCGTCGAAATACGAAGGGCACTTGGCGAACCTCATCTGGCACCATACGAAGTTGCCGCGAATCGCGAAGCAGGAGAAACTCGACCTCCTGCATCTCTCCACCCAGCAGCGCATGATGTCCCGCAAGCCGTGCAAACTCGTCGCCACAATCCACGACCTCGGCGGCTACCACGTGAAACACAAGTACGGCCGCCTCCGCGACTTTTACATGAAGCGCCTCGGCCGCTTCTTCGCCAAAAAACTCGACCACGTCATCACCGTCAGCAACTTCTCCAAAAACGACATCATCAACTTCTTCGGCATTCCCGCCGACCGCATCACCGTTGCATACAGCGCCGTCGACTTCGAAGTCTTCCGCCCCCTCGACAAGCAGGAATGCCGGGAGCAGATCGCCCGGAAACACGGCTTCCGCGAACCTTTCATCGTTTACGTCGCGCGGCTGGACCATCCGAGCAAGAACCACGTTACCCTTCTCAAGGCGTATTCCATCCTTCGCAAGAAATACGGCGTGGAGCACAAACTTTTCCTCGGCGGCTCAAAATGGTTCAGCGCGGACGTTATCTTCCAGACAGCCGAGGACCTCGGCCTCAAAGACCACGTCATATTTGCCGGCTTCGTCCCCAACGAAGACCTCCCGGTGATATACTCCGCCGCGGACCTCGAGGTCTTCCCGACGCTTTTCGAGGGATTCGGCGTCCCGCCACTCGAAGCCATGGCCTGCGGAACGCCCGTCGCATGCTCGAATGTCTCCGCCGTCCCGGAAGTCGTCGGGGACGCCGCCGTCCTCTTCGACCCCCTCAGTCCGGAAGAAATTGCGTCCGCCGTCAATTCCATCTTGTCAAATGCCGATTTACGGGGTAATCTGATAAAGAAGGGCTTTCAGCGCGCACGCCTCTTCACCTGGGAGGAAGACGCGCGCCGCACGGTCGAAGTTTACAGAAAGGTCCTCGGCAAGTGATGGAAAAATTCATACGCCAATCGCTTGAGAACAGCATCGCCGTCAAGCGCGCGGTCGCGGAAAAGTTTCCCCCCGTCATCGCGCGGATGGCGCGCGTCATGGTGGAGGCGCTCCGCAACGGCCATCGCATATACATCGCCGGAAACGGCGGCAGCGCGTCCGACGCCCAGCACATAGCCGGCGAACTCGTCGGACGCTTCACCATGGAACGCAAGGCGCTCCCCGCAATCGCGCTCACCACGGATACGGCCGTCCTCACCGCCATCGCCAACGATTACGGCTACGACGAAGTCTTCCGCCGCCAAGTCGAGGCCCACGTCCGCGAGGGCGACGTGCTCCTCTGCATCAGCACCAGCGGCAACTCGCCCAACGTGCTCAAGGCGCTTGAGCAGGCGAAGAGCGTCGGCGCGCGCGTCCTGGCTCTTGCGGGACGCGACGGTGGAAAACTCGCAAAGGCCGCGGAACTCTGCGTCACCGTTCCGGCAAAAGAGTCCGCGCGCATTCAGGAATCGCATATTACCATCGGACACATACTCTGCGAAATCATCGAAAAAGAGATGTTCGGGGACTCGAAATGACTGACGGAAACTTGGAAGAACTCATCACCGGGATAGGCAAGCCCCGCGTGCTCGTCGTGGGGGACCTGATGCTGGACCGTTACATCTGGGGCGATGTGGGGCGCATCTCGCCCGAGGCCCCCGTGCCGGTGCTGAAGGTCGAACGCGAGGAAAACAAACTCGGCGGTTCCGGCTCCGTCATCGCGAACCTCGTCTGTCTCGGCGCGCAAACCTCCTGCTGCGGCGTTATCGGTGACGACTACCACGGAGGGCTCGTCCTTGCCGAACTGGAAAAACTCGGCGTCGCCGCCAAGGGCATCTTCGCCGTGCCCGGCCGGCCCACCGGCGTCAAGACCCGCGTCATCGCCCGCGTTCAACACGTCGTGCGCGTTGACAACGAAGACACTTCTCCTTTCTCACTCGACATCGAGGACAAGGTCGTCCGCTTTATCGCCGACGCGGTGCCTGAACAGGACCTCGTCATCATCTCGGACTACAACAAGGGCCTTCTCTCGGAGCGCGTCGCGCGCGAAACCGTCGCCGCCGCGCGAAAACACAAAAAGCCCGTTCTCGTCGATTCAAAGTCCGGCCAGGCCGCCAGGTTCTCCGGCTCCACGACCATTACGCCCAACCGCCGCGAGGCCGAACAACTCACAGGCCTTGTGCTCGACAGCGAGGAAAACATCCGCCGCGCCGCCCAAAAACTGATGCAGGACCTCGACCTCGCCTTCGCCACGATTACGCTCGACCGCGAAGGCATCGCAATACTCAGCCGCGATTCGTTTCAGATATTCCCCACCCACCCCGTCGAAGTGTACGACACCACCGGCGCCGGAGACATGGCGCTCAGCGTCATGGGCTTCGTCATGGCGGGGGGCTGCGTCGTCGAAGACGCCGTCCGTCTCGCAAACATCGCCTGCGGCATCGAAATCAGCCGCGTCGGCGTCTCCCCCATCACGCGCCAGGAAATCGTCGCGCGCATCAGGGGAATGCAGTACCTCGCCCCCGGCAAAATCAAGACCCAGGCCGAAATCGTCCAGGTCGTCGCGGAAGCCCGCCGCAAGAACAAACGCATCGTCTTCACCAACGGCTGCTTCGACCTCCTCCACATCGGCCACATCACATACCTGCAATTCGCCAAGGCCCAGGGCGACATCCTCATCGTAGCCGTCAACACCGACGAATCCGTCCGCCGCCTTAAAGGCCCCTCGCGCCCCATACTCGACCAGACCCACCGCGGCCAGATACTCAGCGCCATCCAGTGGATCGACTACATCATCTTCTTCGGCGAAGACACGCCCCTTGAACTCATCAAACTCGTCAGGCCCGACATCCTCATCAAGGGCGCGCAATACAACAAGGAAGAAGTCGTCGGCGCGGATTTCGTCGAATCCTACGGCGGCGAAGTCCGCCTCGCCCCCATGGTCAACGGCATCTCCACCACCGACATCGTCCACCGCATCCGCGAACTCTACCGCGACACCTCCTCATAAAACCTCCAGCGCCCAAGTGTCATCTGCATAACAACTTGCCTCCCCATCCCCGCGGGTGTGGGCCAAAATTGTGGGTGGTTAACGGGGTCAGACGCCAAGGAGAAGCCCCGCTTCGGGGCTTCGGGAGGGGTCTGACCCCAGATACCCACTATTTTGGCCCGCACCCCATCCCCGCTTCCGGTGCAGAATTCACTTGGCAGTTTCGAAATTTCCGAGTATACTTATGGTACGGGACAAGTGGTTTTCACAGTCATTCGAAATGGAGCATGGGTAAAGTGGGCGCTCGGTCGATCCATGGAGAAGGTGTGGCAGGTAGTCTGCCGGTCGTAAACAAGGATACTCCGGAATTCAAAGCCGGAGCGCATTCCAAGCAATTGGACTGCGCCCCGGCTTTTTTGTTTGGGCACGGCCCAATCTGGCCCGCGGAGTTTGCGCTCCGCGCATCCCGTAAGACTCGTCAGAGCCGTACAAGATGCTTTTTCATCCGCCTGTCCCCGCGCAGCGTGAACAGGCAAAACAATTTCTTCAAGGAGTATTGCCATGCGTAACCATTTGATTACATTGCTGGTCGTTCTGATTGCATGCGTCATCGGCGAGACGATGGCGGCCGCCGTGCCGGTTGAGTTCGCGGTAACCGGCAGTTACGGCGTCGGCGTGGGCAACTACGCGTGTGGATGGTGGGGTGGCGGAACATTCGCCGGAAGGATTTACGGCGACCTGGATATGGCCGACCCTTATAGCCCAACTCTCACTTTCGTCGATTCAGACTTGGTCGTTACGAGCGGCTACTACGAGCAATGGAACGATTGGTGGGTGTATGACCCGGAGACCGACACATGGAGTTTCCATCCCGTAATGATCGGATATGGGGATTTGACCGGACTATCGGTAAGTTTCTCCACCACGCCCATAGAGTGGTGGGATGGCCATTGGGGGGAGGTGGCATTCGATCTCCAATGCCCGACTCCGGGCGGTGGGATGGGCTTGCCCTTCTACGAACACATTGACTTTGGCCCTGGGGCTAATAGTTGGTACCTGTCGCCCCCGGAGGATTTCTTCGTGCCCGCCGCAACGTTTTCCGCCTATTTCTTTATACCAATGGGGAATGGCGGCGCCGACGCCTCTTTCACCGGCGTACAGGTTCCCGAACCCTCAACGCTCTGCATGATTTTTGGAGGCATGGTCTGTCTCGCCGGCGCGCTCAAGAGACGCGCGCTGCGAAAATAACGCCCGCTGCATAGAGGCACGGCCGACTTAACTCTTTTATGCACCAAAAGGTTTACCCGCCTCAGGCGGGGTCTGACCCTACTTACGGAGCGAGAGCGCGCAGCGCTAAGCTCGTAGAGTAGGGTCAGACCCCTTTCACCCCATGTGGGAAGTCCACCCCCCCCTCGTAGATTCGGGACAGACCCTATTTACCGCTCCTTTAAGAAATCACATAGAAGGTAGAATAGTGGTCTGACCCCTTCGCATCGTTTCGATGCGATGCCTGACCCCGAACCCAACCCCCAGCGGTTTTCTTTCCTGTTTTGCGTGTAGCTGCGCAGCTTGCTGCGCCACATCACATGATGTAGCCGCTGAGTTTACTCAGCATCCTTATAAAAAAAGCGCACATCACTGTGCGCCCCATATATTCTGTCCGTCCCGGTTTATCCCCGCCACATGTATGCCTTCGCCGCCGCTTGGCGGTAGTTTTCGTCAAGGGCGGGCTGCATCAGAATCAGGGCGGCTATGCGCCTGACCATCGCGGTTACTTCGCGCGCTTCTTCGGATTTGAGCGCCCGGCCCAAAAGTTCCTGCTCGCGGTAACTCAGCCATTTCTTGATAACCTGATACCCGCCGATGTAGTATTCCCACACATTCGCGGGGACGTTGCGCCAGCAGGCTTTGTCATTCAGGTAAACATCCCGCGTATCCGCGCCCAAGAGCGCCAGCGCCGCCTTTTGCGTACTGCCATGCGACTCGGCGGCGTCTCCGCCCAGGGGCGAGATCTCGCCAAAGGCGGAGGCTATCGCGTCCATTTCTTCTTTGCTATACGGGCGCTCCACTATGCGGCCTTTGGCGGGCATGGTCACGCCTTCCTTGCCAGCATGTCCCCAACCGGCGGTAACGGCAAGATCGCCAGCGTCGGGATTCAACTGTCCGTCGCCGACTTTTTTCAGCACACCCAAAACGCAAAATAACGGCTCTTCTTCTTGGGTCACGCCGTTCACGTGGCTTTCCGTGTCCAGGAGCGCCGCAACCTGCCTGCCAAGCGCGGCGGATTTTTCCAGAGCCTCTTTGCTGTCCGGCAGCGGAATACGCGGCCAGTCGCGCCGGATACCGTCTGCGTTTTCGGCAAGATACGCCGGGCTGTAACCGATTGCCAGCGCGTGCATCCAGATCAATTCGTATGTGGCACAGCCGCCCCCGGCTGTGATTCCCGCGTCCGGGTCTTTAACGCCAAGGCCGGCCAGATATGCGCGCGCGGCGGTCGATAGGTTCGCCTTCGGCGGCTCCGCTTTGAACATTGTGCTTTGTTTCTTGTCCCCGTTTCCCTTTGGGGCAAGGCGCAGTGCAAAACATGAGGCGTCCGGTGCAAGCAAATGGTCATCGGAAAGCCCACAACAGAAATACATCGGCGCGCCTTCAGGTTCTTTGGCGGGCTTTACGCGGCTCAAAAGAAATACGTTTCCCTCAAAGCATTGTTCCCACAGCGCCGGGCGCGCCGAATTCCAGACGGGCCTTACGGCGGTGTAGTAACACCACCGGGTCTCAAAGGGGCGAATGGTATAGCGAAGAAGTCGCTTGGGGTCAAATCCTTCTGCGGCCAATGCCTTCATGCGGGCTTGGGGTGGGTCGAAAGCGGCCTGCGCTTGGACAAGGGCTGTTTGCCGCGCCTTGTAGTCTTCCCAGGAAAGGTCGCGGTTGAAGTAGTCCTTCATGCGCGTTTCCAGCGCCGCCTTGTCCATGTCTATCAAAGCCCCGCCGCGTTTCTCCATCAAACCGTTGCTGGGCGCGACTTCGCAGAAGTCAGGCAGTTTCGGCCAAGCGTTGTATGCCGCCGAAACTTCTTCTGGGCGAAGGGAAAAGCGGTTTTCCTTGCAGGGCTTGGCCGTTTCATACCCGGCGTCAAACCGCTTTGCTTTTAACGTGTCAAGCAAGTGCTGGCGGCGTTCTTCGGCTTTCGCCTCTTGCAGATCGTCACGGAAAAGGACTTCGGCGGTTTCACTCGCCTTACGTGCCTTGCCGGTCTTAACCCATAACGACGTTGCGACACCCTGTTGTATGCCGACAGAAAAGCCGCGTATCGCAAAAATCGTTTCACTTGTGCGCCCGTCCGGGGCATACTCCGAAATTTTCCTGTTGCCGTGCAGGTTCTCTATCCAGAAGTGGTCGAAAGAATCCAGCAGATGTTTCCGCAAGACTACAAAGGACGGGTCGGAAACCCACGAATGATTCGATATGAAGGACACGACGCCCCTGCCGGTCATCTCCGCTATGCGGCGTTCCGCAAGGCGAAAGAAGCGGATATATAGATCGTCAAGGTTGAATTTCTTTATGCCCCATCCGCCTTGCGCGACAGGCGGGTAAAGTCCTTTCTTGTACGGTTCAACAAGGCCCTGTTCTTCTTCGGGGCTGATACCGGCAAAGGCGTTGTACGGCGGATTGCCAAGAATGACCAGAATCTTCTTATTCCGCTTCACGTCTTCGGCGGCGTCTTTTTCCTCTTGAAGTTCTGGCATGAATCCCATGACGCGGGTCTTTGGTTCCTTTGGCGGTTCCCAACCTGTGAGCGAATTCGTGAGATACACGCCAACACGCTCATTGCCCTTTGCCGACAGCGGCGCGCCCAAGTCATGCAGTATCAAGCCAAGTTGCAGGTGAGAAACAACAAACGGCGCGGGCAGGATTTCAAAACCGAAAACGCGCGTCATCGCAGCCTTCTTCAGGTCAGAGGCTATCAGAGCATCGCCGCCCTTGTCCTTCAGCGTTTCCGCAATGCGCTTCAGCACTTCCACCAGGTATGCGCCAGTGCCGCAACAGGGGTCAAGGACGATAACGTTTTCATCTGCCAGCCCGTCGGCAAGGCCAAGTTCCTCGCGCAAGACGGTATCGACGCGGGCAACCTGATATTGCACGATCTCCGGCGGGGTGTACCATACGCCGTATTCCTTGCGCAATTCCGGGTCAAAGGCTTCAAGGAACGGCTCATAGAAATACTGTACGGCGTGCTCGTCTTGGAATTTCTGAAAGAATGCAGCGCGGTCAACGCGGTTAAGCGCGGCGGCAGTCCAGTCAAGGACTTCCACAAGTTCAAGCGGGCCTAGTTTGTCAGGCGTGGCAATCTGATTGTATAGCGTGCTGATAAACGGCACACGCAATGACCATGTGCTTTTGCGCCAGTCGAAAGCATCATCTCTGCCGGGGCGTTCCCTGTGCCACAAAACCCACGCGGAAAAGACGCCGTAGAAAAGCGTCTGCACTAGCGTTGAACGGAATAAGTGATCCCCACGTTCATCCGTGAATTTCATGCCAAGCGCTTCTTCAAGCGCGTCATGGACGGCTTTGAGGGCGGAAAGGTCTTTATGATTTTCGACGCGGGCCTTTGCATCGCGGGCGTAAGACGCCAGAAACCACGCAAGGTCTTGCGGGGCGGTCAGCGGCGCATTCGACAGCATAACGCGCTTCAGGTATTCGCAGAATCGCTCGCCATGTTCTTTCGCGGCCTTTTGCGGGTGAGAGGCCAGCGCCCAGAAATCCTTTTCGCTGGCGGCAAGTGTAAAGCCTTCCAGCGGCAAGGGGTTTCCGTTGGCGTCATTTCCACGCAAGAGGAAATCGCGGAAATTCGTAACAAGGACAAGTCCGTATCTGCTGACGTATCCATTGACCTGTTCCGCTTCCTTAGAGGGCAGATTTCTCACGTCAAGAGCGGGGGGCTTGGCTTCTATTGCGCCGCGTGAGGGAAGCGGCCACTGCGCGGGGTTATCTTGACTAATTCTCTGGTCAGGTGTGAAAAGTCCACCGTCCGGTAGTCCAGCACCGTGACTCTTGGGGTGGATAACGCAGTGGACTTTGGGTTTAAGCGTTTTGCCGATTGCATTCAACAGATTTGCCAGCGGAGTATAATAGGACGTTTCCGCAACGGCCCCCATTGCGCGGCTGTCCTGCATTTCCTTCAAGTAGGTTTCCAGCGGATTCATGCTCTGATTCTACCCCCTGATTTAACGCGCTTTGTCACGCGCAAAACTCTACTTCTTACGTAGGTTGTCAACTGCCTGCCATTCGCCGTTCGTGTCCCGATACTTCCACATAACCCAACCGTCTGCGGCCTTACCGGTACATGCCCGCGCCGCCCCTGACAATGAAGCAAACAAACCTTTTTCACAGCGTACAACACCGTCTTTTCGTATCACGCCGCGATAGATTGTCCCCTTGTAGGGCATACGTATTTTCAAACTCTTGTGAACATACTCTGACAACGCCTTCCCGATAGCAAATCCCTTTGGCGCGGCCTTCCCTGCCTTTGTAGTGGCTTTCGTCTCTTTAGACTGCGCATGTCCGCCAAACGCGCCGTCCATTTCTTTTTTCATGTAATGCCACATATCGCGTCTGAAGCGACGGCGCAGATTTTCAGAACGCACAAAAGTCCCCTTCATTTTGTTTCCTTGTGGGGCTGCGATACGAATTGCAAGGGTTTCAAGTTCGCTAAGATGTTTGTCGCCTTTGGTCAGATAAATGCTGAACCTGTCCCAAGCGTTGGCGTGCCGGTCGCGGAAATGAGTCTTCAGCCTGCCGATAAGGTTAGTTGCCAAGCCGACGTACCACAGGCGTTTCTTGCGATAGAGCGCATAAATTCCGGTTTTGCCGCGTACATACGTGCCGATGATCGGCAGATAATCCGCTAAAACCGTTGCGGAAACATTTTCGAGGTGTTCATAGACCAGTTGCGCTTTCCGCGATCGTTTCTTCCCCATAACATATCCCCGAAAATAGATACCGGCGGTTAAAGGCAAACGTCAACCACAAAACCCCCGTTCCCAAGTTCACAATAGGGATTCTACAACACTTCGCCCGTCAAGGGCAAGCGGATTATCCCGCTTTCGCCCTAACCCGCGTCCATCCCGCCTGAGGTTTACCCGCCTCAGGCGGGCGGGCAAGCCGTGGCCATCAGCGGCCATCCGTGGCAAAAACTCTTTTTGAAATTTTCCAGAAAGTCCTTGACGTTCGCTATTTCATGGGATATGCTTCGCCATGCGCACACATATTGCCGTGTGTCATGGCACGAGTGTAGGTGCCGAGCAGGGATGAGTGACTAGGGATGAGGGATGAGTGAACGGAACGCCCCGGAAGGCTTGCCCGCCTCCGGAGGGCTTGCCCGCCTCCGGAGGGCTTGCCCGCCTCCGGAGGGCTTGCCCGCCTATGGCGGGGTCTGACCCGAGCGTCCAGAAGCGGTTCAAAAGCATCTGGAAGCGGCACAGAAGCGAACAACAACGGCACAAAAGCGTTCGGAAGTTGTCCAAAAGCGAACGGTTTGATGCTCTTTGAATTTTTTATTTTCCCCGTGTTCATCTGCGGCAAAATATATCGGTTCTTGGTGCCTTGGTGGCTTGGTGGTTCATTCAAAGGGCGCCAAAAACGAAATTTTTCCAAAAGTCCCTGGGACGTCCCGGGACTGGGTTTTGCGAAAGTCGTAAGGTCTGTTGCCTCAAGGACTAACGAAAACGCGCAAAGTGGGACAAAGGTGGGATTCAGGTGGGACGTCCCGGGACGTCCCGGGACGTCCCGGCATCCTTCACCCCGCGGCCGTCTGGTCTGCGAAATCCGTGGTTTTGCATTCCCGGATGAATCTCTGTTGATTTGTAATCGCCTTTCTGCAAGAATCTGCGCCATTCGGCCCACATGAATCAGAACTGAGGAGTATAACGCATGAGACGCGCGATCATATTTCTGATCCTGGCGGCGGCGGTATTGTTATGCCCGGGATACCTTTGCTATCCGGCGCAGACTTCCACGCCCGGCGGCCTGGATTACTCGTTCATGTGGTGGGCATACGGATTTACCGGCCAGAAGGTCCTCAATATCCAGACGGACCGTTACGGCGTGTCCATCGATGTAGCGAAGGCCGCGCTCAGGACCCTCGGGCCGATTGCGGCGCCATTGCCTTACGAGCAGGCCGTTTCCCAGGACAATGACGTTGTGTTCGGGCTGCCGAAGGCGGACCTCGCTTTGAAACTGGAGGTCGGCGGCGCAACATACACATGCGACCAGATGGACCGTCCGGCGCGGATCATAAACAGCGGCAGATATTTCCAGAGGGCCGACGTGAGCGTCGGCTTCGTGGATTCCAAGGGCGGACGGCTGGAGGCGACGGGACGGCTTGAAATCGCCGCGTGGCCCGACAGGCTGGCCTTCATACTTGAAGTCACGCCTCAGAAAGACATGAAGGCCGCGAAAATTTCCATGGAACTTACGGGCGACGCCATTCCAACCCCCGTGAAGGAGCAGAGCAAACCCGCCGACTGGAGGCAGAAGGAAACATACCAACTCTGGCTCGCGTGGACGCCCGACAACTCGCCCCAGAATCCATCCCTGAAAGTGACGGCGGCGGAGATGGACCCCAAGAAAGCCGCTGTGTCCGTCGAATACGACGCCGTCCAGGGCTGGTACAAGTTGGCCCTGCCCGGCAAGGGTTTCGACATCGTGAAAGAGCCCGACCACATGGACCGATACGCCCTGCAGTTGCAGAATCTCACGGAGAAGGTCCAGGTCTTCCGGCTCATGTTCGAGATGAAAAACGTGCCCAGCATCACGGGCCTTTCCCCGATGCTGCGCGACTCGGAAGGCTATCCCACGGGCATTGCCGTGCAGATTTCGAAGAACTGGCACGGCGGGCAGGATAAATACGGAGGCAGTTGGTTCAACGGGTTCGCGATGCTTCATCTTGGTCCGCGCCAGACTTGGACGGGTGAATTCGATATCGCATACGCGCGATGGGGCGGCGTTCCGGCCGCTTCACACGCCCAGTTATGCCTCATCGGCTGGCCGGGCGGCACGCAACTCTGGGACCAGGCCGCCATCGGCTCCTGGGGCGAATCCATTTGCTACGACCCGGAAATCGGCCTCAATCGCTCGATGATCGACGACGTTCGCCCGCTGATGGTGTGGGGAATGGGCAACGAGCCGAAGATAAAATGGGGCTGGACGGAGAACGTGGGCGGCGGCGATTTCCTCGTCTATTACGACAAGAGAAACCTGAAACAGAAACTGACGCGCCTGAAGACCGCCTATCTGCAATACGGCCCGAATCTGACCGAGGTGGTCTATTCCGGCATCAGTGCCGACGGCTGCATCGCCGCTCGCATCGCCGTCTCCTCGCCGCGTTCCGACGACATCAACCGCGCATACCATCTCGTCCGCTACGATGTGCTCAAGGATACGGAGTTCGCGCGGCTGGCCTTCTACCAACTCGGGGCGGACAATTATAACGAAAATCCCTTCAACCTGATGGCGCGAGGCAACGCCGACAAGGGACTCCTCGAGGAATGGGAACCGAAGAAGGGCGGTCTGACATACTCGCGCGAGTCAATCGCGTGCGAAGGCGCGATGCCGTGGTTCTCTCT
>Ga0315281_10011833_pt1 | contig 11920 bp, 8 predicted proteins | sample YL17G07_0_MG_FD_204540 | JGI IMG/M metagenome (GOLD analysis project Ga0315281, IMG submission 204540) | Sediment microbial communities from Yellowstone Lake, YNP, Wyoming, USA - YL17G07_0 | ecosystem: Environmental > Aquatic > Freshwater > Lake > Sediment | place: USA: Wyoming | collected... | reverse complement strand
AGGCACGGTCCCCACCGGGACGGTGGAGGCTTTCATGACCGCCTTGCGGGTCTCGTCGATTCCCTGCCCGGTGGAAAGATCCATGAGGGTGTCCGCCCCGGCCTCGATGGCCGCGTGCACTTTCTCCAGTTCCTCTTCGATGTTGTTATGATCCCCGGAGGTGCCTACGTTGGCGTTCACCTTGGTGCGCAGCCCTTTGCCGATGGCCAGCGGGGGGATATTCCGATGTTTTACATTCTGGGTGATGACCGTGGTCCCCTCGGCCAATCCCTGGCGGATCACCTCTTCGGGAACCCCCTCCGAGAGGGCGCATGCCTTCATGGCCTCCGTGATTTGGCCCTGGCGGGCATATTCCAATTGAGTCATCATTCCTCCCTCCATGCCTCCGCTAAAATTATACCGTTTGTCCCAAGCGTTCCAGAATCATCCGGGCCACTTTTTCTCCAGAAAAAAGCATGCCCCCAAAGATCGGGCCCATGCGATATCCCCCGAAGGTCGCGTTTACGGCCATGCCGGCCACATAAAGCCCGGGGTATATCTCGCCCGTGTTCTCCAGGGTCGATCGCTCGGCTTCCTCCGCCCAGAGAGAACGCTCTCCCTGGAAAGACCCTTTCGGGGTTCCGAATTTGATCCCATTCTTTCTTTCGAGTACCTGGACCACCTCGGCGGGGTGGCCGGTGGCATCCACCACATATCTTGCCCGCACGGCGAGCGGGTCTACGTGGAGATTGGCCATTTCGACGGCCGTCCAGTTGATCACCAGGCCGGCCACCGCATCTTTTCGAACCATCAGGTCTTCGACGCTCATTCCATTAAAGATTTTCGCCCCGGCCCGGCAGGCCGACGCGCACAGAGTGGAGACAGTCTCCACCGAGTCGGCGGTATAATATCCGTCTTGAAATTTTTCCGTGGTCACGCCGAATTCGTCCAGGATTCGTTTCGCTTTTTCCTGGATGACAATTTCATTGAAGAGCATCCCGCCGCCCCACATCCCCCCGCCGACGCTCAATTTCCGCTCGAAGAGAGCCACTCGAGCCTTCCCTCTGGCCAGATAGCACGCCGCCAGCAGTCCGGACGGCCCTGCCCCGACGACCGCCACATCCACATCCAGTCCCTGCGAGAACTTGCGGGCAAAACGATCGATGATGGCTCTGGAGATGACGATTTCATCCAGGCTCATTCTGCAATCCTCCTTGGAGTGGTTTTGGGGAAGGACCGGGGGCTGAAAAGCAAAAAGCCGGCGATTCCCGAAAGAACCGGCGGCTTTCATCCATCTCAGGATTTGCTTCCCTCCGCTGGTATTATCCAACAGGTTCGAGGGGTCGTCCCGCCTTTGGCGGAATCTCTCAGCCGGTCCAGCTCCCCCAGCAAATCTGATTTTAGTGTACGCCCTGGCCAGGAAATGTCAAGGGGCAAAAGGCATAGAAAAAAAGCTCATAGCTCATAGCTCATGGCTGATGGGGAAAAACAGGGAGCTATCAGCTATGAGCTTCCTTTAACTCTCTGCTCTACGCTCTACGCTCTCTGCTCTCTGCTTCCTTCAGGGCCTCTTCGATCTCTTTCCTGACGCCTTCATCCTCTTCCAGGCGCCTTTTCTTCTCCAACGCGGCTTTGGCCTGCTTTCCGCCAATCTTTCCCAGAGCCCAGGCCGCGTGGGTCCGGACCAGGGGTTCCGGGTCCTCCTCCGCCGAAACCAGCAGGGGGACCGCCTCCGGGTCCCCCTGGTTTCCCAGGGCCACGGCGGCGTTTCTCTGCCAGAGTTTCCGGTTTTCCTTGCGGATGTAATAGAGAAGGGGCCACACCTTCTGTTCGTAGTGTTCCTGGGACATGGTCAAAAGCTTGATAAGAGAAAAGTCCGCGGCGCGTTCAAGAAGCTTCGAATTCATGGGTTTCTTTTTTTCCATCCACTTCTTGTTCCGCGGGCAGGCCTCCTGGCACCGGTCGCATCCGTAAACCCAGGTCCCCATCTTGGACCGCATCTCCCGGGGGATTCCGCCAGTAGTGAAATAAGTGTTGTAGGCGATGCACTTCCGGGGGTCCATTTTCAGGGGGGCGTACAGGGCTCCGGTGGGACAGGCCTCCATGCATTTGCGGCAATTCTCCGGGCATTCCACCTTCATCGTGGGGGTGTCGGGCTCCAGTTCCCGGTCCACCAGATAGGGCTCATTGACGATCCAGGAGCTCTTTCCGGCGGCCTCGTTGGCGAAAGCAAAACAGCTCTTCCCGTAGTTGGTTACCCCGGCGCGGGCCCCGGACAGCCGGGCGGGGGCGGGGCCATAGATGCTCTTTATTCCCTGTTCCTGGAGGAATTTCTTGAAATCCCTCCTCCGCTGGCTGTGAAAGTTATCCTCCGGGCAGAAGAGCCCTTTCAGGTAGCAGCGCCCGATCTTCCCGGCCAGGGAAGGCGGAAAATCCTCTTCCCAGTAGCTGTCGGTCACTACGATCAGGGATTTGACCCCCGGAATAAAACGCGCGGGATCCACGAACGAGGTTACATCCAGGTCTCTGACCGAAGCCCGCTGGCCCAGGGTTTTTCCCCACGCATACATCTCCGGGCGGCCGGCGATTTCTTCCGCATAAAGGGTAAAGGGTTCCGCAGTGGCCACCCCCACGGCTACGAACCCCAGATCCAGCGCTTTTTCCTTGATGATCTTGGTCAAAGACATAAAGTAACTCCAGCAGAGAGCAGGGAGCATAGAGCGGAGAGCAGGGAGTTAAAGCCCTTCTTTATTGTGCTATGCATTATCCTCTTCGCTCTTTGCTCTCCGCTCTATGCTTCTTTACGGTTTCAGCACGTACTTCTGCTGCTCTTGGGGAACAAACCACTTGTCCATATTATGGGAAATCCCCGCGGGGGCCGGCTCCACGCCATGGAACCGGGCATGGATGACGGGCAGGGCATAGGGAACGAAAAGGAAGGTATAGGGCTGCTCTTCCGCCAGAATTTCCTGGATCCGGTCATAGCAGGCCTTGCGGACTTTCGTATCAAAGGTGTATCTGCCCTTCTCCAGCAGGGAATCCACCTCCTGATTTTTGTAGGATATAAAATTCAGCTCCTTGGTGCCCACTTTGCTGGAGTGCCAGATGTCGTAGAGGTCCGGGTCCTGCCCCAGGGACCACCCCAGGATGACCGCTTCGAAATTCTTCTTGTCGATGAAGTCGTTGATAAAGGCCGCCCATTCCACCGTCCGGATCTTCACCTTGATCCCCACGCCGGCCAGCCGCCGTTGGATGATCTCCGCACACCGGGCCCGGGACTCGTTGCCCTGGTTGGTCAGTATGCTGATTTCGAAGGGTCTTCCCTCTCTCTCCAGAATCCCCTCTTTTCCCGAGCTCTTCCAGCCGGCCTCGGCCAGGAGTGCTTTGGCCTTCTCCACATCATACGGAAATTGCTTCACCTTCGGGTTGTACCAGGAAGTATCGGGCTTGTAGGGACCGGTGGCGGTGAGGCCCAGGCCCAGAAGGACCCCGCCGATGATCTCCTTTTTATCGATGGCATGGGTAATGGCCTGGCGGACCCGGGCGTCCTGGAATTTCCAGTCCTTGAGGTTGTAACCCAGGTAGGTATACCCGAAGGAGAGGTATTGGTATTTGCGGAAGTCCTGGCGCATCTTGCGGGTGTCCGTCTGGCGCTTGTACTGCAGGGGCGTGAGGCCCATGAAATCGATCCCTCCGGCCTTCATCTCCAGAAACATGGTGGCCGGATCGGGGATGATGCGGTACACAAACCCGTCGATGTAGGGACGTCCCTCAAAGTAATCGGGGTTGGCCTCCAGGACGATCTTTTCGCCCGTCCTCCATTCCTTGAACCTGTAGGGCCCGGTGCCCACGGGCTTCCGGCTGAAAGGGGTGGTGTTGATGTCCTGCCCTTCCAGAAGGTGTCTGGGCAGAACGACCAGGGAACCCCAACTGGACAGCCCCGGGGCGAAAGCTCGTTTATAGGTGACCTGAAAGGTGTGGCGGTCGAGAACCCTGGCCTCCTTGGCTTCGCGGTAATCGCCGGAATAGGCCGTGCGGGTGTTGGGATGGATGATGGTCCGGAACCCGAACATGACATCTTCGGCGGTGAAGTCTTTCCCGTCCTGCCACTTCACCCCCCGGCGGAGTTTAAAGGTGATGGTCAGTCCGTCCGGGGAGACTTCCCAGGACTCGGCCAGGTCCCCTACCAGATTCAGGTCCTTGTCGTACTTCACCAGCCCGTTGAAGATCAACGAGGCGATCCCGTGGGAAGCGCTGTCCGAGGCCATCATGGGAATGAGGTTGCTGGCATCCCCGATGGACCCCTGAATCAGAAGATCCCCGTAGGCGGGCGGAGCCTTTTCCGCGGGGCCCTGCCCTTTTTCCGGCGAAGGACCTTCCTCTTTGCCCGGACCGCAGCCTAGCGAGAGCGATATCAAGAGAAGAAAAACGCGCAGATCGACTCTGGACATCATGACCGCACCGTACCTTACCCCCAACCCTTTTTCAAGAAAAAAACTTAACCACAGAGGTCGCAGCGCACGCAGAGAATCAAGAAAAGGAATAATGGAAGAATGCAATATTGGAATGATGGGCAAAAAAATTAAGTACTTAAACCCATTATTCCATCATTCCATCATTCCAGTATTCCAATCAATGAAAAGCCTTGTCAAAGAGACAATAATTTGATAGGAAAGTGAAGGGCCGGGAGCTGGAATTTCCGTCGGCACAGGAAAGGGAGTTCCTTGCTGGAAGAGATCGCCAGGAAGATCAAAATCGTCGTGAATCCCAAAGCCGGAGGCGGCAAGGGCCGGAAGCTCTTCCCCCTTTTGCGGCAGAAGCTTCTGGACCGGAAGGTGTCCTTTCATCTCCAGTTCTCGGAAAGCCCCGACCATTTCACCCATCTGTGCCGACAGGCCCTGGGGGAGGGGTACAATTATGTCGTCTCCTGCGGGGGCGACGGCACGCATCACCGGGCTCTCCAGGCCATGGCGGGCAGTCGTTTCATTCTGGGGCTCATCCCCATGGGCACGGGAAACGACTTTCCGGCCAACCTGGGCATTCCGGAGGATCTTGATTTTGCCTGCGACCTCCTCCTGAAGGGGAAAGTCCGCAAGCTCGATGTGATTCAGGTGAACAACGGGGAGTACATGGGCGGGGTCGGGGGAATCGGTTTCGACTCCGAAGTAAACGGCATCTCCAACCGGATCAGCCGCTTTGTGCGAGGCCGGGCGGCCTACGTCCTGCCGGTATTGTGGAAGACGCTCACCTATCAGCCGAAAGAGATCACTCTTCAGCTGGATGACGAGCGGATCCAGGGGAAGGCCCTCATGGTGGCCTTCGGCAACATCAAGAGCTACGGCAAGGGGATGCAGATCACCCCCTTGGCCGAACCCGATGACGGGCTGCTTGACGTGTGCTGGGTCGACCCGGTGAATACGTTCCGGCTTTACCGGTTCTTCCCCACCGTTTTCAAGGGCGAACACATCGAGATGCCCGAAGTTAAATATTACCGGGCCGCCACGGTCCAGGTGGAGACTGCCGTGCCCATGGACTTCTACGGGGATGGAGAGTACATCTGTAAAACCCCTCTCACCCTTCGCCTTCTTCCCCAGGCCCTGAGAGTTCTGGTACCTTAAAAACAGCATACAGGAGTCAGGAATCAGGAGCTAGGAAAAGAGGATTTTCCCCTGAATCCTGAATCCTGTATCCTGATTCCTGAATCCTATGTCTATATCTTCCCGTCCGATCTTAACCGTCTCCCAATTAACCGCGGAGATCAAAACCCTCCTGGAGAGGAACTTTGAGCACCTCTGGGTGGAGGGGGAGGTCTCCAACCTCCGCCTCCCCGGGTCGGGGCATCTCTACTTCACCCTGAAGGACGAGTCCGCCCAGATCCGGGCGGTCATGTTCCGGATGCAGAACCGGCTCCTGAAGTTCCAGCCGGAAGACGGCCTCCAGGTGGTAGGTTACGGGAGGCTGACCGTTTACGAGCCCAGGGGAGAATACCAGATCGTCCTCGATTATCTGGAACCCAAGGGCCTGGGAGCCCTCCAGCTGGCCTTCGAGCAGCTCAAAGAAAAGCTCTCCCGGGAAGGCCTCTTCGACCCGGCCCGCAAAAAGCCCCTGCCCCCCCTTCCCCGGAAAATCGGCATCGTCACTTCTCCCACCGGGGCGGCCATACGGGACATTCTCCAGATCATCGACCGGCGGTTTGCCAACGTTCATATCCTTCTCTATCCGGTGAGGGTCCAGGGAGCCGGAGCGGCCCAGGAAATCGCCCGGGCCATCGACGAACTCGGCCAGTGGCCCGGACTCGACGTCATGATTGTAGGCCGGGGGGGCGGCTCCCTGGAAGACCTCTGGGCTTTCAACGAAGAACCGGTGGCCCGGGCGATCCATCGGTCTCCGGTGCCGGTTGTTTCGGCGGTGGGCCATGAGATTGATTTCACCATCGCCGACTTCGTGGCCGACCTGCGCGCCCCTACTCCGTCCGCCGCCGCCGAGCTGGTGGTGCGCAACAAAGTGGAGTTGGTGCAAACCCTGGAAAGCCTGGTTCGGCGCCTGAGCCAGACGGTTCGGATGAACCTGGAGTCCAGGAAGGAACGCCTGTCCTCCCTGGTCTATCGTCTGACGGATCCGCGGAAACGGGTCTCCGATCAGCGGCTGCATCTGGATGACCTTTCCTCCCGCCTGGCAACCTCTATTCAGCAGAGCCTGGGACGAAGAATTGACCGGTTCCGGATGAAAGTCGAAGGCCTCACCCTTCTCCACCCGGGGAAACGGGTGACGGATTATTCCCACCGTCTCAGCCAGATCCACCGGCGCCTGGCGGTCGCCGGCCGCTCCAGTATGCGCTTTTACCGGCAGCGGGTGGAGGTCGCGGCCGGAAGACTCCAGAGCCTGAGCCCGCTGGCCGTCCTGGAGAGAGGGTACGGAATTGCCCGGGTCCTGCCTTCCCGGGAAATCATCCGCGACGCTTCCCGCCTGAAGGTGGACGATCGGGTGAACGTCAAAGTCCACCGGGGGGAGTTTGTGGCCCGGGTGGAAAAGATGTCCGGGGCAGAAGAAGATCCACCTTCACTTTTCGGCAAGGATCCGTAAGCCCTATTGAATTCCAGGCATTGCCCGGCCCGGAAGTAAGGGCGTCGCGCGAAAAAATCATGAGGCACCTTTCATTTTTTGGACCGGGCGGGCAAGCCTTTCTTTCGGCAAGAACAGGGTTATTCCGTTGTAGGGGCGCTCGGCCGGGCGCCCGATAGGCCCGCCTCCAAATTGCGGATTGAAGAATGCGGATTGAAGAAAAAGCAAAAAAATCCGAAATCCGCAATCCGAAATCCGAAATAACTGGGCCGATGCTTTTTCCGCGCAACGCCCTTGCTTCCGGGCCACAAGAAGAGGTATCTCAAAATTCTAAGAGGGCAAGCCCGCAGCCGTCCTTGACGCTGGGGTCGAAGGGAGTATAATGATATTGCGGATTTCGGATTGCAGATTGCGGATTTTCAGATTTTTTTAATCCGCAATCCGAAATCAGCAATCCGCAATTGCTAGGGGGGTTTGGTGGCCGAGCAGAAGTTCGAAGACGCCTTCCAAAAACTGGAGTCCATCGTCAAAAAGCTGGAAGACGGGAACCTGAGCCTGGAAGAGTCCCTGAAAGCCTTCGAAGAGGGGGTGCGCCTGTCCCGCCTCTGTTCCAAGAAGCTGGATGAGGCGGAGAAGAAGGTGGAAATCCTCCTGAAAGACAGCGACGGACGTCTGGTTCCCAAACCCTTCTCATTAGCGGAAGAAGGGGATTGATTTGAACCTGGCAGATTATCTCCTGCGCCGGCGCCGCCTGGTTGATGGGGCGCTGAAACGATGGATTCCCGCGGAAAACGAGTTTCCCCCTCAAGTTCATAAGGCCATGCATTACAGCCTCTTCGCCGGGGGGAAACGGCTCCGTCCCATCCTGACCCTGGCGGCTGCGGAAGCGGCGGGGGGGCGGACCCGCGATGCCCTTCCCCTGGCCTGTTCCTTTGAACTGATCCACACCTATTCTCTGATCCACGACGACCTTCCTTCCATGGACGACGACGACCTGCGCCGGGGCAAGCCCACCAGCCACAAGGTTTTCGGAGAAGCCGTGGCCATCCTGGCCGGAGACGCCCTGCTGACGGAAGCCTTCCTTCTGGCCAGCCGGCCGGACCTGATGAAGGGTGTTCCGCCCCGGAGAAGAATCCAGGCCCTGTGGGTTCTGGCCCGGGCGGCCGGATCTCTGGGAATGGTCGGCGGTCAAACGGTGGATATCCTGACTCAGGGCCAGCCGGTGGATGCCGGAACCCTGGAATACATCCATACCCGCAAGACGGGCGCGCTGATTGCAGCTTCGGTGGCCGTGGGAGCGGTCATCGGGGGGGCCGGGTTACGATCTTTTAAGAATCTGTCGGCCTACGGAGAGAAACTGGGGCTGGCTTTCCAGATCATCGATGACCTTCTGGATGAAGAAGGGGACGAGAAAAAATTGGGAAAGGCGGTCCGTAAGGACCACTCGAAGGGGAAGGCCACCTATCCGGCCCTTTATGGAATCCCCGAATCCCGGAGGAAGGCCGGGCGTCTCATCGAAGAAGCTCTGGCGCGCCTGAAATCCTTCGACCGGCGGGCGAACCCGCTGAGGGAAATCGCCAGGTTTATTCTGGAGCGTACCAGCTAGTGATCTTTTTGTATATTTACCTTGCTTTCTATCATGCCGGTTTTTTAAATGTTGGGCTTATTCCAGAAGAGCTTGATTCGCCGGTTTCCCAGATTTCCATGCGGGGTTTCGGATTTTGCCAAGAAATTGCGCTCTGCCGGATCGCCTCTGAAATCCCCCCCAACCCCCCTTTAATAAAGGGGGGCAGGGGGGATTTCTGGAAGGAGCGAAATCCCGGGTAAAGCTTAAACCAGTTGGTTATGACTTCTCCACGCTGTGTGGTAAACATTTTGTTTTGATGTGTCATGCGCTCTGCGCTATGTGGTTTTAAACCATGGGAGTTCTACTCAAACAGATCCATGACCCCTCCGACCTCCGCCAGATGCAGGCGGGGGATCTGCCCAACCTGGCCCGGGAAATCCGGGAAGAGATCATCCGGACGGTCTCCAAGGTGGGGGGCCATCTGGCTTCCAGCCTGGGCGTTGTGGAGCTGACTCTGGCTCTCCATTATGTCTTCGATACCCCGCGGGACCGGATCGTCTGGGACGTGGGGCACCAGACGTATGCCCACAAGCTGATCACCGGCCGTAAGGAAAACTTCCACACCCTACGCCAGAGCGGAGGGATCTGCGGTTTTCCCCGCCGGGAAGAAAGCCCCTACGATACCTTCGGGACCGGCCATTCCGGCACCTCCATCTCGGCGGCCCTGGGCATGGCCCAGGCCCGCTGCCTGAGGGGCGAGGACTACAAAGTCATCGCCGTCATCGGGGACGGCTCCATGACCGCGGGGGAGGCCTTCGAGGGGCTGAACCAGGCCGGGGCGATGGAAAAGGACCTCATCGTCATCCTGAATGACAACGAGCTCTCCATTTCTCCCAATGTGGGCGCCCTTTCCTCCTACCTGAACCGGCTGATGACCGGACAGTTCGCCACCCATTTCCGGGAGGAGATCAAGAGTTTTCTCAAAAAGATTCCCGGCATCGGGGGGTCCGCCCTGAAATGGGCCAGGTATGCGGAAGAGTCCTTCAAAGGCTTTTTCCTTCCCGGCCTCCTCTTTGAGGAACTCGGGTTCAAATATGTGGGTCCCCTTCCCGGGCACAAAATCGATTCACTCATCGAGACCTTCCGCAACATCAAGCAGCTTAACGGGCCCATCCTGGTCCATGTTCTCACCACCAAAGGGAAAGGATACGCGCCCGCGGAAAAAGACCCGGTTACTTTCCACGGCGTGGGGCCCTTCAATCCCGAAAGCGGTGAAATCCTGAACCACAAGGGCGGATGCCTGTCTTACACCGAGGCATTCGGCCGGACCATGGTCAAGCTGGGCCGGGAGATCTCCTGCCTGGTGGGCATCACTGCGGCCATGCCCCAGGGGACGGGACTGGATTCCTTTGCCGCCGAGTTCCCCGCCCGCTTCTTCGACGTGGGGATCGCCGAGCAGCACGGCATCACCTTCGCCGCCGGACTCGCGGCGGAAGGCTTAATCCCCGTGGTGGCCATCTATTCAACCTTCATGCAGAGGGCTTACGATCAGATCCTTCATGACGTCTGCCTCCAAAACCTTCCTGTGGTCCTGGCCCTGGACCGGGGAGGAATCGTCGGCGCCGACGGCTCGACCCACCAGGGCCTCTTCGATTTTTCCTTCCTGCGCCACATCCCCAACCTGGTGGTCATGGCCCCCAAGGATGAAAACGAGCTCCAGCACATGCTCAGGACCGCCATTTCCTGCGGCCGGCCCGCTTCCCTGCGTTACCCCCGGGGAGACGGCTGGTGCGGATTTCTGGATGAAGAGGCAAAAGAAATTCCCCTCGGGAAGGCGGAGGTTTTAAGGCAGGGGAAAGACGTTATTCTCTTGGCCATCGGCTCCACGGTAAAGGCCGCCCTGGAAGCCGCCTCCCGGCTCCAGAAACAGGGGATTGATTCCACCGTGGTCAACGCCCGCTTTGTCAAGCCCCTCGATGGGGACCTGATTGGCTCCCTCGCGGCCGGATGCCGGCGCTTGATCACCGTGGAGGAGAATGCCCTTCAGGGAGGTTTCGGGAGCGCGGTCCTGGAACTGCTGGAAGAAAGGGGATTGACTGAGGTCCAGGTCAGGCGTCTGGGGATCCCGGATGTTTTCGTGGAGCACGGGCCCCAGGACTTCCTGCGGCAAAAATACGGGATCGATGCCGAGGGGATCGTACGGGCGGCGGAAGAGCTCTTAAAAATGCGGAATGCGCCCTGAACCATATGAGGTTCAGGGCAGCCCTGCACTCCACGTAGTGCAGGGCGGAATGCGGAGTTAAAAACCGGTTACTCGTTACTGGTTACTCGTTACTCGTCGCTCGGGAAATGCCGGCCACCAGCAACGAGGAACGAGTAACCAGCAACCTTTCTTGTCCCCTAACTTCTCACTTCTCACTCCTCACTTTTCACCATATCTCACCGGGCCAGCATTCGCGGAAACCAGAGGGCGATCTCCGGGAAGATAATGACGATTGCCAGCCCAATCCCCTGGAGAATGACAAAGGGTACGACCGATCGGTAGATATCCACCATGGTCACGCCCGCGGGAGCGATGGCCTTCATGTAAAAGAGGTTGAAGCCAAAGGGAGGGGTAAGGTAGCCCATCTCCATGTTCATGATAAATAGAACGCCAAACCAAAGAGGGTCGAACCCCAAAGACTTGATCACCGGGACAAAGACCGGGGTGCAGATCATGATGATCCCGGCCGGGTCCAGGATACACCCCAGGATGAAGAAGACCGTTTGAATGGTGATCAGGATGGCGTACCGGCCGCCGGGGATGGAGAGTAACAGGTGCTCCATCAACTCATGGGCTCCTGTGCCCGTATAGACGGAAGTGAAACAATAGGCGCCGATGAGGATCCAGATGATCATGGCGGTAAGGCTCGCCGTACGGTGGCAGGATTCTTTGAGCAGGGTCCAGGTGAGCTTGCGGTAAACCCCTGCGGAGATGACCGCGCCGAGGCACCCCAAAGCGGCGGCCTCGGTGGCCGTGCAAACCCCTGCGTAAATAGACCCCAAGACCATGATGATGATCACGAAGGGCAAGGCCACCGCCTTGAGGGAGATAAATTTTTCTTTCCAGGTAGCCCTTTCCTCCTTAGGCAGGGCGGGCCCCATCCAGGGCTGGAAAAAACAACGGATGCCGATGTAGAGGCTGAAAATCACCGTGAGCAGAAGGCCGGGAAACACGCCGCCAGCGAATAACCCCCCGATCGACTCACCGGTCAGAGTGGCGTAAAGAATCATGGGCACGCTGGGGGGGATGAGGATGCCCAAGGCCCCCCC
>Ga0315281_10011832_pt1 | contig 11920 bp, 11 predicted proteins | sample YL17G07_0_MG_FD_204540 | JGI IMG/M metagenome (GOLD analysis project Ga0315281, IMG submission 204540) | Sediment microbial communities from Yellowstone Lake, YNP, Wyoming, USA - YL17G07_0 | ecosystem: Environmental > Aquatic > Freshwater > Lake > Sediment | place: USA: Wyoming | collected... | reverse complement strand
TCTCGAAGAAGTGTTTCTGAGCCTGTCGGTGCACCTCGAGTTCGAGAAATTGATGCGCGACCAGCTCAAGTCGGCGCTGCGTTATCCGTCGTTCGTGGTCGTGGCCATGGCCGTTGCGATCGTGATCGTGAACATCTGGGTGATTCCGGTGTTCGCGAGGGTATTCGAGGGCTTCGGCGCTCCGTTGCCGCCCATGACCAGGCTGCTCATCGGGTTCTCGAATTTCATGGTCTCGTACTGGTACCTGGTGGCCCTTGCCGTCGCGCTGGTCGTCATGGCGTTTCAGTCGTGGGTCGGCACTCGCGTCGGGCGCTATCAATGGGATCGGGCCAAGTTGAGGATCCCCGTCGCAGGCAAGATTGTGCGCAAGGCGACGCTCGCGCGGTTTTCGCGAAGCTTCGCCCTCGCGATGAAGAGCGGCGTGCCGATGGTGCAGGCGATGGCGGTCGTGTCGCAGACCGTCGACAACGCCTACATCTCCGAAAAGTTGGACAAGATGCGCGATGGCGTGGAGCGTGGCGACAGCGTCTTGCGCACAGCCATTGCTGCGGACGTATTCACGCCCGTCGTGATTCAAATGCTTGCCGTGGGAGAAGAATCGGGGTCGCTCGAGGAAATGTTGCAGGAGATCGCCGACATGTACCAGGGCGAGGTCGAATATGAGCTCAAGACCCTCGGACAGCAGATCGAGCCGATCCTGATCGTGTTCCTCGGCGCATTGGTTCTGATTCTCGCGCTGGGGATATTCCTGCCGATATGGGATCTTGGAAAAGTCGCGATCAAGCGGTGAGGGTATCGTTGGAACCCGATGAGAGCGTACGCGCATCGCGTAAGTCATGTTCGGCAGGCGGGGATCACCTGGATCGAGTTTTCGGTCGTGGCGTCCGTGCTGGCGGTGGTTGCAGGTTCGTTGCTCGCGAGGTTGCTGTATTACGAGGAACTGGCCGAAGCGACGGTCGTGCAAATGACCATCCAGAACATCCGTTCGGGGTTGCGCTACCAGATTGCGGACCGGCTCGTCGCCGGCCGAACGCCGGAAATCGTCCAGTTACTGGGAGCCAATCCAGTCTCCTGGCTGGAGCGGTCGCCGGATGGCTACGTCGGGATGGTGCGAACCGGCTCTGTCCGATCGCTGCCGGCTGGCAGTTGGTTCTATGACATCGATCGAGGCGAGATTGGCTACGTGCCGAAGCTTTCGTTTCACCTGGAGATTGCGCCAGAGGCAGAGGGGCCCGCGATGCTGCGTTGGCGAATGCAGGCGCTGCGATCCGCTTCGCCCTGGGAGATCGAGGGGCTGACGCTGGTGACAGTGAGCCCGTATCAATGGTTTTAGCGGTAGCATGTAGTTAGTGTGGGAGACAATGTCATGACGCGACGCACATCATCGGCACCGTTGGTACCATGGACAAGCGGGCGGGCCGCCGGCTTTACGCTGATCGAACTGGTGATCGTCATCACGATCGTGGGCATCCTTGCCGCCGTTGCTTTGCCCCGTTTCGTGAATCTGCAGAGGGATGCGCGCATTTCCAAGGCGCAGGCGATCTTCGGGACCATCAAGGCCGCATCCTATCTCGCCAAGGCGCGCTGCGAACTGGACTTGGCGCAGGGACTGGCCGGCGTATGTACGTCGTCGGCCGGCCGCGTCAATATGGACGGGGCCCTGGTGGACATGGTGAACCGCTATCCCGACGCTTCATCGGGCGGAATAGACGTCGCGTCCCAGATCAGCGCCGCGGAATCGGTGACGATAGCTGGATCGAACCCGAGAACCTACGACGTGATCGGGGCGTCCATTCCCGGCCAGTGCCGGATTTCCTACACGGCGGCGGCGCCAAATCAGGCGCCACTGATCACGCTGGACACAACGGGCTGCTGACAGGCCGCAGCGATCCCGTGCCGGCATCGCCGGCTGTTCAATACCGTCTCAGGGTTCCGGGGGCCTGGGCTTTCATTGCTTCATCGCGAAAGCAAGCTTTGACAGGACGTCACTCGTAACCTGGCGAATGAAGGCCGGCGAGTATCCGAGCTTGCGCATTTCTTCCTGAAATGCGCGTGCAAAGACGATCTTCTTCAGGATGCCCATGCGACGGCTTCTTTGGAATGTTACGATTTGCTCGATAAGTTCCCCCAGCGCGCGTCGAGCCATTTCCTGTGCCTTGCGACTGGTGCTGGATTCGAGCGATGAGGGGAATGAATCGGCAAACCTGGTTGCAAATTCCTGCGCCCTTGCAACAATGTTCCCGCCCAGCCATTGTTTGATCGTCATCGATGTCACGGTATGAATAACTGCGCAACCTCGTGCTGAAGCGTCTGCTTGGATTATTCCGTTCGGCCTCGAGCGCCCAAGGTTCGGCCTCGAACGCCGAACGGCCCGATTATAAGGAAAATCGTGCCGCGGCCACATTTCCGCCGGATCCGATGCGGCGGGCGCTGGATGCGGGCGACCATGAGGCGGCAGAACTGCAATTCTCGAAACTCCTGGCGGCCGGGCAGGAAAACGCGCCGGCGCTCATGGTGGCGGCAGCCGTCGCCAAAGCGCGCGGAGACGATGCGGAGGCGGTTGCCCGTCTCGCGCGCGCCATGGAACTCGCGGCCGGCGATTCGGAATTGCAGCTTGAGGCCGGGATGCGTCTGGAGGAACTGGACGCCGTCGACCTTGCTCTGGCGGCATATGCTTGCGCGGCGCGGCGCGAGGAACCGTTTCCGAGGGCACTGAGCCGCCTTGGGTTACTTCAGGCCAAGCATGGATTTCCGGAAGACGCGCTACTGAGCCTCGCCAGGGTAGTTCAACTCCTCCCGACCCGGCCAGAGGCCCATAACGACCTTGCCGTTGCGTACGGCGTGCTTGGGGATTATGCGGAAGCGTTGAACAGCTTCGAGCAATCGCTGCGCCTGAAGCCGGATTCATTTGAAGTGCTGATCAATGCCGGCCGGGCGTCAGAGGCGCTTTGGGAACACCAGCGCGCCATGGAGTATTTTCAGAGGGCGCTTTCGCTGCAGCCGGACTCCAGCAGGACGAAACTGCTGCTCGGTTTGAGTCAACTTTCCGGCAAGGATAGCGACAATCTGGGGAAGATCCTGCAGGAAGTCGCGGTGGAGGATACCTACGAAGCCCAGTTCAACGTGGGCATCGCGCGAATGGCTCTGGATCGATTCGAGGATGGATGGTCAGCGCTCGAACGAGCGCGCGATCTGGCTCCGGATCGATATGAACCGTATTGCATGCTCGGTTTTTTCGCCGGGCTGCAAGGCAGGACAGAGGAGGCGGCGGCGCTTTATGGAAAGGGCATCGCGCTCAATCCGCACGATCCAAGGGCCGTCATGTCGCACGGCGTGATACTTCTGACCCTGGGTGAGTTCGAGCGCGGGTGGGACGAATTCGAGCGGCGCTTCGAGCTCTACGGCTACAAAGACCTCATGGATCGTTTTCCGCGCGACGCGCTTTGGGATGGCTCGGATCTGGCTGGCAAGACCTTGCTGGTGTGGGCCGAGCAGGGCTTGGGGGATCAGATACAGTTCATTCGTTACATCCCTATGGTCGCCGGTAGCGAAGCCGAGGTGGTCGTCCAGTGCGACAGGCCTCTGGTACGCTTGTTTAAACAGGTGCCGGGGGCATCCCAGATCGTTCCGAGCGGCGAACGCTGGCCTGCGTTTGATTTTCATTGCCCTATCGTGAGCCTGGCTCGGGTGATGGGCACCCGCATGAAGTCGATCCCGGCCGAAGTTCCGTACCTGCGGGCGGAACGCGAACTTGCCGGCCATTGGCGGGGCAAACTGTCGCATCTGAGCGGTATTCGGGTGGGACTGGTGTGGGCCGGCAACCGACTCAGCGATATGCCAATTCTGGAAAGTTTCGACCAGCGTCGCAGCCTCGCGCTGCGACAGTTCCAGTCTCTGTGGGACGTCCGCAACGTTACATTCATCAGCCTTCAGAAGGGGGCGGCAGCGCAGGAAGTCCACGCACTGACGCCTGACCACCCGCTGGTCGATTTCACTGAGGATCTGCATGATTTTGCCGACACGGCGGCGTTGGTGGAGAATCTCGATCTGGTGATAAGCGTCGACACATCGGTCGCCCACCTGGTGGGTGCAATGGGAAAGCCGGTTTGGATCCTGTGCCGGCTTGGGGGCGATTGGCGCTGGTTGCTCGACCGCACTGATTCCCCCTGGTATCCGAGTGCACGTCTGTTTCGGCAACACCGTTACATGGAATGGGATCCGGTTGTGCGCGATCTGCGGGCGGCGTTGGAGGAGTTTGCGTCCGGGCAGGGCGCGCAAGTCGGCGCAACGCGAAGGTAGCCGAGAGGGGAAAGCGCCTGGATGCGAGTATTTCGTCACTTGAATTTAATCCCAATTTGCCGGACAATCCGGACAAACGAGAAACATTTGCAATAGCACCTCGTAAGCGGCTGTTTTTTATGCTATTAGCATCAGAGCATTTGAGACTGTTTTTGAGATTCAAGGGGGGTTGCGGGAAGCCTGAGCAAGCGTTGAAACAAATAATTGGAGAATGCTGATGAAAAAAGAAAGCGGTTTTACGCTGATTGAGCTGGTGATCGTCATTGTGATTCTCGGCATCCTCGCTGCCGTGGCCATTCCCCAGTTCATCGATCTGAGATCGGATGCGCAGACGGCGGCGGTCAGTGGCGTCGGAGGAGCGCTGGCATCGGCATCTGCGATCAATTACGCAGCCCGGAACGCGAATACCGCAAAAGGCGTGTCGGTTGCGACCTGCGCGGATGTCACGGCCGCGCTGCAGGGGGGGCTGCCTAGCGGGTATGGCGTCACTGGCCCCACCATCGGCAATGGTTCGGCTGTCGTCTGTAGTGTGACCGCATCATTCGGCACCGCGACCTTTACGGGTCTCGGGATCACCTGAGCGATGCGCCCCTGAAAGGGGCGACACAGATGAATTCAGGTTACTGGTGATGGTTATCGCGATTCCGGGCCTTGGAGAATGCTAATGAAAAGAGAAAGTGGTTTCACGCTGATTGAGTTGGTGATGGTTATCGTGATTCTCGGCATCCTCGCTGCCGTGGCCATTCCCCAATTCATTGACTTGAAATCGGATGCGCAGGCGGCGGCGGTCAGTGGCGTCGGAGGAGCGCTGGCATCGGCATCTGCGATCAATTTCGCGGCGCGAACCGCGAATACCGCAAAAGGCGTGGCGGTTACGAACTGCGCGGGTGTCACGGCCGCGCTGCAGGGGGGGCTGCCCAGTGGGTATGCCGTCATTGGCCCTTCCATCGGCAATGGATCGGCAGGCGTCTGTAGTGTGACCGCATCGTTTGGCACCGCGACCTTTACGGGTCTCGGGATAAGCTGAGCGATCCAGTTGGTTCCAGAGAAGGACCCACGCAGGCCGCTTCAGGTTGTTGCGGATGCGTGGCCCGGCGGCAGGCCCGCCGGAAGGAGCGTGCCAGGCATCGTAACGCAGCGATAGGCGCGTTCTGCCGATCGCGCTGGTGACATTTCCCTTCACGCCTCTCGGAAATTCAGCGGGGAGGCCCTATGTTTCGGACTAGTGCTGCCGTTTCGAAGAGCAGGCCTGGCGGCTTGGCACCAAGCCGGGGATTTACCCTCCCCGAACTCGTCATGGTGCTCATCATCGTCGGTGTCCTGGCCGTGGCGGCCATGCCGGTACTCTTCAGTCGTCTGACATTCGATACGCGGCGCTTCGCAGACCAGGTGCGTGCGGCGATGCAGTACGCCCAGAAGGTCGCGGTGGCGCAAAGAAGAAACGTGTGCGTGACCGTCACGGCAAGCTCGCTTTCCCTTACGCAAGGCACCTCCGCCGGCGCGGCCTGTTCGGCGGCCGTGTTCGACGTGAGCACCGGATCGGGTTTCGTACTCAACACGCCGAGCAGCGTGAGTTTCGGCGGCGCGGTGACGATTACTTTCGATGCGCTGGGCCAGACCGCGAGTGCGGCCACCGTTACCGTGGCAGGGGATCAGTCCATCCCGATCAATGTCGAGGCAGTGACTGGTTATGTCAGGTAGGCGTTCGACACTCTTGCGTGCCGAATCCGGGCTCACGCTCCCGGAGTTGATCCTGTTCATCGTCGTGGTCAGCGCGGGACTGGCAGGCGTGCTGTCGGTTCTCAATCTGACCACCGCCAGGAGTTCGGATCCATTTCCTGTCAAACAGGCGATGGCGGTGGCCGAAGCGGTCATAGAGGAGATTTCGCTCAAGAATTACGCCAGGCCGGCCGGCGGCTTTGCAGGGCCGTGGACTCAGGCGAACCGGCAGAATTTCGACACGGTCGACGACTTCGACGTCAGCAATTTCACCTGGCCCAGCGACGGAATTTACACGCAGACCGGATCCACGGCGCTCCCGGGTCTGGTCGGGTACAAGGTGAATCAGGTGACCGTACTCCCCCCCACGACGCTGAACGGCGTTGCCGCCAAGCTCATTACTGTGCAGGTGCGCGATCCAACGGGCGCCATCTATCAGTTGTCGGCCTACCGGACGAATTATTGAAAAAGTGCCGGAGAGGACGATGACAATCCGATTCCGGCCTCCTACCGGCGCCATGCAGCGCGGCTTCACGCTTGTCGAGGCCGTGATGGTGATTGTCCTGACAGGGATCATCGCTGCAGTCGTGGCTGTATTCATTCAAGGCCCGGTCCAGGGCTATTTCGACACGGTCAGGCGCGCGCAGGCCAGCGACGTGGCAGATTTCGCGCTTCGGAGAATCGCCCGTGACCTGCAGACCGCGCTTCCGAACAGCATGCGCTCGACCGATGCGAACAATTATTTCCTCGAGTTCCTGCCTGTGCGTTCGACGGGCCGATACCGGGCGGCGGGCGATGGCGGCACCGACCTGCTTGATATCGCGAATCCGGCCGTGGACAACAGCTTTGGCGTGCTCAGCCCCGGGGTCGCCGTCGCATCCGGCGACAGCATCGTGATCTACAACACCGGCCAGACCAGCGCCGACGCGTATGCGGGAACCAACAGGCGCGCGGTTTCCAGCACAACGCCTGCGCTTCCGACGTCGGCGGCGACCAATATTGTCCTGGCTGTCGGAGCGCAGTTCCCGCGCGACTCGAGCAGCTATCGGTTCCAGGTGGTCTCGACGCCGGTTGCCTACGCCTGCGAAGTCGCCACCGGAACGTTGTGGCGCTATTCCGGCTACGCGATCCAGGCCGCGCAGCCCATCTCGATCGCGACACTCGATTCCCTGGCATCCGTTGTCAAATCCGCGCTGGCCACGAATGTCGTGTGCGCCTCGGCTGCGTCGGACATCGGGACGGGATTCACTGTCCAGAGTGGCGACGGACTGGTACTGCTGCGGATCCAGTTGCGGGACAGCGCCCAGGAAACCGTAAGCCTTTACCGTGAAGTGCACGTCGACAATGCGCCGTAATCCAACAACGGGACCCCATGATCCGAACGTTGGCGGGGCCGGCGCGCATGCCCGTTCCGAAGCAGGCTTTTCCGCGGTTACCGCGATTGTGATCCTGGTGATCCTGGCGGTGTTTGGGGCCGCGATTGTGACCATCACCGGGACGCGCAGCGCGTCGGCCGCGCTGGATGTACTCGGATCCAGGGCGTACCAGGCGGCGCGCGCCGGCATCGAATGGGGTGCGTTCAAGATTCTCGACCCGGAAAAGGTCGCTAACAATCCCCCGGCCGGCCCCTACTCGACGCCGTATTCCTGTATCGGTTCGCCCTTCAGTTTTGGTCTCGGTGGACAATTGACGGGCATAACGGTGACGGTCGATTGCACTTACGCTGATGCCACCGAATTCGGCAACCTGGTGAGAATCTTCAAGCTTGTGGCCACGTCCTGCAACATTCCTGTTGGCGTGGCGCCGGGCACCTGTCCCAACACCACCACCGCCTTCAACTACGTCGAGCGGCAGATGACGGCCGTGATGGAAACCTGCCGGCTGTCGGCAAACGGGCCGAGCTGTTAGACATGCAATCCGGCTCAAGTAGGAATTTCCCGCACTGGTGGCTCGGCAGCCTGGCGCTGCTGGCAATGCTGTGCAGCGTGAGCGGCGCGAGGCGCACACTGCTCATGGCATGCGTGTCGCTGGCGTTGATGGCGGTTTCGACAGGCGCTCAAGCGTTCGCAATCAGTTCCATCGTATCGGCTGATTGGCAGACGGCGACGACCTGGTCGATCCTCACCGCGCCGCCGGGTACGATCACCACAAGCACCGTGAGCACGACCGTAACCGGCGTCGGCACCAGTTTCACCGTACTCCAGGCGGGTGATCGCCTTCTCACCACGGCCAACGCCCTGGTCGGCACCGTGGCATCGGTCACGAGCAATACGGTGCTCACGCTGGGGGCCAACGCCGCGGTCAATCTGGCTGGTTCCGCCTACCGCCTGCAGAAAGTGCCCGGGGCGGCGGACGATGTAACCATCAGCGCAGGCGACGCCGTCACGCTTAACTCCAGCGCCCCAAGCTCAGCAAAAGCGCTCTCGCTCACGTTCGCCGCTGCGGGCGCTGCATCGTCGCTGACTCATGCTGCGGGCATTCCGCTCGCAGTCGGCGGCAACGTCATCATCAACGCTCCGGCGACGGGCACTGGCACGCGAGCCTGGAAGATCAATGCCGGCAGCGCTACGGTTGCCGGCAACGTTTCGCTTGTCGAGGGGAATAACGACAACCGGATAGTGCAGATCAATTTGACGAGCGGGCCCGCACCCAATGCGGTGCTCGACATCAATGGCGACCTCACCCTCACTGCAACGAGCGCGGTGCGCGCCGTGATTAATATGACGGGTGGTACTGCCGACGGCACGATCAACCTGGCCGGCACATTCGCCATCAACACCACGGGTACTCTGTCCATGGGAGCCGGCGCCGCCATTTTCAACTTCGACGGGGCGGCGGCCCAGACGGTGCCCGTCGGCGTGAGCAGCGTCATCTATCGCAACCTGCACCTCAACAATACGAGCGCCACCGGCGCCACCTTGAGCGCCGCTATTTCGGCCGCCAACGTCACCGGCAACGTCCGGGTGCAGAGCGGCATCCTCGACAACGGAGGGTTCGCGATCGTCAGCGGGGGAGGTGGAGGCGTTTTCGAGGTGGCAAATGGCGCGCGCTTCAACCTTACCGGCACCAGCGCCATGGCAAGCGGTTTCACGACATTCACCTTCGGGCCCACCAGCACGGTGAGTTTTCAGGGGGGCGCTCAGAACGTGGCCACCGGGCTGACCTACGGCCACCTGATCTTGAGCAACGGCAGCAACAAAACGCCGACGCCTGCGGGGACGATGACCGTGGCAGGCGATTTCACGCTTGGGGTCGGCACGACTTACGTGGGCACCGGCGTCAATCCGGCGGTCAACCTGGCTGGCAATTTCACCAACAGCGGGACATTCAACTCGGGCACGGGGCCGTACACCTTCAATGGCACATCGACCACGGCGCAGACCCTGACCGGCGTCACTACCTTCACTAACATGGTGGTCAACAACACCGGCACCGGCGCCACCGCCGGCCTGAGTCTCGCGAGCAACATTACGGTGGGGACTGCGGCCGCCGGCGTTCTCACGCTGACCAGCGGCAAGATCGCCACCGGCGCCAACGCGCTCATTGTCGAAACGGCCGGCACGATTTCCGGTGGCGGCTCATCCAGCTATGTGATCGGCAATCTGAGGAAGAATTTTGCGGCCGGCGCTACCTCGATTACCTTCCATATCGGGGACAGCACCAATTACACGCCGGTCGCCGTCACGGTCGCGGGAGCAGTGCTAAATAGCGACATGACAGCGAGCACCACGGCGGGGGACCACCCCAACATCGCCACGTCGGCGTTTCATCCCGGCCTGACCGCCAATCGTTATTGGACTTTGCTCAGCACCACGGTTCCGGGGACCTACGGCGCGGCGTTCACATTTATCAACCCGGGCGATCTCGATTCCGGCACCGATCCGGCGAACAACTTCGAAGTGCAAAGATTTTCCGGCGGCACATGGAACAATACGACGCTGGGCACGCGTACCGCTACCAGCACTCAGGCGACCGGGTTGACCCTGGTCGGCGCATTCGCGGTGGGCGAGCGCACGATTACGCTCAGTGGAACCCAGGCATTCAACGCCTACGACCATTGCACTTCGGGTTGCGGCGTCAGCGGCTTCATCACCACCAAGATCGCCGGAACGGCGTTCAGTGCGCTCAGTCCCGCCACGCCGCTTGATATCGTTGCAGTCAACTCCGCCGGCACCGCGATCGAAACCACGTTCAAGGGTTTCGTGAAGACCGAACTGGTCGATGCGACCACGGGAGGCGGAGTGTGCGCGTCGATGACCTCGATTCAGACCCTGAGTCCGAACACGGAATTCCTGGCGGCGGACGCCGGACGCAAGCAGAACATCAGTTTTACGGAGAACGAGTCCTGGCCCAACGTCAAAGTGCGCATCACTTACCCGAGCAGCGGCGTGGCGCCCGTGACCATTGCCTGTTCCGCGGACGCATTTGCGATCCGGCCGGCAAGCCTGGTGATTGGCGCGGCGAGCGATGCCGATTGGGCCACCGCTGGCGCGGCGCGCACGCTCAACAATCTGGCCTTTTCCGCCGGAAATACCGTGGTGCACAAGGCGGGACAGCCGTTTACCCTGACCGCCACTGCAGCAAACTCATTGGGCAATACGACCGCGAACTATGCAGGCAGTCCTACCGTGTCGGTGTCGGCATGTGCAACCGCCGGTCCTCCCGCGGCGTGTACCACGGCATTCGGGACGTTGACGCCGGGGACGTGGGGCGCGGCGAGCGGCGTGGTGACCACGACCACTGCAACCTACAGCGACGTCGGGGCATTCGGTCTGCAGCTTCAGGACACGGGGTTTGCCGCCGTCGATTCGGGCGACGGTGTTTCGACTCCGGCCCAGCGCAACATCCCGCTTTCGGCGAAAGTCGACGTAGGGCGCTTCGTGCCGGACCATTTCGACGCCGCGACTACCGGCACGGCTCCGCAATTCCTGACTTTCAACAGCGCGAGCTGTGCCTCGCGCTCCTTCACCTACATCGGGCAGCCATTCGGTTACGTGTCCGGCAAGTTGCCGACGGCGCTCGTCACCGCGAGGAACGCAAGCGGCGGGCCGACGACGAACTACCAGGACAATACCAAGTGGTGGAGGATCATCACATCCACCGACGTCACCCAGACTTACGGTTCGGTGTCGCCGGTTGGGTCATTGGGGACACCGACCGTGACCCCGAATAACAACAACACCGGGACCGGTACCGCCAGCCCCAATTCGAATGACACCGTCGCATATGCGCGTGGCGCGCCGCAAGTGAATTTCAACGCCAACATCACGCTTACGATGAGCGTGGTCGATGCGAGCGAGGTTGCCAGTGCTACCAACAGCAACTGCCCGCCTGCGACGTCGGGTCCATGCACGATTTCATCGTCCAGTTCGGCGCTGTTCAACGGCGGCGGCAGCGGCATTGCTTTCGATTCAGGAATCGACTTCCGCTATGGGCGCCTGATCATGTTGAATGCGCACGGATCGGCGCTGCTCGCGCTCGATGTCCCGGTCCAGATCGAGTACTGGAACGGAACCTTGTGGCTTCGCAACGCGGCCGATAACTGCACCTCCGTGGCGCCGTCGAACTTTGCAATCGGGAATCTCGTCGGGCTTGCCACGACGGCGAGCGGCGGGGGCACCGTTTCCAACGGAGGCGGCAGCATCACTTTGACCAAGCCCACCAGCGGAACCAACGGAACTGTGGACGTGACCATCAATCTGGGCGCGACCGGGACGGCCAACGCAAATCCATGCCCCGCATGGGCGCCGGCGCCGGCGGCGACCGCCTTTAACACCCCGTATCTCCAAAGCCAGTGCGCCGGGGCCGGCGCATACAACCGCGATCCCTCAGCCAGAGCGACTTTCGGGATTTACCGAAACAAGTTCATTCTTCTCCGGGAGAATTACTAAGAGGCTGTTTC
>Ga0315281_10011831_pt1 | contig 11920 bp, 6 predicted proteins | sample YL17G07_0_MG_FD_204540 | JGI IMG/M metagenome (GOLD analysis project Ga0315281, IMG submission 204540) | Sediment microbial communities from Yellowstone Lake, YNP, Wyoming, USA - YL17G07_0 | ecosystem: Environmental > Aquatic > Freshwater > Lake > Sediment | place: USA: Wyoming | collected... | reverse complement strand
TTCGCCATCATCTTGTTCACACATTTTTGAAGCGAAGCTGCGCATTCCTTCACGTTCTGAACCATTACAATCGCTTCGTCTTTGAGCGAAGCCGGCACGTACTCCATAGGTATGGCGCCTAGCACGCGCGTGGACTCCCGGCTCCAGTCTGCGACCATGTCTACTTTTTTGACCAAGTCCATCAAATCCTCTCTGTCCACTGGAGAAAGCTCGCCCTTTGATATTTCATCCATGACTTTTCGTCGCAGAGCATCCGCTTCTTTTTCGCCGCTCGTTACTCTTTCGACAGATCTTCGCATTTCCTTTTCGTCATTCTCTATAGCTGCCCTTATTGCCTTCTCTAGGTCTTCAACGATCCCTGTTGTCAGAGCAAGATGTCGCTGTATAGTGGCCAACGCTTTGGTTTCTCTTCTTTTTTCAAACCATTTGACCAGTTCACTCAACAGCTATCTCCTCCTTCAGTCCAGTTTCAGGATAGGTGAACACGTGGGCTTTTTCACGTTGGAAACTAACTGTGACTTTTTCGCCTATATTAAACCATTCTCCCATCATCGAGGGCTTGACAATCAAGATCAAGTCTTGGTTTTCAAGTCTGACTTCATATCGAATGTTTGTCCCCTCGAAAACCATTCCTTCCACTGAGCCTGAAATCGCGTTGTCCCCCTCCCTGGCTCCCCTCTCTATTGTGAATGTTTCAGGTCTTATGGCTAGAACCACTCTTTCGCCTCTTTTCAAGTCTCCGTTAGTGGCATGGACCTTCGCATTGCCTCGGAGCTCTATTGATGTTTCTTTGCCGCTCATGGTTGAAACGTATCCTTCCAAGAAGTTTGATTCTCCAATAAAGTTGGCGACAAACACGCTCTGCGGGCTCATGTAAAGCTCTTCAGGTGTTCCGACCTGCTGAACCTTCCCCTTCTTCATGACTGCTATTCTGTCCGAAATCGACATGGCCTCGGCTTGGTCATGAGTCACGTGTATGGCCGTCAACTCCAGATCTTTCACCATTCTTCTTATGTCATATCTGAGCTCGTTTCTCACTTTCGCGTCCAACTGTCCTAAAGGCTCATCTAAGAGCAACAGCTTGGCTCCAGCTGCTAGGGCCCTTGCAACTGCTGTTCTCTGCATCATTCCGCCGCTTAACTCGTTTGGAAAGGCATCCAATCGTTCGTGGAGTTTGACCATTTCAAGCACTTCGTGTCCGATGGTGCCTGCCTTTTTCATGTCGAAACCTTTGACTCTTGGGCCGTAAATGACGTTGTCCCAAACATTCATGTGAGGAAACAAGGCGAAAGTCTGAAAGACAAATCCGATGTCTCTGTCTTCAGGCGGAACGTTGTTGGCAAGTCGTTCGCCAATGTAAATCTCTCCTTTGTCGGGCTGGATTAACCCGGCGATAAGTCTGAGCAGCGTTGTTTTTCCGCACCCGCTCGGACCAAGCAGTGAGAAATATTCTTTTTCATGAATATGGAGGCTTACGTTGTCTAAGGCGACGATTTTGCCAAACTTTTTTGAGGCGTTGACCACTCGGACATCTGGCACCGGTCAGATTTCCTCCATATTCCATGTTCGGCTGTAAGATTTTATTGCATAGATTGTAAGCGGTATATTAACCATGCTAGTATCTTCCTTTTCCCTTCACGATGAGCCTCAATGCTAAGAGAATTATGAAGGAGAACACTATCAGGAAGCCACAGGCAAGACCGATTTCCAGCGGCGTGGCTGGCACTTTCTTCATGACCCAGTCCACTATCACTACAGGTGCTGTTCGGAGGCTTGTTACTACCGCCACGGTTGCGCCGGTCTCGCTGACGCTTCTGGTGAAAACCATTATGGCGCCTGAAAGTATGGAGTATTTGGTCAGGGGCAGGACTATTGTTCTGAAAACGCCGAGAGGTTTTGCTCCAAGTGTTCTCGCAGCTTCCTCTAGGTCTGGGCTTATTCTCTCAACCGCCGCCGACATCGACCTCACGAAATAGGGGTACGTTATTGCAAGATGCGCGAATATCAGTAACACCATTTCAGGCATAAAAGGAAAGTTTGCCTTCCAGAAGATGGCGAGGGAGATGCCTAGGGCTATGGAGGGAACGACCAGCGGAACGTTGACCAGCACATCTAGCACTGCAGATGGAAGAGCCCCGAGTTTCCTTCTCGCAACAATAATTGCCATTGGCAACCCTATTACAACGTTTATGATGGTGACTGCTGCCCCGAGAAAATATGAGAGAAGGAGGCTTTGCCAGTATTCTCCCCAGACGCCTGCGCCTGAAAGCGACTTAGGCAGTGTGTCCGTGAAAATGGCTTGAAATGCAGGAAGCGCAACGAAAAGCGATGGGATGAGCACAATGGCGAAGAAGACCAAAAGGGTAATGCTATCCCTTGAAGACGTTGCTTTGGAATAGCTCAACTTGCGCTCAAATGTCGGCCATATCTTTCTCACGGGCAGCTTGAGCTTGGGTCCGAGGGCCCGAATCGTCAAGAAGATCGCGAGTGCGACTGCGATGAGTATGAAACTTGCGAAAACAATCGAGCCCTCGTAAGTAGACCCAACGTAATCTTTTTTCATGTTTTGTATGAAAACAGGCCCGTTTTCAAAGGCTCCCGCAACTATGAATGTGGCTCCGGTTTCTGAAATTGACCGCGAAAAGGCGAGTATGAAAGCTGCTATCAGCGAAGGTTTTATGATTGGAAAGGTCACTGTTCTCGACGCTGTGAACGGTGGCGCCCCCAGCGTTCTGGACGCATTCTCATATTCTTTCTTGTAATCAAGTAGCGCTCCGACTATAACCCTCACCACGACTGGATAGGAAAATGTGAAGTGGAGCAGTACGACGAGAAGCCAACCTTGCGAAACCAGCGAGTTGCCAAAAAGCGAAGACACGCCGCCTGGATCACTCCAAAAAAGAAGAAGCGAGTAGCCCAGTGCAGCCGTGGGCACGATGAACGGAATGTCCGACACGGTGTCTAAGACGTTTAGCCATTTTGACTTTCCACGCGTTATCAACCAAGCCATTGGAACTCCTGTTGCAACGTCCAATGCTGACACGAACAAGGCTATCATGAAGGAGTTTTCGACCGCGCTTAGAGCACGTGACATAAGAGCCGGTTGGTTCAGAACCTGCTGCATCGTGTTCCATTTGATTATTATTCCAAGAATGGGCGGCAGCAATATCAACGCGAAGAACAGTATCACGGCAGTCAAGTAAACGCCATACTTGACGGCTTTTCTCGATGAAAGCCTGTCTAATGCTTCTGACATCTTAGGTTTAGGCAACTGTTCTTCCGCCTAGGTTCCGCCTCTGTAGACTTAGACTGTGGTTCCTTTTTCATTCGTGTTCTAGGCTCATAAGTTTTCTGTAGAAGGAAATGTCAGTTCGCCCGTCGAGTCGCATCACCGCTTTCGCTCTATTGACTCTCGGTTTCATCATCCGAACAGAAATGGAGAACGAAAGAACTTAAGGCTTTTGCAGTGTAAACTGGGTTTCTGGAGCCTGTGTCCAGTGCGATGAAATTTTAATATCTCGGCACGGACATCCTATCAGACAGAGGCATAATCATTGCAGTATGCTGTCATCGCTGAGGCTTACGAAAAGATTGAAGCCACAACCAAGAGGCTGGAAATGACAGACCTGCTCGTGAACCTTCTTAAAAATACACCTGAGGAAGTCATCGACAAGGTTGTTTACCTGACTCAGGGCAGAATCTACCCTGATTTTGTGAGTATCGAGATAGGCGTTGCTGAAAGGCTTGCAGTAAAAGCGCTTGTGAAAGCTTCTGGAAGACGGGAAAGCGAAGTTGAAGAGGATTTGAAAAAGAGCGGCGACCTCGGCATAACAGCACAGAAATTCATAGCATCAAAAAGGCAATTGACGTTCGCTCATCAGCCATTGACTGTTGAGAAAGTGTATGAAACCTTCGATAAGATGGCTCAAACCTCAGGGTCAGGTGCCGTTGACTTGAAACTTGCGCTTTTAGCTGGCCTCTTGTCGGCTGCTTCTCCGAAAGAAGCCAGATACGTCATGAGAACAGTCACAGGCAATCTCCGTCTCGGCATTGCTGACATGACGGTTCTGGATGCTTTAGCCATAGCCTACGGTGGCGGAAAAGAAGCTCGAGAACTTGTAGAGCGTGCGTACAATGTTTCCTCAGACCTCGGAAGAGTTGCGAAAGTTGTGGTTGAAAAGGGGCTGGAAGGAGTGGAGAAGTTTGAGGTCTTGGTCGGTGAGCCGATAAGACCTATGCTCGCAGAAAGGCTTTCGTCGCCAGAAGAAATCTTGGAGAAGCTGGGCGGCAAATGCGCAGCCGAATACAAGTATGACGGTGAACGTATTCAAGTTCATAAGAAAGGCGACGAGGTAACGCTTTTTTCTAGGCGTTTGGAGACTATTTCGAACCAGTATCCAGACGCGGTTGAGCTTTTCAAAAAACGTGTTAAGGCAAGAAACGCTATTCTCGAAGGTGAATGCGTTGCTGTCAATCCTGCCACTGGTGAAATGCGTCCTTTTCAAGAGCTTATGCATCGAAGGCGCAAGTATGAGATCAAGCAGGCGATTGAAGATTACCCTGTCTCTCTTTTCATGTTCGATGTGCTTTACGCCGACGGGCATGATTTGACCTTGAAGCCCTACCCTGTGAGACGAAAAATGCTGGAGAAGGTTGTTCAAGAAGGCGACCGAGTGAAAATAGCCACTTCGATCATCACGGCAAACGCAGGCGAACTTGAGAAATTCTTTCTGGAAGCCATTGAAGACGGCTGCGAGGGGCTGGTTTGCAAGTCAATAGCTAAAGACTCAGTGTATCAAGCAGGGGCCCGCGGCTGGCTCTGGATAAAATACAAGAGGGACTACAAGAGCGAGATGACTGACACTGTCGACTTAGTCATAGTGGGAGCGTTCCACGGTAGAGGAAAACGCGCCGGAACCTACGGCGCCCTACTTCTAGCAGCCTATAGCCCTGAAAACGACACTTTTGAAACTGTTACTAAGTGCGGAACAGGCTTCACGGATGAAGATTTAGGGAAACTGCCAAAAATGTTGCGGAAACACGTTGTTCAGCATAAGCATCCGAGAGTCAATTCGACGCTTGAAACCGATGTCTGGTTTGAACCAACTGTTACCATTGAAATCTTGGGCGCCGAGATCACCTTAAGTCCAATTCACACATGTGCTATGGACTCTATTCGAAAAGGAAGCGGACTTGCCATCAGGTTTCCAAGGTTCACGGGCAAATATAGGCTTGACAAGGCAGCAGAGGATGCGACGACACGCGCTGAAATAGTTGAAATGTACCGCAATCAACTTAAGAAAATCAGCGAGACATGACTTGTCGTTCTCTTAGGTACGTCATCGATAGTGCCTGTGGCAAATTCCGGGCGCGTAGCATGACCTTTTGTGCATATGTTGTGTCCGCACGGTTTGTTATCAAGTGAAAGGAAGCTGGTACACCCCTTGAACTTGTTTTTCTAGTTTTGTAAAACCCCTGCTCATTGCGTGTCTTGAAATTGTTATCGTTTAATACAATTTATTCGGCTTTCTTCTTTCACTAGAAACAGTATGAAACAAATTTCCACAACAGATATAGGATTCTCTGCCCACTTTTGATTGTTGCTTGCGCGTTCTCGGAATGGGGCTGAGTTGGAAAAAGAAAGGACTGGGAAAGTGATGACTAGAGTAGGCCGCTATGGAGGTTCCTGATTGATAGACATAGCCATTTTGGTTGCGAGTGAAATTGTTTCAGCTGGATTGGCGTTTGCTCTAGTCTATTTCTTTTTTAAGGCATATCGTCTGACTCGGTTTGTCCACTTGCTTGGGCCTCCAATCGGTTTCTCGTTCTTGGCATCCTCTTACTTTTTTCTCGGAATGTCCCTATTATATGAAAATGATGTGGCAGTTTCAGAATCATTCTTCTGGTTGCGATTGGTTACGCAGAGCTTTGGGTTTGCTTTTTTCGCTTTTTCCTATTATTTTTCGTCGAAAACCGAGAGAACAACAAAATTTTTTTTGGGCCTAATCGCATTCGCTTCGGCCATTTCTATCCTTTTGGTTTTTGTGGCTTTGATTGTTGCCCCTCCTTTTCTGGAAGTTCCATGTATTAATGTTCTTGATGAATACTTTAGGATAGCGAATCTTATCTTTTTAGGATATGTTATTTGTCATCTTGTTAAGCATTTTGAGCCGTCGCATGGGACAATTTCTGGCTTGATATGGGCGCCTTTAGCGTTTTCCCTTCTGTGGCTTGCTCAATATTCTTCACTGATTTGGGGAATTGATGGCAGTCAAACCGCATTTGTCCTTGCTCACGTGGCTAGACTAGCTTCTCTGACTCTTTTCATCTATGTTTACCACTCCTCTGGAAGAGTTGGCAGTGAAAGTAGGAAAGCGTAGTAGAATTCAAATTTACTTTGATATCCTTCGGATTTTACGTGAGGAATTGAAGAACGACAAGCCGAGTCTTACAAAGGTTGCGCATATAGCTAATTTGCCCTATGACAGATTTCGAAAATGCTTGGATAAGCTTATTCAACTTGACATGGTTAGTGAGCAGAACGGGAAATTTTTTGTGACTGAAAGAGGTTTTGAATGTATTAATGAATATGAGAGAATCAACGATTTTCTTGTGAGGATGGGACTCTTACCTTAAACGTTTTGGTCACTTTCTACTGACAAAGAATACAAGAAAACTATACTACTCTTCAATTTCGTTAATTTTCCTTGTTGAACCCTGACTCCAAGGATATGCCTAAAACGACATGGGGAGACCTGTGGATATATTGTGGACATGCAAGCACGCATGTTGCTACGTTAGTTAGATTTTGTTTGTCTAGGCTTTCATTGCATGGGGAGAAAGGAGAAAGGGAGAATTCCCTAAAATATGATTGCTCTGCCTAGACGGTTCGATTAAAGTTGTCTCCATAGAAATATCTTACTCACTTGACGTTCATTCTAGTCAAATTTTGTCCAAGTATATAGAAATATCTTACTCACGTTGTGTTCACTAAGTTTTAATAGATGTTTGGCAATCAAATATAAGTGCTGTTCAGTACGTAGTAAGGAGAAGGGAGAATGAAAAAACTATCGAGTACGTTAGTTATTGTTTTGATAGTTTTTTCGATGGTGTTTGTTACGCCCCTAGCCACTGCGGTAGGGGCGAGGATTTGGACGGATAAGGAAGATTATGCTCTAGGCGAAACGGTGAGCATCTTCGGCAGCGACTTCAACGCTTTAGCAGAAGTTACCGTCACCATTAAAAGACCAAACAGCATAATAGATACAGTTTATGCGGTGACTAACGATGTCGGCAGTTTCAGCTGCACGTACCAATTAGACGGGATAGCAGGAACATACACGGTGACCGCGACGGACGGAACAAACACAGCAACAACAACATTCACCGATAGGAAATGGTATGTTAGTGTTTCGCCAACGAGTGCAACTGTTCTCCAAGGAGGTTCAACAACTGCAACCGTGACAGTTACAGCAGACCCAACAGGCGGTCCGGAAGTGGATCTTTGGGCTACCGGTCAGCCAACTGGCGTAACGGTCAGCTTCTCACCAACAAAGGGTACACCTTACTTTACCTCAACAATGAGTATCAACGTTGGTCCAACAACTGCACCCGGCACATATTCAATAGACATTATAGTCTTCACAGGACAACCAGGGCAGCCAAGCTATTCAGAAAAGGCAAGGACCACCTTCACGCTAACCGTAACCGGAATACCTCCCGCAACAGTTTCTATAACAATAACTTCAAGCCCAGTCACTGGCGCAGGCTTCGTCAAAGTTGACAACACGCTAATCACAACACCGGCCACATTCACTTGGACAGTGGGCTCAACCCACACTCTTGAAGCCTTATCGCCAGTTGCAGGCCCAACAGGCACACAGTACGTTTGGATAAGCTGGAGTGACGCCGGAGACCAGACCCACGCCTACATTGTTCCAAGCTACTCCGAAACGGTCACAGCCAACTACAAGACCCAATACTATTTGACAGTCTCTTCTGCTTATGGCACAACAGGCGGAGAAGGCTGGTATAATTCAGGCGCCACTGCATATGCTACGGTAACTCCTTTGATAGTGCCTGGACCAACAGGCGTTCAGTATGTCTTCACCCACTGGAGCGGAGACGCCACAGGGACCACCTCGCCGTCAGACCCCATAATCATGAATGCGCCAAAAACGGCGATAGCAAGCTGGAAGACTGAGTATCAACTAACTGTTAGAACAAGCGGGCTCGGCACATACGCCACTAAAGTCTATAATGGCACAACTATTCTGGGAACGGCAACCGACGCTATGCCTTATACTGGATGGTTCAAAGAAGGCAGTCTAATTCTACTCAATATAGACAGTCCAATAGTTGATGGTTCAAAGAGATTGGTGTTCACACAATGGTCTGGAGACGCCATGGGCACAGATCGACCAGTTTCTGTAACCATGAACTCCCCTAAGGATATTACCGTCAACTACAAAATTCAATACCAAATTACTGTCACAGCCAGTCCAGCTGAGGCTCTGGGAGGAACGTTCAGAGTTACGTACACTCAATGCGGAACCACATATACAAATGTGCAGAAGGCAACGCCTTGGATTGAGTGGGTTGACGCTGGCACTACGGTAACTGTGAGCGAACCTCAAGACACTGTCAATGGTTACAGGTTTGACCACTATGACCCATCTGCCAGTGTCGCCATGTATAGTGCCAAAACAATCACTTTAATCTACACTAGAATTGGACCACTTTCAGTTTCCATAAGTCCAACTACATCGAAGATTAAGATTGGGGAGTCTGTGACCTTTACATCCTCTGTGTCTGGCGGTACGCCTTCGTACTCTTATCAATGGTACCTTAACGGAAGCGCCGTTTCAGGCACCACGTCTTCCATGTGGACTTTCACGCCGACGGCGACTGGATATTACATTGTCTACCTGAATGTTACAGACGGCACTCCTCAAACTGTGAAGTCAAATGAAGCTCCGGTGACTGTGGCTCCTCCGCTTACGGTTTCAATATCTCCAACGTCAGCCTCAATCGTGGTCGGCCAATCTGTAATATTCACATCAACGGCTTCGGGAGGCTATACTCCATACACCTATCAATGGTACTTGAATGACGCTCCGGTGTCAGGCGCAACCTCAGGCAGCTGGACGTTCACGCCAACAACAAGCGGCATATGCTACGTTTACTTGAAAGTGACAGACGCCAACAATAATGTTGTCCAATCCGAAACAGCCAGAATCTCCGTAGCATCCGTCCCCGTAGGAGGATACTCCGTCTCACTAGCCAAGCAAACCTCAACATCCTACATGGCCGCCTACACCATGGTAATCGCCGTATTCGCTGCAGCAATGAGCCTAACAAAACGAAAAAGAAAATAAAATTGCCTTCTTCTCTTATAGTGTCTAGTGGCTTTCAGGAGTATATTTAATGAAGAAGAAGGAAATTCAAAGAGAGGATTCTTTTCAAATAAAAGAGCGTAGCACTGTAAATGGCTCTTGTAGTTATCATTGTCTCCGGATTCTTGCTTCTCCCAATCCTATGCAAACGCCAGAAGTTGCATTCTCTTTGAGCGCTGCAATAATCGACCAATTAGGAGAGGAACTTCTAACCCCACATTTGTAGAAGATTTAACCGCTATTTTAACAACCCATAATTTCAACGTCACATTCCGAGAAAACTTCTGCACGGTTTTTGACTCCATCAGCTGAAAGAGTCATCGGGAGAATTTGATTTGGCTCGGCCTAGATTGCTAGAATTCGGTTTAGGTAAACAGAAATGTCTTACTCACTTGAAGTCCATTCTGCTTATATTCTCATTCAACCAATTGTTATACCTCTATTGGATCAATTAAAAGAAAGGAGAAGAAAAAGTGAAAAACAAAGTATTAGCTATAACCTTAGTAGGTCTAATGATACTTTCAACGATGCTCATCGCTGTTCCATTAGTAAGATGCGAAGACGGCGACCCAGTACACATATACTATGCTGGAAACAAGATTTCAAATCCGGATGGACCAATCGTTTGGACTGGCCCATGCAACACAGAATCATTTACTTTCACAGTGACAATCCAATGGGACAGCCCGCCTGCGAAGAAGTTCAATGTTTGGTGGGCTAATGTCGGGATGATAGAAATAAGTAGCTATGGTATTACTTTCGTGCCATTAACAACGACGCTATACAATTCGCTCTACACTCCGCCGCTGGGCCCAGATCACATAGACGTACTAGTTACGGTTCCCACTGCAGGTTTGCCAGCAGGAACTTACAATGCAAATATATACGCTGACGTTACAGCTCAAGGTCCTGAACAAAACCCCGCAGTTTCTGGAACGAACGGATACTTCCGGTTCGTAAAAACGGTTTGCCCACCGCCGGAAGCAACCATTAGCGGCGTCAAGTTCCATGACAAAGACGCAGACGGTATCAGAGACGATGGCGAAGAAGGTTTGAGCGGCTGGTATATCCAGCTGTTCAAGAAAGTAGGCGCCGAATGGGTTTCTGTTGACGCGAAGACTACAGGTGAAGCGGGCCTTTACATCTTCACAGTGGGCACTGCTGGACTCTATAAACTGATGGAAGTCTCGCAGACTGGATGGAGGCAGACGGCAGGCGGCGATGAATTCAATGTTGCCTTAGGGGACGTCATTACAGGTAAGGACTTTGGCAACGTAAGACAATACACTCTAACTGTAGTTTCGCTTTACGACACGGCAGGCGGTGCGGGCCTATACGATGAAGGCACCACTGCATACGCAACATTAGCCACTGGAACTGTAGAACTTGTCCTTGGTGAAAAGCAAGCTGTTTTCACAGGCTGGACCGGCGACGCAACTGGAACAGGTCTGACGAGCGACCCAATACTTATGAACGGAGACAAAACGGCAACTGCAACGTGGAAAATCCAATACTACCTGACAGTGAAGCAGGATCTGAATGGTGTGGTGACTACTCTAGGCGGGGACTGGCACGACGAACTTGCAGATGTTGAGTTGACAGCGGATCCAGTCACAGGCTACCAATTTGTTTACTGGGATGTTGACACAACAGCAGTTGCAGGCAACCCGATAACCGTTCACATGGATACTTGGCACACAGCCACGGCCCACTATTGGCCAGAACTCGGATTCGAATGCTTCATAACCGATAGCAACTTCAATGTGATTACAAGATTCGACACTGTTTGGGCACCAAAAGACCTCAGTAAGACCACGTTTAAGCTGGCTTCAACCAACCCAGGACAATTCATGTACAACATAAAAATCACCAACACTTGGCCAGTCGCAATCGGTCCTTTGACAATAAGCTACGGTATCGACGACGATTTCATACTTAAAGGCGCAGACCCCATACAAGTCTGGACGGGATACGGAAAGACAGGAACGAGGATACCTGCCACAGTAACCTATGGTCCTACAGGTACAGTAACAATAAGCAACGTAGACCCCGGCGCAACACTTTGGGTAACCATACACATGGAATACGGCCCAGCACGCGGATACTACGACAAGGCAACAATGCTTGCTTGGAAGGATTTGGGACACAAAATCAACACCTTCACATGCGGCTACACCGTAACAGTTCCAGGACCCTTCCCATTCCCAATCACACACGACTGCTCAACAACAATCGAGGACCCCATAGTCGTCCTAGGCTTAGAAGACTAAACACTCAACCAACCACCTCCCTTTTTTATCTTTAAAGTAGAACTTGACAGAGGCGCAGACATACGCCATATAATCCCAACAAAATAATCATATACCTAGAAGTTTTTTCGGTAAGCAATAAATTGCACCTTCAAGCATTAGTTTATAGGAAAGTGGAGAAAGGAGGACATGAGGTATGAATAGAAAAATAATGCCGCAAATGATGTTAATGCTCCTAATAATAACGTTAATCACTTTAACACTTAACATAGGAAC
>Ga0315281_10011830_pt1 | contig 11920 bp, 11 predicted proteins | sample YL17G07_0_MG_FD_204540 | JGI IMG/M metagenome (GOLD analysis project Ga0315281, IMG submission 204540) | Sediment microbial communities from Yellowstone Lake, YNP, Wyoming, USA - YL17G07_0 | ecosystem: Environmental > Aquatic > Freshwater > Lake > Sediment | place: USA: Wyoming | collected... | reverse complement strand
CATAAAAATGAGGTTTTGTCAATGCCTTGCACTACGAATTACGAATTTGCGCGAATTACGAATGGTGATTAGCTAAATTCGTAATTCGTGGATATCAACCTTGACACAAACCCAAAATGCTGCTAGGTTACAACATTGCGACCGGTTTGGCTCTTGCCGCTAAGGCATCCAATTATTCGGCACAATACAGCCAAATTTTTAATCTATCATCAACCAATATATGTCCATCCAATATTACGTGCGCTTGCTTCTCGCCTATTTGGCGATCTTAAGCGTCTGCATTTTTGTGGCTCCGGCCGCCAATGCCGCAACCTATCCTCTGGCCTGGCAGGACATGAGTTCCATGCTGCCCATGCGCCAAAACCGCCCGGTGTGGTCTTTGACCAGCATGTATCTGACCGACGGCCAGAGTTTGACGTCCGGCGGACATGTTTGGCGCAACGATAACGGCAAGCTCACGGACGTAACCGCACAGCTTTTAAGCGCAGGGCTGACGCGCGTGGATAAAATCGTGGACAATGTCAAAGACACGATATTCGTGCAGCTCACGCCAGGCGCGGCCGATTCGGCCAAGTATGCGGAGCTCATGGGCGTCAACGCCGACGGCTCCATGTCTTTTTGGACGGGCGTGACTAACGATCCGTCATTCAACCGCGGCGCGGAAATTTTGACTTCGGGTGTTTTGCCTAAAACGATTACCGACAACGCCATCGCGGCCTGGAACGGACAGATCTGGATGATCATCAATGGCAAACAAGTTTACGTTTACGACAATAAAAATATTTTCGACCTGGGACGCACCAAGGATTATTTCACCTGCCTCACGGCATCCGAAGGCGCTTTCTGGCTGGGCGGCGCGGCTTCCACCATGGACGCCAATGGTCCGACCATGCCGCTTAAAGCCGTCTTGGTTCGCATCACGCAACAGACTTTGGCCATGGCCGCGGCCCAGGCCGGCAAGATCGATACGGTGCGCGGCAAAACCAACCGCATCAATTACTGGGCCTGGTTCGAATCCAACGATGCTTTGCACGACAATTGACCAACCAGAAATACATGGTCGGCGCTCAGTCCAACGACGGAATAAAGACCATCGAAATCTTTGCGGACGGCAAGAGCGCTTACAAGTGCGACCTGGCCGGCAGTAAGAAAAACGTTTCGTGCTATGCGATCCTTGATAGCAAATCTTTCGGTTACGATCGCAACGTCGCGGTCAAAGCCGTGATCACCAGCGGCAAAAATAAGACGACCGTAGTTCCGGTGCGCAACGTTAAGTTCTACGATGCCACAATAAATGTCACCGGCTTGGCAAGCATCATGAATATCGTAAATCCTGTGCCCGCAGTTTACAGCGTAACCGCCAATGCGCCCAAAGGGCTCAAAACCATCGAAATATATTTGAACGGAAAGGTCGCGCAAACCTGCCAGTTCAACGGAGACAAGATAATCGGCACTTGCGCCCTGTCCATCGGATATCTGGATTATCCTGCCGGCAGCGCGCTGGCACTCAATTCACGCGCCGTGGACATCGCCGGTCTTGACGGCTGGTCAAACATATCGATCATAAATGTCATTGCGGATATATCCGCGGTTTCGAATGCGCAAACGACGGATTCGAATACCGTTGCCGCGGTTGACAATCGCGTCTACGCCTGGCTTTGGTCAGAACCCAACGGCAACGACATGCAGGCCCACACGAGCAAACTGATCCGCACACAAGCCCTGGCCTTAGATGGTCTGAAGGCCATGGACGTGTACGTAAACGGTACGCTCAAACAAACCTGCGCTTTCAGCGGACAAACCGCGGTGCAGGAATGCGATGCTACGGTCTTCGGCAACGATTATCCGGCCAACACTCCGGTCAACATCACAATTTCAGCCAAAGATTCCAAGGATAAAACGGTTGTCAGCAAGCCTCTGACTTTGACGGCTCGTCAGGACAATCTTCAGCGTTACACACTCACCGGTGCGTTGACACTGCAGCCGATTTCACTGGACATGACGCGCCAGGAAAAACGCACGATCAGCGTCGCAGGCGATGCCTCGAACGGCGTGAAGCTCATCGAGATTCTGGTCAACGGCAAAGTGCGCGAATCCTGCGAATTCTACGGACGTTTGAACTCGGCCAATTGCCAGACCACGCTGTACGGCGACAAACCGTATGCTGAAATGGGTTTCATGGCCGTAAATGCCCGCATTACGGACAACGCAGGCAACATCACCTGGTCCGACACGCGTTTGCTCAAATTGACGGATGTCGCATATTTGCCGGCCCAGCAACTGAACGTCATGACCTCGTTGGATCCGGACGGCTTGGAACTGCGCACCGACCAGAGCAAACAAATTACGGCAGACGTTTATGCGGACAAGGGCATCAAGGAAGTGAACATCTACGTCAACGACACGCTGTGGCAAACCTGTTCGTTCACGGACGGAGCCACGCAACGCACGTGCGGCATGGTGCTCTCGGGCAGCATGTACGGCGACGGCGCCTGGGCAACCATTCGCGCCAACACGCTGGATACCAAAAACAATATCGCCTGGTCTGACAGCAAGACTGTCGTGATCCACCAGCCGGGCAAGGATCCGATGCAGGATCTGACCGTGAGCATCAAAACCCAGGCCGACCAATTTGCCACGGGCAAATCCGCAGTCGCCATCGCCACAACCGATGCGCCGCAAGGCGTAGAACGCGTGGAAATGACGGCCAACGGCAAACCAGTTCAATCCTGCTACTACGGTCGTTCGACCGGTGAAAACCAATGCAGCGCCATGCTGGACATAAAAAATCTGGCAGACGGCACGCTGGTCACCACCAACGCCACGGCCACTGATGTCTACGGCAACAAAAAGACCGTGAGCAAGATTTACCAGGTGCAAACGCCGAAAACCACTGACTTGATCAAAAATTACCTCGTGGCCTATACGGTCTGCGGTAACTAAGAAAACAATTCGCGATTAACGCGAGAAAAACCGCTCCAATAACAATAGGAGCGGTTTTTTATCTGTTTGATGCAACATGCTATAATGCAACTGTTATGACCGCGCCTTCAGAGCCTCTCAATCCTTTCATTCCGACCTTGCGCACGGTCCACGCAGTGTATCGAATCGGAGTTATCGTGAGGCCAAAGAAAACAGATGCCCTAATCTGCCAATCGCTAGCCAAACACTTTCAACTTGAGATAGCGCAGTACGGCGTACCTCATGCTGATTGGTTTCATTGGATCATTAAACGCCTGCGAAATGCGGGACTATTGGCCCTGATCGGCCACCTTTCCCTGTCGTTATACATCAAACTCGAACAAGCCAGCGAGCGATTTCTCGGCAAAACTATTTGGGAGAAATACGGAGTTCCGACACCCGGGTGGACCGGCCTTTTAAAAAACACTTGCCATAACGAACAAGACCTTAAAAATCAGTTCAAGGATGTCGATTTAATTATCGCATTGGATGCATTTCGCCTGCCGCAATCTTTTTTTCGAGGTTTGAATACCCCGTTTTTTGAAGTCGCTTGGGGCGATGCCACGAAGTTTCTCGGAGACTCATCAGCATTTTGGGAATACGCGATGGGAAAAAAGAAAGATTCTACGGTTTCGATAATTAAGAGGACGGCCTATTTTCAAAAAATATCGATACTCACGCAAATACCGGTTAACAACATCACCGACCACGAAACTCTCAGATCCCTTAAAGTTAAACAAGCGATCGAACTTTCGCTTCGGCTTCCCGCCGTTTTGGATACGGCGCTCCAAAATCCACACAGCATTGATTACGCAGTCGAACTAAAGAAAATCATCAATCAATGTTATGCGCCGACATTGTGGACTTACGTAAAGTTCAAGTATTTCGGCCTGGATTCCCTGCCTTGGTACGCATGCAGGCCAAAAGACGCGATCCTGAAAATGCCAATCAACTAATCTATGATAAAAACTGCGCGACTAACTATCTGGCTGCTCTGCATTTCATTTATAGTCCTGCTGATCCACGATGCATCCCTGTATCCGCAGTATTCTTGGAGCGAAGCTCTTTTCACCGCTTTCCTACGTCTGCTGGTTCCTTTCCTTACAATCTGCCTCACATATCTTTTCCGACCCGGGATGTCGAAACGGAAGTGGTCATCAGCTTTGTATAGTCTTTTGTGGCTCTTCATAATCCCTTACAGTTTTTATAACGTAACCCAGGTTCGACATATATCCGAGCTATGCAGACTGGCGCAAGGCGGTTTCTTCGCAGGATACTGCGATGACTTAACATGGAGCATCTTACCTCCGTTGGTTTACAGTATCGGATCGTTGGCCGTATTCTTTTTCTGCACCTATCGCCTATCGTCCTTTATGAAGAGGCCGTATGACAATCTATTTCTGCTGGTCGTTTTCCTTTATTCATCCTTCGCTACCGTAGTCGGGATATATTCGAGACTGGATACGTTCACAATGTTCTTAGATTTCCGTACCACAATTGCTGCCCTTGGTTCGAATTTGGGCAATATGCAATTTTGGTTAAATGTTTTTGCGTATTTCGTTTTTGCGATCGTCGTATATTTTAGTGGAAGGTCACTGCTCAAGCAGATGTCGGGCAATGTGAAAGGCAGGTCAAAAAATATCTCGCAGCCTATACGGTCTGCGGCAACTAAAAACAATTCGCGATTAACGCGATAAAAAAAACCGCTCCGATAACAACCCTGAGCTTTTTTTATCTGTTTGATGTTACATGCTATAATACGATGGTTATGCCCCGCGAAATGTCAGCCAAAACCCTGCGCTTCCCAGCAGAAAGAGTTTCTCCTCCCAAGAAAGACAAAGGTGAAGAGAACAAACCCTCATCCACCGAAAGTAAGGTGGTGGTTTTGGCAAAGAAACGGCAGGAAATGCAGGACCGGGATTCCAAAGCTTTGGCCGACATGCGGCGCGCAATAACGGATTTGGAAAAAACCATCAGCACTCAGGAGCAATACACGCGGGTAAAATCGATTCATGACGCGATTCGCCAATTGGAAGCATTGATCCACGACCGTCCACCGAGTGTGGAAGACGATGAGTGGCAAAAATTCACCGATGAAGTAAAAGAAACCCGCCACACACTAGCACACGAGATGGCCGAAACGCGCGCGGTCAGCGAAAAGGATCTGCTTGCCCTGAGAACCAAGTTTGAAGAGCTTCAACAACAGTTGGCGAACTTGACGACAAAGCCGCACATGAAGGAACAGATAGTTCGCGAAGAACGAATAGCTTCGCTGCGCGAACAGGAAGCACAGGAAAGCCGCCAAACTGAACGTCTGCAGCAAGTTTGCGACATGGACGTGGCCCGCGCGATTTTGAACAAAAGAATGCTGCCGTCGATCGAGTCTAAAAACAACAAGATATTGGGATTTATCCCGCGCTTGCAATCTGCATTGGAGCCTTACCTGTCTTCGACATACGTCGACAACCCGCAGATGCAACCGCTGCGTGAAGTTTACGACGCGCTCATGAAACGCCGCCACATCGGAGCTTATCGCAGTTTCATGCAGGCATTTCAAAAAGCGGAAAGCATGATGGCCAACGGCGCAACCGCACGCCAGGTTTTTCCTTACATTTTAGAAGCCAATCAAAAATACTTGTCAGTCCAGGATAATGAAGCCGGTTTGCCGGAAACGCTCGAATCATTGGCCGAGCACAACATCAGGCAGCGCAATGTGACGATCCGTCAGGAAGAAAGCTTCGACGAAACGGGACTTGATAGCGGTCACGATGCTCTGCTGTTCAAGGAACTCAGAATACTCACCGGATCTTTGCGCAGGAATATTTTTGAGCAGTTAAGCGGTCAGGCGGACAAGGGAAAGTTGCCGGACAATGTTTTGGATCTGCAATATGCGCCAGCCGGCCTGGAACAAGACCGTAAACTTTACGACCAGCTCATGGCACGCTTCCAACCGGATGCTTTGCTCATCTTTTACGCCAAACTGCGTAAGCTGCAAGCCGTAAGCGATAATGGAGACAATAAAAACACCCTCAAAACCAGCCTCTTGAGCGCTTACGAAAGTTATTTTGAAGACCGCAACTGGGAAAAAATCGAGCAAAAACGCTCGCGCAAAGGCTAAAAACAATATCACCGAGAGTTGACATAAGCCGTCATTCAGGCAAGGTATGCCCGTATGAAACGGCTTTTTTTGGCTACATGCCTCATTGCCACGTTAACCATCGGGCCCGCAGCCGACGCTCGTTCCGTTGACGTTGGACGTGGTACGTTGGACGTTGCACGAAATTTGTCGTGGTCTGATTTATCATCCAAGATTCCCGCGACGGTTCTCGATGAGCACGTCGCGATGCCCGTCTTTTCTTTTGCCGCAAGCCGCGGAGACGAATGGCTGGCAGGCAATCCGAATCAGCTGGTGCAAGTCACGTCAAAATCAGTTATCGACCTGACGCCGGCGCTCAAAGACTCGGGGTTTCGCGGCATCAGACAGATTGCTTCCGACGGCCAGCAATGGCTTGTCGTGGGCGACAGCGGCTACTGGCAAGCGGAACCTGATCTCGCGTATCGTTACGATGGAAAATATTGGACAAATGTGAGCTTTATCATGGCTCAACTTCCGGCCCAGGAATGGGTCGGGCAAATCGTCGGCAGGCGCGGCAACTGGCTGATTCCCACCAAGCGCGGTTTGTATATGTGGAACACCGGTCTGGAACAAATCGCCGCCGTAAAACTTCCGGAATATCTCACAGCCGAGCGGCAGACTCCCCTGGCGTTTTATCCGATACGCGACGCCTGGCTAATCGCGGCAACCGAAGGCGACAAACTGCGCATATTCCGTTTTGACGGGGAACGTACGAATGAAATTACATCGCAATTCGCGGGACTTAGTCACGATGCCGTGATAGCGACTAACGGCCTTGAGGTTTTGGCCGCCGGTTTGACGCAATCCGGAAAAACACAAATTGTGACCGCCGTGTTGTCAGATGGCGTTCGCGCCGCCAATGTCAGCCGCAGTATTATTACGATGGACAAAGCTAAGCAAAAAAATCCCACACATTCTTTTTGGACAGATGGATGCGCGGTTTGGAACGGTAAGTACTGGATCGTCTGGGACGCGGAAAAAAACATGGCCGTGTTCGACGGCCGTGTCGTTTCTCGTCTTCCGGCCACGCGCGACAGATTCTTGGAAGCCGGCTACGGCAGCGGCGGATCGGCTTTGTTTGTCGGCTACTCTTCGGACCATGGCATAATGCGACCGAAGCTTGTGCTGGCGATGGAGCGATAGTTCGATCACCCTCATCCCCCTGCCCCCTTCCCGCCTTGAATACGGGGAAGGGGGTTTGTTTTTTATGTTTACCGAATATCTCTCCTCTTCCCCCTAATCGAGGATGGAAGAGACCGGGAGATGAGGGTGTGTCTTCTTGATTACTATTTATCACTCTCCAGATTCTCCCCTTCTTTCACATCCTCCACCGGTTCGCTGGATTGGTCGCGGTAATATGACAGCTCTTCATCCAGAATTTCGGATGCGATTTGTTCGCCTTTGAAAAACCATTTGTCTTCGAACTGCGTGACTTTGCCGTACAGCTCTTCCTGCATGGCCATGGGCAAACCTTCGGCCACGCGGCGCATGTCCTTCATGCGGTGTTCGAATTCTTCGAGCAGGACCACGCCATCCTCGACAAGGCGTTCCAGTGAGTTGGCGTTGGTTTTTAAATAATCCTCCCGCACCTGATGCCTGACGCTTTCGATCTCATCGCGTTCGCCGCCGCCGAAAGTCATGTCAAAATCATCGTGCGCCAAAAGTTCGTCCAGTGATTTAACTTCCGATGCTTTGCGGAAACGTTCCATTAGATGAGCAGTGGATTTGCTGACCGTGCGTTCGACTTTGTCCCATTCGATGAGCGCGCCTTCGGCTCCGAAAAACCTGTCGAGCGCGTAACGCACGGGCCAGATTTCCCGCGCCAGCTCTTTGGCCAAAGCGGACATCTCGTTGACCTCGAGTTCCTGGCCTTCGTCATACGCATGCACCGCGGCTTCAGCCCTGGCTTTCATGGCCTTGGGCGCAAAACCCGACCAATGCGACAAGAAATCCACGACGCGCGTCCGGCTGCGAATATCGAGATATAGGGCTTCCATAATGGCACCATGATAGCACACCCGAACATGGCGGTGCAGGGATTGACATAAACGACTGTATCTGCTTACATTTAGCCGTTCCATCAACGGAGGATCGCATGGGAAGAACATTGACAAAGATCGTGGTTCTGATGATGGGTCTGGCATTCGCGCTCTTGTCGTTCGGCTGTTCCAGCCAGGACGTGCCGCAAGCCCACAAAGGGCGCATGTTCGACAAAACCGGCGCCCTGGCGTTTTACGCTGGCGGCAACGGGTTCCAGGGTCCGATCCTCGGACCCGGAACGTACTACACGGGCATCTACCCCGAAGTCAGAATGGTCGAATGTTCCCAGCGGACCATCAAAGAATCGCTGAGCGCGCTCACCAAAGACGGCGTGCAGTTCACACTGGATATCTACATCAGATACAGCGCCAACTGCAACGATGACAAGGCCGTAGAAACGCTGCTCACACAGTTGTCACCGGAAAAGGCGCCTGCTGCCACCACGCCCCCGGCTACGGATAAGGACAAGAAAGAAGACGTGCAGCACGCCGAATCGTCCGATGCGGATCCGCGCCTCACCATCACGGCCAGGCAGGTATACAACACCTACCTGCGCTCGGCGCTCGGCGAGGCGGTGCGCGAATCGGTTTCGCCCTTCATCGCCAACGATATCAACACCAAGCGTGAAGAGATCTTTGTCAAGATCAAGGAACGTTTCAACGAGATCATTGGCAAACAGAATCCCAAACTGATCATGATCTTCGATCTCAACTTGTCCAATCTGGATTTCCCTGACGCCATGGTCAAGGCTAATACCGAGCGTGCTGTCCAGGCTATCTTGAAGGACAAGGCGATAGCCGAACGCGAACGCGTGACGGCCGAAATCGAAACCACGGGCATGCGGCGCAAGCTGGCCGAAACCGAAGGCGACAACGAGGCGGCCAGGATCGACCGCATCGGCGCTGCGCTGCGACGCAACCCGGAGTACCTGCAGTTCAACATGCAGAGCATGATGCCCGGCATCTACAAGGAAGCCGGCGAACGCGGCAACATGATCATCGCCGCGCCGGTTCCCAATTTGGTTCTGACGCCGGGGCAGACGCAGAAACCTGCAGCTGCACCCGCGGCACCGGCCAAGTAGCTATGCTGATCGTCGACGCGCTGGTCATCCTGGGCATTGCCAGTGGATTGTTCTGGTTGATTACGACGCTCTTGCGCGGCCGTGCCAGACGGTTGGAGATACGCGATGCGCGTGACTTCCAAATCCGCCAACTGACTGCGGCCAAAGAAGTCGTTCAATTGCTAATGCTTGACGAGGACAATGCCGTCAAGGTTTTCCAGCAATTGGAAAAGGAACTGCGTACCAAAGGCAAGCCGCCTCCCCATTCTTAGACCGTTTTGACGGTCTTTTTCTTTTTATTAATCCGTAATTCTAGCGTTTTTGCCTGCCTGCCTAAACCGCGCTGTTGAGTCTGTAGAGACGACCGCGGCTGCCCTTGCCAAAAACCGCATCTTCATATAAGCTTTGCCTACCTTAAAAAGGGCTACTGACGTCTTTAAAGTCACAAGTCCATCATGTCGCACGTCCATCATGTCACGACCTGACAGACCTGACGGACATGATAGACCTGACGGACGGTCGCCCGCTGCCTTACAGGCGGCTAATCGTAATGTATGTTTTTATGACAACTAATCAAACGCCGGCAGCAGTCGTGACGGATACGTCAGAAATCGCCAAGTTGCTGGAAGACAAGACTTATACCAGTTTCCCGCAGGTCGGCGACGTGGTGCACGGCAAAGTCATTTCCGTGGGCCGCAACGAAGTCCGCATCGACGTGGGAGGCATGGCCATCGGTTTGGTACGCGGTCCTGAAATGGATCCGCAAGCCATGCTGACAGTGGGCGACGAAATCGACGCCACCGTGGTCGACCTGGATAACGAATTCGGCGAGCTCGAACTCAGCCTCAAGGGCGCGGGCCGCAAGAAGACGTGGGAACGCATCAAGGAATTATTTACGAGCGGCGTCGTGTCCACCATCCGCATCACCGAAGCCAACAAAGGCGGTTTGATCGTGCGGCTCGAAGGCATGTCCGGTTTCTTGCCGGTATCACAGCTCTCGCCGGAAAATTATCCGCGCGTGCAGGGCGGCGAGAAGACCCGCATTTTGGAAAAACTCAAGGAATTGGTAGGCCGCGAACTCGAAGTCAAAGTCATTGATGTGAACGAAGAAGAAGGCAAATTCATCGTGTCAGAAAAAGCCGTTTGGGAAACGCGCCAGGAAAGCGTGATCTCCAAATACAAAGTCGGCGACACGGTCGAAGGAGCGGTTACGGCCGTCACGGACTTCGGCGCTTTCGTCAAATTCGACGCCAACCTCGAAGGCCTGGTGCACATCAGCGAAATCGCCTGGCAGCGCATCGACCATCCGCGCGACGTGCTCAAAGTCGGCGACCGCGTACGCGCCGAAATCCTGAACATCGAAGGCTCCAAGATCTTCCTGTCCATGAAAAAGCTGGTCGAAGACCCGTGGGTCAACGTGGGCAAGAAGTACCAGGAAGGCCAGTGGGTCAAAGGCCGCGTGCTCAAGATCAACCCGTTCGGTTTGTTTGTGGAACTGGATCCGGATATTCACGGCCTGGCCCACATCAGCGAATTGGCCGACAAACCGGTCAAGGACGTGAACGAGATCGCACGCACCGGAGACGAATTCGAATTCCGCATCGTGTCCATCGATCCGACGAATCATCGCCTGGGCCTCTCACTCAAGAAGGCCAAAGTCGAAGAGAAGAAACCCGTCTCCGCATAAAGCTACGGCGGGCATGGCAAAGTACAAACCGCCCCGCGACATATCGGGGCGGTTTTGCTAAACTGTTGGCATATGCGCATCGCTTACGTAGACGGTTACAAGATAAGACAGACGCTGGATACGGATTTTAACGTGATACACCGGCACGAGGATAACCCGACCCGTTACTCCCCCAAATTTTACATTCCCCGCGGTCAAATCTGGATCGATAACAAATTCAAATCCGAAACCAAATCCCTGGTCAAAGCGGAAAAATTCTGGTTCGAGGCCAAAGGCATGACCTATCAAGCGGCGCGCAAAAAACTCTGCCGCGACTTTACCCAAAAAGGCACGCCGCCAAATTTCATCGGCAAAACGCAGAAGAAAAATGGATTGACAGTGCATTTCGTGGATGGTTCGACCGTCAGGCGCTTCCTAGATCCTCGCTTCGTGTGCGGCGGACATGACAAAGTTTACGATTACGTGCCACGCAACCAAGTCTGGATCGACGCGCTCATGAACAGAAGGGATTTGCCGCATGTGCTGCTGCATGAAATAACGGAACGCCGGCTGATGGCCAAGGGCATGTCATACGAAGCCGCGCATGAATTCGCCACAGCCGAAGAAAGACTTTCGCGGCGCAAAGCAGGCGGGCGATATCCGGGTGACGAGGGCTATAAAGTCGAACAAGACGCGTCTGCCTGGTTAAAAAAATTCATTCTCGCTTATGCCTAAACTTTTAAAGGTCAAACAATATTTCAGGGAAGTAAAAGGACGCTGCGGTCCGGCTTCGCTCAAGATGTTGTTTTCGCATTTCGACCGCCACTTGTCAGAAGATGAATTGAGCAGATTGTCCAAATGCCATCCCGTGACCGGCACGCCGCATGCCAACATGATCAACGCGGCACGCAAGCTGGGTTTTTACGTGTTCGAAAAGCCTAATTCTAATTTGTCCGAAGTGGACTTGATCATCAACGCCTGCAAACTTCCGGTGATCGCCAATTGGTTTGACGAGGACGAGGGTCACTACTCTGTCGTTAGAGGCTTGGATAGTAAA
>Ga0315281_10011828_pt1 | contig 11921 bp, 11 predicted proteins | sample YL17G07_0_MG_FD_204540 | JGI IMG/M metagenome (GOLD analysis project Ga0315281, IMG submission 204540) | Sediment microbial communities from Yellowstone Lake, YNP, Wyoming, USA - YL17G07_0 | ecosystem: Environmental > Aquatic > Freshwater > Lake > Sediment | place: USA: Wyoming | collected... | reverse complement strand
CCCATGCCGCCCGCGCCGAGCGAGGCGACGATCTCATACGGCCCGAGTTTCGTTCCAGCGTTCAGCACATCGTCACCGTCGTCTTACTTGATCCGCGCCTTCAGATCCTCGAACCAGTTCAGCACGACGATCAGGCTCGCCGGCGTTCCCGTCGCGCTTTGGGCGGCCGACGCGTCCTTGACCATCAGGAACCGCCCGTCGCGCGACACGTCATAGCCGCCGGTGCCTGCATTTTTGCTGTAAAACCGGCCGTCGAACAGCTTTCGCGGCTGGCCGACCGAGAACGACGCGCCCGGCTGGATGCGCACGGCCATCATCGCGCCTGGCGTGCGAAAGAACAGCTCGTCGCCACGCTTCGCCCAGACGGGCTGCGCGCCGCCCCCCGTGGACACCTGCGTCTTGCCTTCGAGGGACGGAAACGCGCGGACGTAGACTTCGCCTCGACCCGTTTCGTCGGAGGAATAGGCGATCCAGCGGCCGTCCGGCGACACTCTCGCTCGTGCGTCGTCGAACCGCGTTTGAACAAGCGGCTTCAGTTTCCGATCGCCCTCAAGTGGTAGAAGCATCAGGTCGAACTGCCCGCCGCCGACCGCGGCAGACGAGAGGATGAGCGCGCGCCCGTCCGGCGTGGACGTCTCGACGTGTACGTGCGCCGAACCAGTCCACAACGGTTCTTCGCCGCCAGCGCCGTCGGCACGGCGTCGATTGACGGCGAGAGGCGTTCCAGCGCGCGTCGACGCATACACGATCGTTTTTCCGTCCGGCATCCACACCGCCGACTCGTCTTCGCCGGCGTCGAACGTCTGCCGCGTCAGCGCGCCGCGGCTCAGGTCGACCATCCAGATGTCATCCGCTTCGTCAGTGATCTCGACAAGCGCCCGCTGCTCGTCCGGGGACAGCCGTGGGTCGTTGAACGCGCGCGCGTCGGTGTGCACCGGCTCCTCGCGGCCGTCGCGTCCGACCCAGACGAGCGTCCGTTTAGCCTCGGCGCCCGCGCTGCTGCCAGGCACGTATACGAGCAGGCCGTCGCGGGACACGGCGTAATTCGCCGCGCCGCTGACAGAGTTCGACACCTGCTCGAGGACCGGCACCGGCTCGCTCGTCACCTCCGCGCTCGACGCATCGAACCGCGCGGCGCGCAGCGTCCCGGCGATCGCGAACACGAGCGCTCCAGACGTGACGTACTGCGCCTGGCTTCCGCCGCGGACCAGGACCTTGCGCGCCTTCGTCTTCAGATCGAGGACGGCGATCTGCCAGCCGCCGGCCGCAAGGTTTGCATTCCCGATCGTGAAGAGGACGTGACGGCCGTCCGGCAGAACGAATGGAAATAAGTGGTCGCCTTCGCCCGGATCCGGTTTCGTGAGGATCGTCGGTTCGCCGCCGGCGGCCGGGACGCTCAGCAGACCGGTCGTCTGATCGCCGGTGGCGAACACGATCGTGTCTCCCTGCCACGATCCGCCGCGCAGAGTGCCGGACAGGGAGCACAACGTGACCGGCGGTCCCCCCGTGATCGCGACCTTCTTCATCACGCCGCCCGATTGAAAGGCCACCCACTGGCCGTCGGGTGAAACAAACGGAGAGCGCGCGAGATCGGTGCCGTCGAGGACTTTGCCGTCCAACTGATTGACGTCGCGAACCACCAGCTTTGTTGCTCCGCCGACGGTCGCGCGGTAAACGATCCGCCGTCCGTCGGGCGAGACCGCGATGTCTCGATCGGTGCCCTGCGGCGCGAAGGGCTCGGCAGCGGAGGGGACGATCGCGAAACGCATCGGCTGAGGCACGCGCCCGGTCACGACGATCGTGATCCATACCGCCGCGATCGCCGAGACGACGACGGCGGCGGTTCCTGCGACCAACGGGACCCACGGCCGCGTGCGCGATGCACGTGCTGGATCGACCGCAGCCGCGGGCGCCGCGAACGGCTCGGTCATCAGGAACAGCGCGACGGAGATATCGGCGACGCGCTTGCGCGCGTCCTTCTCCAGGCATCGCTGGATGAGTACCTTGATGTGCGGCGGCACGTCGGACGGAATCGCGGTCCAGTCCGGATCGCTCTTGAGCACCGTGGCCATCACGTCCGACACATCGTCGCCGTCGAACGGGCGCCGGCCGGTCAGCATTTCGTACAGCACGCACCCGAACGCCCAGATGTCCGCGCGCTTGTCGACCGGCTTGCCCTTGGCCTGCTCGGGCGCCATGTACGCCGCGGTGCCCATGACCACGCCCATGCCGGTCATCATCGGGGTCGTCAACGTCGGCGACATGCTGGGGACGGGAGTCGGTGTCGACGCGGGGCCGACTCCCGTCCCCAGGCCCTTCGCCAGACCGAAGTCGAGGACCTTGACGGTCCCGTCCGGCCGCACCTTGACGTTGGCCGGTTTCAGGTCGCGGTGAACGATCCCCTGCCCGTGCGCCGCTTCGAGCGCCGCCGCAATCTGTCGCGCGATCGGCAGCGCCTCGTCTATTGCCAGCCCTGAGCCCTTCGCCCTCTGCCCTTCGATTCGTTCCGCCAGCGTCTGGCCCTCGACAAGCTCGAGCACGAGCGCCGTGACGCCCTGGCCTTCCTCCAGACCATAGATCCCGCCGATGTTGGGATGATTCAGCGCGGCGAGGGTCTTCGCTTCGCGCTGGAAGCGGGCGACGCGATCGGCGTCGGAGGCGAACGAGTCCGGCAGGACCTTGATCGCGACGTCGCGATCGAGCTTGGTATCGCGGGCGCGATAGACCTCGCCCATGCCGCCCGCCCCGAGCGGCGCCAGAATTTCGTATGGCCCGAGTTTCGTCCCCGGATTCAGCATGTCGCGGCCCCGTTACGCACTTACCCAATTACCCAACGACTCAATTACGCAATTCACCGACACTCGCCCGCGGATTATACTAGTTGACCGCATCCAGCCACCGTTCGAAAAAGGAGCGACCATGCACCGTTTCGTTTCAGCGTTGATCGTCGGCGTCCTCTCGGCCGGCACGGCGTTCGCGCAGGCGCCCAGAGAACCGCTCGTCGAGTTCGAGATGATGACGTGGCCCGAAGTGAAAGCGGCGCTGGCCGCCGGCAAGACGACGGCGCTTGTCTACACCGGCGGGACCGAACAGCGCGGACCGCAGAACGTCAACGGCGGCCACACGCTGATGGCGCGCGCCACCGCGAAGGCCATCGCGCTCAAGCTCGGCAACGCAATCGTGATGCCCACGCTCGCCTACTCACCCAACCGCGCGAGCGCGGATCTACCTGGCACGATCGGCCTCAGCAACGACGTGTTCGGCCAGATGCTCACCGAAATCGCCGAGCAGTCGATCATCACCGGCTTCAAGAACGTGATCCTGATGGGCGACCACGGCGGCGGGCAGCCGACGGTCTTCGCGGATGTCGCGAAGAAGCTCGAGGCGAAGTACGCGCCGCAGGGCACGCACGTGTACTTCTGCGACGAGGTCTACAAGAAAGCCCAGGACGATTTCGACAACTGGCTCGTGAGCAAGGGCTACCCGCGCAGTTCGCACGCCGGCATTCCCGACACGTCGACGATGCTGTATCTCGGCGGCGACAAGGGCTGGGTGCGCAAGGAGCTGATTCCAACGGCGGAAGGCGATCCGGTGGCGGCGCCGGGGCAGCGCGGCCAGGGCCGCGGCCGCGGCGCAGCGCCGGACCCCAACGCGCCGCCGCGCAAGAACAACGGCATCAGCGGCGACGCGCGCCGCTCGACGCCGGAGCTCGGCAAGCAGGCGATGGACATCAAGATCGATTACGCTGTGAAACAGATCATGGGATTCCTCGCGAACCAGGGGAAATGATCGAAGGGCCGGGTAGGGCAGGTAGGTCGGACCAGACCCACCTGACCTGATCGAAGTAAACAATGGAGACACCCTCCGGTCGCAGCGTCGGTCCCTCGGTCGTGGGCCAATGGGTCCGCGACCGCAGCCTGCGCCTCGCGGCCGGTCTGGCCGTGGCGGTCGCGATTCCCGTCGCGGTCCTCTTCTATTTCCAGTTCCGATCGATTTCCGCGCTCAGTCAGTCGTCGGCCGTCGTCCTGCGCCAGTTGAGCCAGGCCACGGCGGACGATCTGACGCAAGGTCTGCAGGACGCGTTGATGGCGCCGTACCTCGGCGTCCTGGTGCGCGTCCAGCAGTCGCAGACCGAGCCGCTCGATCTCCCGCTCATCGCGCCCACGCTCGAACAGGGCCTCGCCAACGAGCCGTTCGTCAGCCGCTTCTACGTGTGGTCGGACGAGACCCGGGAACATCGCGGGGAGATCCTGGCCTACGACCGCGAGAGTCACGGCTTCACCGCGGACGTCGCCGAAGGCGCGGAAATCGTGCGGCGCTTCCACGAGTTGGCGCCGCAGAAGCACGCGATCACGGTCTTCGAGACGACGATCGGCGGACGCCGCGCGCTGTTTCAGGGGCAATTGCGGTTCCGGTTTCCGTCGCGTGACAAGCTGACCAGTTTCGTCGCGCTGCGCGTCGACGCCGATCGGCTGAGCGGCGAATTCCTCTCGTCCTTCGTCAACGCCCGCCTGAAGACCGTCGAGGGGCCCACGGGCTTCCCGCCGCTGGGCGTCACCGTGCTGGACCACAACGGACGGCAGCTGTTTCCGGCCGGCGGTGTCGCGGCGTCCGGCTTCGTCGACGAACGCGCGCTTCCGATCGTGTTCTTCGAGCCCGAGTTGCTGAGCCTGGCCGCGCCGGAGGGACGCGAGCCCGAGGTGTGGCGCGTGCGCACCGGGTACGGCGGGCGGACGATTCCCGAGATCGTCGCCGCGCGCGAGCGCCCGCAGTTCGCCCTGATGGCGATGCTCGCCGGCGTGATGGCGCTCGGCGTGTTCTTCATGGCGCGTGCCGCCGCGCGTGAAGTGCGCGTGGCGGAGATGAAGTCGACCTTCGTCTCGAGCGTGTCGCACGACCTGAAGACGCCGCTCGCGCTCATCCAGCTCTTCGCCGAAACGCTCGAGCTCGGGCGCGTGAAGAACACCGAGCGGATGCACGAGTACTACCGGATCATCAACAGCGAGGCCCGCAAGCTGACGCGGCTGATCAACAACCTGCTCGACTTCTCGAAGATCGAGGCCGGGCTGCGCCGCTACAAGCGCGAGCCCGTCAATCTGACGGACCTCACCACACGCGTGCTGGAGTCGCTCGAGAGCCAGTTCCGGCATAATCAATTCACGGTCACCTCGCGCCTGGCCGCCGACGTGCCGGTCCTCATCGATCAGGAAGCGGCCGTGCAGGCGCTCGAGAACCTGCTGTCGAACGCGATGAAGTATTCGCCCGAGTCGCGCACGATTCACGTCGACGTCGACCGCGCGGCGGGTTTCGGCGTCGTCCGCGTCGTCGACCGCGGCGTCGGCATCGCGCTGCGGCAGCAGCGCAAGATCTTCCGCAAGTTCTACCGCGTGCAGAGCGACGCCGGATCGGGACCGCAGGGCACCGGCCTCGGCCTCGCGATCGTCGATCACGTCATGCGCGCGCACGACGGCTTCGTTCGGGTCGACAGCGAGCCGGGGCGCGGGGCCACGTTCTCGCTTCACTTCCCCCTCTACAACCTGTCCACATTGTCCGCAGGAGACACTCACGGTGACAAAACGGATTCTGGTGATCGAGGACGAACCGCAGATGTTGCTCGGTCTGCGTGACAACCTCGAACTCGACGGGTACGAAGTCATCACGGCGGCCGACGGCGAAGAGGGACTCGCGAAGGCGATCTCGTCGGCGCCGGACCTGGTGATTCTCGACGTCACCCTGCCGCGCAAGAACGGCTTCGAGGTCTGCCGCGAGCTGCGCGCCCGCGCCAACCCGACGCCGATCGTGATGCTCACCGCCCGGGCGCAGGAAACCGAAAAAGTGCTCGGGCTCGAGCTGGGCGCCGACGACTACGTCACCAAGCCGTTCAGCATCACCGAACTCCTGGCGCGCGTGCGCGCCGTCCTGCGGCGATCGGGCGGACGGGATTCGGGGCTGGAGAAGTGCCGCATCGGTGACATCGACATCGACTTCCGCACCCACCAGGCGCACCGCGGGAACCAGCGCATCGACTTCACGGCGCGCGAGTTCGATCTGCTCCGCCACCTCGTCGCGCACACGGGCCAGGTCGTCACGCGGGAACAGATTCTGAATCAGGTCTGGGGCTACGAGGAGTCGCCGACGACACGCACGATCGACAACTTCGTCGCGAAGCTGCGGCAGAAGATCGAAACCGCGCCGCACGAACCGGAGCACATCCTCACGGTCCACGGCGCAGGCTACAAGTTCGTCGGGTAGCCCCTTCAGTACTTCAGTTGATCGTTCTCATAGCGCGCGGCGATGACCGTGCAGTTGTCGCGGCTGCCGCGCGCGAGGGCCGTGGCCAGCACCTGCTGCGCGATCGCCTCCAGGGACTCGTCGTGCTGCGCGGCCTGCCGCAGCTGGTCGTCATCGAGCACGCCGTGCACGCCGTCGGTCGTGAGGATCAGCAGGTCGCCGTCGAGCAGCGCCTCCTCCACGATGTGCACGTCGGTGCGCGGCCTGGCGCCGACGACGTTGGTCAGGGCGTTGCGCATCGGGTGATGCTGCAGCAGCACCGGATCGACGTGCGGATCCTGCGCGAGGACGCTGGCCACCCACGAGTCATCGTGCGTCACCTGACGCAGCCGTCCGTCCGTCAGGATATAGAGGCGGCTGTCGCCGACGTGCCCCACGACCAGGCGCGCGCCGACCGCGCGCGTGGCGACGACGGTGGTGCCCATGCCGGCAAAGTGCTCCGCGGACGCGGCCATTTCAAGAATCTGCACGTTCGCAATCTGGATCGCCGTGCGCAGCAGGTTGCCGTCCGCCGAGAAGTCCGGATCGAAGCCGAACGGCCAGTCGAGGGCGCGGTCGCCGAGGAGCGTGGCGCCCCGGTGCGCTTCGTTCACGAAGTCGACGATGGCGTCGACCGCGACCCGTGCCGCGACTTCGCCGGCGTTGTGGCCGCCCATCCCGTCCGCGATGACACAGAGTCCGAGGTCATCCTGAATCGCAAAGCGATCTTCGTTGGTGGGCCGAACCCGGCCCTTGTCTGTGACCCCGTACGCGCGCAGCAACGTGCACACCCCTGATATCGTTAGTTATCGTTGGACGGCCGGCCGGATCCAACCGTGCGAATTATCGGCAATCGTGGCACCATTCAACAGGCACGCACACGTGTGCTTCGTGCCGGGTGCGGGGTGCCTGGTGCCGAAGACCACGAAGGAGTTGACTGATGATCGGATTTCTCGCAGTGGCCGGGGCGCTCACGCTCTCGAGCCCGGCGTTCACTGAAGGCGGCGCCATTCCGTCCAAGTTCACGTGCGACGCGGGCACGACCAACCCGTCGCCGGCCCTGGCATGGAAGGATGCGCCGGCGGGCACGAAGTCGTTCGTCCTGATTCTGCACGACCCGGATGTGCCGTTTGGCGGCGGATTCACGCACTGGGTCCTGTTCGACGTCCCGGCGTCCACGACGGGGCTGCCCGAGAACTTCCAGCCGGCTTCGGTCGGCGTGTCTGGCAACAGCGGCTTCCGGCGGCCCGGCTACAGCGGTCCGTGCCCGCCGACAGGCTCGCACCACTACCACTTCATCCTGTCCGCGCTCGATGTCGAGTCCATCGGCGCCGCGGCCGGTGCGACGAAAGCCGACGTCGAGAAAGCGATGGCGGGACACGTGCTCGGCACGGCTGAACTCGTCGGGATGTATCAGAGGACGCCGAAATAGTCAGTCGTCGAGAGTCGGGAGTCAGTAGTCGGGAGTCTGGACTACTGTTTTTCAAGTTCCGCGATCCGCTTCATGGCCTTCTGCCGGAGGGCCAGCGCATCGCGTGCAATCGCGGCTTCCCCCGCGCGCTCCACGTGGCCCACGCGACGGTCGAGCGCGGCAATCAACTCGTTCAGGTGTCGGAGGGCGCGCTTTCGGTCGTCGCCCCCGGCGGCGGATGATTTCGTGGCCATGGCGCCTTCAATTAGGACACAACTCGCGGCTAATACCTATCGGCGTCGTGCTTCGGCATGAGCGGCCAGACGGTCGACGGCTCGCCGTTCACCGTGGCGCCGCCGTGCATGAAACCGTTCGCGGCCTTCAGGAAATTGGCCGGGAAGTTCAGCGCCGGCTCCGACAGCGTGTCCAGCCCGGCGATCTGTTCGCGCGTGAGCGTGACGCTCAGGGCCGCGAGATTCTGCTCGAGCTGATCCAGCCGCCGCGCGCCGATGATGGTCGACGCCACGCCCGGCCGGCCCTGCACCCAGGCCAGCGCCACGGACGCGGCCGACACGTTCAGTGACGTCCCGATCCGGATCAGCTCGTCGATGATCGCGTAGCCCCGTTCGTCGAGGAACGCGGTGACCCGCTCGCCGCGATCGGCCTTCACCTGGCCCGCGTTGGCGCGGGTGTACTTGCCCGACAGCGCGCCGCTGCGCAGCGGCGACCACGGCGTCACGCCGAGACCGAGTTCGCGCGCCATCGGCATCAGCTCGCCTTCGATCGTCCGCTCGAGGAGCGAGTACTCGACCTGCAGGGCGATGAGCGGCGTCCAGCCGCGGAAGCCCGCGAGGGTCTGCGCCTGCGACACCTTCCACGCGGGCGTGTCCGAAAACCCGATGTAGCGCACCTTCCCGGCCCGCACGAGATCGTCCAGCGCCCGCATCGTCTCTTCGATCGGCGTGAACTTGTCCCAGCAGTGCATCCAGTACAGATCGATGTAGTCGGTCTGGAGGCGGCGCAGCGACTGCTCGCACGCCGCGGCGATCGCCTTGCGGCCCGCGCCGCCGCCGTTCGGGTCGCCGGGATACAGGTTGCCGAAGAACTTCGTGGCGATGACGACGCGATCGCGGCGGGCGCGGTCGCGCCCGATGCAGTCGCCGATGATCTTCTCGGAGTGGCCCTTCGTGTAGACGTTCGCCGTGTCGATGAAATTGCCGCCGAGTTCGAGGAACCGCGCGATGATCGCGTCCGACTCCGCCACGCTCGATCCCCAGCCCCACTCTTCGCCGAACGTCATCGCGCCTAAGCAGAACGGGCTCACCCTGAGCCCGGATTTGCCCAGCGTCACATAGCGATTCAGCGCCATGGCCTCCCTACTTGTTTTCGACGACGATGAGTTCGATTGTCTTCTCCGTGTCGTTGACGTCCTTGTGCATTTCGCCCGCTGCCATCGGCGCGAAGAAGTACGCCTTGCCTGATTCGTAGTGCGTCACCGTCGCCGCCCCATCCGGAGCCACGGTCTTCACATCGCCGCCGACGATGCCAATCACCGTGCGGTACCGATCGTGGCGGTGCATCGTGGACTCGGTGTGCGGCGGGATGATGCTCTTCCACGACACGACGCGATCGTTCTCGAACTGCGCGACGCGCTGCATCTCCGCCCGCGGCGCCTGAGCGGAGGTCCGGCTGAAGCCGGACACCACTGATGCCAACACGGCAGCCGCCACGAGCCATTGACTCTTCATCGTCTCCTCTGCCCTCTGACTTCCCTACCCGACTTTCTTCAGCCCAAGTATCTTCGCGGCGTTTCGCCAGCGGATGTCCTCGCGCTGCTCATCCGTCACGGGCAGCGCGTTCACGGCCTCCAGCATCGACGGGATGCTGCCGATCTGATGCGGGTAGTCGCTGCCGGACAAGATGTGATCCGTGCCGGCGAACTCGATCGCGAGCTTCAGCGCGCCCTGATTGAAGTTCACCGTGTCGTAATAGAACTCCTTCAGGTACGCGCTCGGCTCCCGCTGGATCTTCGCGCGGCAGTCCTTGAACGCGTGGAACCCTCGGTCGAGCCGCTCCGCGAGAAACGGAATCGTTCCGCCGAGATGGCACAGCGCCCACTTGATCTTCGGATAGCGCTCGGGGACGCCGGCGAAGACGAGCGATGCCGCGGCCAGCGTCGTGTCCATCAGAAAGCCGACGAGCGGCATCAGCCAGTATTCGTTCATCATCGAGACGTCCACCGGATGCGCCGGGTGGATGTAGAGCACGGCGCCGCGATCGTTGGCGCGCTCGTAGATCGGCCAGAAGCGCTCGTCGCTCAGCGCCACGCCGTTGACGTTGCTGAAGAGCATCGCGCCCGGCAGCCCGAGCTGCCCCGTCGCCCGCTCGAACTCCTTCGCCGACGCCGCCGGATCGTTGAGCGGCAGCGTGGCGAGCGACGTGAAGTGATGGCCGCGTGTGTCGATCGCCTCCTTGAACTCGTCGTTGACCATCGACGCGAGCTTCGCCGCCACGGCCGGCGTCTCGACGTGCGTTCCCGGCGTCGTCAGCGTCACGACCTGCATCGTCACGCCATGCGCATCCAGCACCTCCTGGCGGTACGCGAGATCGCGGTGCCCGCGCACGGCGACGTTGTAGTCGCCCGGATAGTGCAGGTTCGGATTGCCGTCGCTGTCGACCGTCACCTTGACGCTGCTCTGGCCGGACTGCAGCGCCTTCATGTAGTTCGGCGGGTAGTAGTGGTTGTGGAAATCAATCACGGGCATGCAGACGTCTCCAGACGAAGTAAACGGGAAGGCCGGCGACGACGAGTCCCAGCCCCCACAGACTGCTGCCGGGATCGGACGCAATCTGATTCACGACAATCGCCAGACAGATGACGGCGAACAACACGGGCGCGACCGGAAATCCCCACGCGCGAAACGCCGGCGCGTAGCCCTTGCCCCGTCGCAAGGCGAGCGTGCCGAGCGCGAGCGCCCCGAAGAAAATCCATTCGGTGTAGACCACGCGCGACACGAGCGTGCCGTACGTCGCCGTCAGCACGAGCGCCGAGGACCAGATGGCCTGCGCGGCGATCGCGAGATACGGCGAGCGGTACGTCGGATGCACGGCGCCCATCCATTTGAACAGGAGCCCGTCATCGGCCATCGCGAGGTACACGCGCGGGCCGGCGAGGATGATGCCGCTGTTGGCGCCAAGCGACGAGACGAGCACCAGGACGGAAATGGCCGACGCGGCTGTCGCGCCGGCCGCGAGCGACGTCGCGTCGAACGCGATGTGCGTCGACGAGAGCACACGGTCGAGCGGCAGCACCAGCAGGTACGCGGAGTTGAGCGCGAGGTACGTCACGACGACGACTGCCGTGCCGACCATCAGCGCGCGCGGAATCGTGCGCTCGGGGTCGCGCGTCTCCTCCGCCGCGTAGGTGACCATGTGCCAGCCGCCGAACGCAAAGAGTCCGGCGACGAGCGCTTTCAGAAACCCGGTCGGCTGAATCGCGGCCGCGGCGGCCGCCGGCGCGTGCAGCACGCCGAGTCCGAACAGCAGGCAGAGCAGGATCGCGATCGCGCCGAGCTTGGTGATCGTCAATCCCGTCTGCACCGCGCTGCCGGGCCGCACGCCGAGGTAGTTGATCGCCGACAGAAAGAGGATGCTGCCGACCGCCGTCCAGCGGATGCCCATGTCGCCCATCGGTACGATCGTCGCCGCGTAGCGCCCGAACACCATCGCGATCGCCGCGATGATGCCCGAGTGCATGCTCCAGAACATCGCCCAGCCCCAGAGGAATCCAGCCGCGGGCGAAAACATCTCGCGCAGGAAGACGTACACGCCGCCGGTGCGCGGATAGGCGGACGTCAGTTCGGCGCAGATGCTGGCGCCGAACCAGGTGAGCGCGCCCGCCGCGATCCACACGAGCAGCATCCCGGTGAACGACGGCACGGCCCGGCTGACTTCCGACGGCTGGACGAAGATCGACGAGCCGACAATCGTGCCGACGACCATCGCCGTGGCCTGGGTGAGGCCGATGGACCTGGTGAGTTTCATTCGTAGTCGTTAGTCGTTAGTCGTCAGTCGAATTCTCTCTTTGGTGCGGTTTGCTCCGCGCCGACGCGACCCGTCACGATGTCGGCCTTCGAGTAGTTTTCGCTCTTCATCCGCGCGCCGGCAAGACGACGCAGCATCGTCAACTGACCGACGTGCGTCAGCGAATCGGCGACCGCGCCCTGGAAGATTTTTTCGT
>Ga0315281_10011826_pt1 | contig 11921 bp, 12 predicted proteins | sample YL17G07_0_MG_FD_204540 | JGI IMG/M metagenome (GOLD analysis project Ga0315281, IMG submission 204540) | Sediment microbial communities from Yellowstone Lake, YNP, Wyoming, USA - YL17G07_0 | ecosystem: Environmental > Aquatic > Freshwater > Lake > Sediment | place: USA: Wyoming | collected... | reverse complement strand
GAGCTGCGCCGAAACCACCGTCCAGGAAGACCGCCCCGAACAGGGCCTCGAGAGCGTCAGCGAGGGTGGATGGCCGCCTGTAGCCGCCGCTTTTCAGTTCGCCTTCGCCTAGGCGCAGGCATTCGCCCAGCGAAAGCCCCTGTGCGATCTGATGCAAGGTCTCCTGCCGCACCAGGTTGGCGCGCAACCGCGACAAGTCGCCTTCACTGGCGCTGCCGAATCGGCTGCAGAGTTCGGCCGCGACGACGCAGTTGAGGATGCTGTCCCCGAGGAACTCGAGGCGCTCGTTGTGGGGCGTGCCGTGGCTTCGGTGCGTGAGCGCCTGTGCGAGCAACGCCGGCTGCGCAAAACGGTAGCCGATTGCCTGCTGCAGCCGCCCCCGGTCCATGCCCTACAGTGCGGGCACGGGGGTCACTGGTTGCTGGCCCCGGCAAACTCGATCAGCAGGCTGACGTTTCCGAACAATTTCACCTTTTTCGAGTAGGAGAACGAAACCACCACCTCGCCGCCCTCCTTGGAAACTTCCAGGTCATTGCCGCTGATGATGTCGATATCGTCAATCTGCGCCCGCCGGTCGAAGCCCTTGCGCACGTCCGCCACGGTCCCGGTGCGGCCTTCCACAGCGACGGCGCCGACCGCCTTCTTCACCTTGGCGTACTCCATGTAGGCGGGCCCGACCATCATGCCGCCAATCGCCCCGAATACGATGATTACGGCGGCCACCAGCAAGGTCGTCATGCTCAATCCACGCTGTCTGCGGTACATAGCGGCACCTCTCACTTGAAGCTGCCGAACCGACTCGGTTCGCTGAAGTTGAACCAGATAAAAAACGCCCTGCCCACGATGTTCTCTTCGGGGACGAAACCCCATACCCTGCTGTCGGCCGAGTTGTCGCGGTTGTCGCCCATCATGAAGTAGTGGCCGGGAGGCACCGTACATTCGACACCAGCGCTATTGTAGTGGCAATTCTCCCGGAACGGGAATGGCTTGGCGAACGGAATCGCTGGCGGGGCGTCCTCCTCGATCAGCACCGAGTGCTCGACTTCCCCGGTCTTCTCCGCGAACTGCTTCGAGTAATGGATCCGCTCTGGATGCAGGTAATCTGGAAGCCCCCGCCGGGGCGCCTCCATGCCGTTGATGACCAGCCGTTTGTCGATCCAGCCGACCCGGTCCCCGGGGACCCCGACGACGCGCTTGATGTAATCCAGGGAGGGGTCCTCAGGATAGCGAAACACCATCACGTCGCCCCGCCTCGGGGCGTTGATGTCCACGATTTTCCTGTTGATGATCGGGATGCGAATGCCGTAGGTGTACTTGTTCACCAGGATGAAGTCCCCGACGAGCAGGGTGGGCACCATGGATCCAGAGGGTATCTTGAACGGCTCCACCAGGAATGAGCGCAAGGCAAAAACGATCAGAATCACCGGAAAAAAACTTTTTCCGTACTCGACCCACCAGGGCTCCTTCTCGCCCTCGCTGCGCCGCCGGGCCAGCCACACGCGGTCCGCAAGCGCCACCAGGCCCGTCACCACCAGCAGCGTGAACAGCAGCAGCGCAAAGTTCATTTACTCTCCACCTGCAGGATGGCGAGGAACGCCTCCTGCGGGATTTCCACAGTCCCAACCTGCTTCATGCGCTTCTTGCCCGCCTTCTGCTTCTCGAGGAGCTTCCTCTTGCGGCTGATATCGCCGCCGTAGCACTTGGCAAGCACGTTCTTGCGCAGCGCTTTCACCGATTCGCGCGCGACGATGTGGGACCCGATTGCGGCCTGCACAGCAACATCGAACATCTGCCTGGGGATCAGCGCGCGCATCCTCGAAACGAGGTCGCGTCCACGGTACAGGCTGTTATCGCGGTGAACCATGAGCGAGAGCGCGTCCACTCGCTCTCCGTTGATGAGTATGTCCAGCTTCACCATGTCGGCGGCACGGTATTCCTTGAACTCGTAGTCGAGCGAGGCATAACCGCGCGAGGCGGACTTCAGCTTGTCGAAGAAGTCCATCACCACCTCGTTCAGCGGCATTTCGTAGGTGAGCATCACCTGCCGGCCGACGTATTGCATGTTCTTCTGCATGCCGCGCTTCTGGTTGCACAACGTCATGACCGCCCCCAGGTGCTCCTGCGGCACGAAGATGGTGGTCGTAATGATCGGCTCGCGGATTTCCTCGATCTTCGACGGGTCGGGCATCTTGGCGGGATTTTCCACTTTCAACAAAGTGCCGTCGCGCAACAGCACCTCGTAGACCACCGTAGGCGCAGTGGTGATGAGGTCCATGTCGTACTCGCGCTCCAGCCGCTCCTGCACGATGTCCATGTGCAGAAGGCCCAGAAATCCGCAGCGGAAGCCAAAACCGAGCGCGGTCGAGGTCTCCGGCTCGAAGTGCAACGAGGCGTCGTTCAGCTTGAGCTTCTGCAGCGCGTCGCGCAGGGCCTCGTACTGGTTCGATTCCACCGGGTAGAGGCCGGCGAACACCTGGGGTTTGATCTCCTTGAAGCCGGGCAAAGCCTGAACTGCCGGCCGGTCGGCGTGCGTCAGGGTGTCGCCGACCTTGGCCTCGTGCAGTTCCCTGATGCCCGCGATGACGAAACCCACTTCGCCCGCCGTCAGCTGCTCGCGGCTTTGCGACTTGGGCGTAAATACACCGACCTGCTCGCACAAGTGCGCCGCGCCGGTGGACATCAGTAACAGTTTATCCTTGACGCGCAGCGTGCCATCGAATACGCGCACCAGCATCACCACGCCCACGTAGTTATCGAACCACGAGTCGATCACCAGCGCCTTGAGCCGCGCGGTCGGGTCCCCCGAGGGCGGCGGTATGCGCTTCACCACGGCTTCGAGAATGTCGTCAACGCCCTCGCCGGTCTTGGCGCTCGCCCTGACGGCATCCTGAGCCGGTATGCCGATCACATCCTCGATCTCCCGGATCGCCTGCTCGCAGTTGGCCGAGGGCAGGTCTATCTTGTTCAGCACCGGCACCACATCCACGCCCTGCTCTATGGCCGTATAGCAGTTGGCCACTGTTTGCGCCTCCACGCCCTGCGAGGCGTCGACCACGAGCAGCGCCCCCTCGCATGCGGAAAGCGAACGCGACACTTCGTAGGAAAAGTCGACGTGCCCCGGCGTGTCGATGAGATTGAGTTGATAGATCTGGCCGTCGCGCGCACAGTATTGCAGCGACGCGGTCTGCGCCTTGATGGTGATGCCTCGCTCGCGCTCCAGGTCCATGGAGTCGAGCACCTGCTCGGACATCTCGCGGTCCGACAGGCCGCCGCAGCGCTGGATGAAGCGGTCGGCAAGCGTCGACTTCCCGTGGTCGATATGGGCGATTATCGAAAAGTTGCGGATATGCTGCATGTAGGGCGCGAATCCAGTGGATCAAGGGGCGATACCCCCTTGACAAATCCCCATTCAGAGCAAGAAATCCTAAAGAAATTCCAGTGTATGAAAAAAGGGTGCGCCGGGGCACCCTCTTTGTCGTCCAACGCTCTGAATTTTAGCTGATATTGCGCAAATACGCACGAAGATCGGACGTATCCAGGCGCCAGCGGGCAAGTTCGCGTTCCCCGTGCATCAATACCGGCACGAGCTCGTTGTAGCGGCGTTCGAGTTCCGGCTCCGCATCCACGTCGATCACCTCCAGCCCGAAGACCAGCTCGTCGCGCAGCGCCTCGAGGGCGGCGAGCATGTCGTCGCAGAGGTGGCAGTACTGCCGGCTGTAAAGGACAAGTCCCGGGCGCGGCGCCTCCGGATCAGCCACCGCCCGAGTCGCCCCGTACCGTGACAAACACATTGCTCTCGCCGCGGCGCACGTGCAGCGTAAGCGTGACGTTCCGGTCGGTTGGCGACACCAGCTTGTTGAACTGCTCAGCGGTCCTGACCTCGGTCGTCTGCCCCTTGCTGGTCACCGCGGTAATCACATCACCGGGCCGCACGTCGGCGCGCACGTTTTGGCGAACTTCCTCCACCAGGACGCCATGTTCGAGCTTCATGTCCCGCTTCTGCTCGGCGGTGAGGTTGCTCACCACAAAGCCCAGCCGGTTGACCGCCTGCTCGGTCGGGCGGCTGCGGCCGCGCTGACGGCTGGCGACTCTATCCTCGGGGATCTCGCCTACGGTCACGGTGATCTCGCGGCTGGAGCCCTTGCGCCAGACCTCCAGGCTCGCCTTGCTGCCAGGCCTGGTATTCCCGACAAGGCGCGGCAGATCGCCCGAATTCACCACGGGCTTACCGTCGAATTTCAGAATAATGTCTCCGGTCTCGACGCCAGCCTTCTCCGCCGGCCCGCCTTTTTCGACTGCGTTGACCAGCGCACCGGCAGGCCTGGGCAATCCGAACGACTCGGCAAGCTCCTTGGACACCTCCTGGATCACGACCCCGATGCGCCCGCGGCTGACGCGACCGCTCTGGCGCAGTTGCGCCTGAACATCCATGGCAACGTCGATCGGTATGGCAAACGACAGGCCCATGAAGCCGCCGGTACGGCTGTAAATCTGCGAGTTGATGCCCACCACCTCGCCTTTCATATTGAAAAGCGGCCCGCCCGAATTGCCCGGGTTGATCGCGGCGTCGGTCTGGATGAACGGCACGAAGTTTTCCTGGGGCAGGCTCCGGCCCTTTGCGCTGACGATTCCGGCAGTTACCGTGCTCTCGAAGCCGAACGGCGAGCCTATCGCCACCACCCATTCGCCGACCTTCAGTCTGCTCGGATCGCCAAGACGTACCGTGGGCAGACCGCTCGCTTCGATCTTGAGCAGCGCGATATCGGTGCGCTTGTCGGCGCCGATCACGCGTGCCCTGTATTCGCGCTTGTCGGTGAGCTTGACGGTAATTTCATCGGCGTTGTCGACAACGTGCGCATTGGTGAGAATGTAGCCGTCGCCGCTGATGACGAAGCCCGAGCCGAGCGAACGGCTCTGGAATTCACGCGGCCCGGTACCGGGACCGGGCTGGCGCGGTATGAATCGGCGGAAAAAATCGAACATCGGATCGTCCTCGTCGATGTTCGGAAACTGCGGGAGGCCGCGTTGCGCGGTCTGGGCCTGCGTGGTGCTGATATTGACCACCGCCGGTCCCTGCTTTTCTGCCAAGTCGGTGAAGTCAGGGAGATCCCGGCCCTGTGCGTTGGCACCGCCGTGGGTACCTAGGGCAGCCAGCGCAAACAGCAGTGTCAGTATTGCTCTTGCCATGATGGCATCCTCTTAAAAGGTCGTTCTGTCATAACGGTTGTAGGCGCCGACGGGCTGGGATATCCCGCGGCATGAAGGCAGATATCAGCTAGGGCTTTCGATGCTCTACCGCATTGGCGATCAGCTTCACGCTCTCCGCCGGTGCATCCCCGACGACGGTAACCCAGTGGCTATCGACCTGGCGTACAAACACGTTTATCGCACCCTGGCGCGACAGTCCGGGCTGGCGCGCGGTGTTGCGCGCAGCGGTGGGCTCAATGAACACCGACACCGCGGCAAGGCCGTCGGAGAATACGATATGGCCGACTCCGGAGGCCCCGTTCAGGGTGCGCGTCATTTCGGTCACCTTGCGGAACCCCGGTGGCTGCGACCGGACCGTCCATCCGGCCTGCGTCAGATCCGCTTCGGTGGCGCCCGAGTCCTCAACGCGCCAGTCCTTGGCCTGCGCAACAAAACGCGGCTTCACCTTTTCGCGATCGATGTGGCCGCCTATCCTGAGTTGCGTGAACGCGAACGTTTCCAGCATGTCGTTCTTCTCGCTTAAGGTCTTCACCTTGAGCAGCATGCCCGTCGCGAGATCCGCGCAAAGCTTTTGCCCGTAGCGCAGATTGTCCCTGGGCTCGAGCACGATCACCTGGCAGTCGTAGCCCGCGACACGCTCGACCTCGCCCTTGCGTACCACGTAGCTTTCTGCAAGGTCCTTGAGCTGGTCCGGAAGTATGAGCGGGAACTGATGGCGGCCACCCTGCTTGTCGATCTTGATGGTCATGATCGAGGGCAGGTAGCACACGACCTGGTCGCGGCTGCGGATAATCTCACGCGGCATCCCGTCCAGGATCTCCAGCTTCTCGACCGGCCCCGAAGCAACCACGATTCGCGTGATTCGCGAGGTCTCCACCTGGTTGTCGTGGTGATAGACGAAGGTACCCGTATAGGAAAGCTTTTGCGTCGCCGAATAGATGCGTTGCAGCCACTGCATGGCGGCAGGATCGGCTTGTGCAAATGCCGCCGAAAGCGGCAGCAGCGGCAACGCGCTCAGCAGCAGGCGAATCAGCTTCACTTGCCGCGACCCCCGCGTTCATCGGCAACCGTGCGCACGTAAGGCGCGACACCCTGCATGGCTCCCGCAGGCGAGAAGCTCTGGTGCGCGAGAAGATAGTTCTCCACGCCTACCGCCACCGGCGTAACCACAGGCACGGACGCGGCGGCCGGCGCGCCGGGTGGCACGGAAGCGGCGACCTGCTGCGGCTCGGGATTCAGGCCCGGCAGTGCCAGCCACACAACCAGCGCGACACCGGCCGCGCCTGCCGCGGCTGAAAACGCGAGCTGCGTGATTTTCCCCCGGGGTGCCCGACGCCGAGGCGCAAGCACGGTCGGTTCGGCGGCCAGTCGCTCAGACACCCTCGCGGCAAACGCGGGCGCGGCGTGTCCACGCAGAGTATCGCCGATCAGATGGTAGGTTTCCCAGGTGCGCCGCAGACCGCCGTCGCCCCTGAGGCGCGTCAGATCCTGGGTCAGTTCCGATTCATCCGCTTCGCCGTCCATCAGCGCCGAAATTCGCTCGTTCATCATCACCACCTCTTGTCGCCCTGCGTATCGAGCAACGGACGCAGCCGTTCGGCAATGGCCTCGCGCGCCCGGAATATCCTGGAACGAACCGTTCCGATCGGGCATTCCATCGCTGCGGCGATTTCCTCGTAGCTCAGCCCTTCGATCTCGCGCAGCTGGATCGCCGCGCGCAGCTCTTCGGGAAGTTGTTCCATGGCCTCATTCACCGTGTTCGCGATCTGCTTGGTCATCAGCAGGCTTTCGGGCGTATTGATGTCCCGCAACTGGTCGCCGCCATCGAATTCTTCGGCCTCTTGCGCATCGAACTCCGTAACGGTCGGTGCCCGCCGGCCCATCGCCACGAGGTAGTTCTTCGCGGTATTGATGCCGATGCGGTACAGCCACGTGTAAAACGCGCTGTCGCCCCGGAAAGACGGCAGCGCCCGGTAAGCCTTCACAAAGGCCTCCTGCGCCACGTCCTCCACCTCGGTCTGGTCCCTGACGAATCTGGACAGCAGACGCGACAGCTTGCGCTGGTACTTGGACACCAGAAGCTCGAAAGCGTGCTTGTCACCCTGCTGCGCGCGCTCAACCAGCTGCCGGTCCAGTTCCCGGTCACTCATCAGCCGCCATCCCTGTCGAAACCCGTGCTGTTCTTGGAAAAGCTGTCCACAGGCGGCGGCCAGTATAACCTGAAGGTCCTTGCACCCAGCCCTGCCTTACTGACAAAGCCGTGCGGGAATAGTTCACTCACCGTCAGGGGCATTCTTGCCGGGCCGCCAGCGCAGCCATACCCGCAGCCGCCGTCGGTCGTCCCCGCTCGCCGCATCCGGCGCTACGACGATCCATTTGCGCCTCCAGCCGGGACCGGCCAGCGCCACGATGATCAGCCACTGGGACACGTACCCCCCGCTGGCCAGGGATGTCTCGTGCCAGCGGCCGTGCCTGTCCCGCCATGCCCCGCGTCCGCCTTCGCGCAACTCGAGTTCGAAAGCAGAATCCGCCCGGCGCTGCAATGCATCAGCGGCGGTCCCGATTGCCGACAACACCACGCCGGCCGCAGCGAGTACGAGCGCAAGGCCGTCCAGGCTGACGGCCAGAGCAAGGAGTCCGAGCAGGTGACCGACGACGAGCAGCACCGCGAGTACCGGCGAGGGCCGGAGGCGAACCAAGAGCGGCGCCGTGTTCAAACCCGCTCAGGCCCGGATGAAGATCAGCGTCCCGTTGGTTCCGCCGAAGCCGAACGAGTTGGATAGCGCCGCGCGGATCGGCATTTGGCGCGCCGAGTTGGGCACGTAATCCAGATCGCAGGCAGGATCCTGATGAATCAGATTAGCCGTCGGAGGGGCGACCTGCTCGTGCAATGCAAGCGCCGAGAATACGGCTTCCACGCCCCCGGCTGCGCCCAGCAGATGCCCGGTCATCGACTTGGTCGAACTCACGGCGAGCTTCCTCGCGTGGTCGCCGAAGCAGCGCTTGACCGCGATGGTCTCGGCAAGGTCGCCCAGCGGCGTCGAGGTGCCGTGTGCATTGATGTAGTCAATCTGGTCCACATTGAGTCCGGAATTGCGCAGTGCATTGGTCATGCAACGCGCCGCGCCTTCGCCGTCGTCAGGCGGCGCAGTCATGTGGTGGGCATCGGCGCTCATGCCAAAGCCGGCAAGCTCGGCGTAGATCCTCGCGCCGCGCCGCCTTGCGTGCTCGTACTCCTCCAGCACCAGCACGCCCGCGCCTTCGCCGAGTACAAAGCCGTCGCGATCCTTGTCCCAGGGTCGGCTGGCGGTCGCCGGGTCGTCGTTGCGCGTGGACAACGCCCGGGCCGATGCAAATCCGCCGACCGCAAGCGGCGCAATGCAGGCCTCGGACCCTCCTGCAATCATCACGTCGGCGTCTCCGTATTCGATCAGCCGGCCGGAGTCCCCGATGCAGTGGGTAGCCGTCGTGCACGCGCTGACCATCGCCAGGTTCGGTCCCTTGAGCCCATACATGATCGACAGGTTGCCCGAGATCATGTTGATGATCACCGCGGGAACGAAGAACGGCGAGATCTTGCGCGGACCCCCCTTCAGGTAGTCGTCATGGGTTTCCTCGATCATCGGCAGGCCGCCGATCCCTGAACCGATATTGACGCCGATGCGCTCTGCGTTTTCGGGTGTCACCTGCAGCCCCGAGTCACGCAGCGCCTGGATCCCCGCGGCAATACCGAAGTGGATGAACGTATCCATTCGGCGCGCTTCCTTCGCCGACATGTACTGCGTGACGTCGAGCCCCTTGACCTCGCCCGCGATCTGCGCCGAAAAGGCGGCAGGATCGAAGCGGGTGATGCGGGAAATGCCGGATTTGCCGGCAAGAATGTTCGCCCAGGCTTCGGCAACGGTGTTGCCGACCGGGCTTATGATCCCGAGGCCGGTGATGACGACACGACGGCGGGACAATGCGGCTCCGCTATGCGTGGTTTACCGAATATCAGGCCTTTTTGGCGTGGCCGATGATGTAATCGATCGCCTGCTGCACTGTCGTGATCTTCTCGGCTTCCTCATCCGGGATCTCCATCTCGAATTCCTCCTCGAGGGCCATCACCAGCTCGACCGTGTCGAGCGAGTCGGCGCCGAGGTCATCGACAAAGGAAGATTCGTTCTTGGTCTCGGCCTCGTTGACGCCCAGCTGCTCCGCAACGATCTTCTTGACCCGCTGTTCTATGTTTTCCATGTATGGCTCCTTCTCCCTTGCTTGGCGACGCGCAACTTCAAAGGCGCGCATTGTATCAGATCACACATAGCGTGAAGAAACCCGCTCTAATTCATGTACATGCCGCCATTTACGTGCAGGGTCGTGCCGGTGACGTAGCCCGCGCCCGGTGAGGCGAGAAACGCCACCGCGGCAGCGATGTCCTCCGGCTTTCCCAACCTCCCGAGCGGAATCTGCGCAAGCAGCGAATCGCGCTGCGCTTCCGGCAGCGCGCGAGTCATGTCGGTGTCGATGAAGCCCGGCGCAACACAGTTGACCGTGATGTTGCGGCTGCCGATCTCGCGCGCGAGCGAGCGCGTCAGTCCGGCGATGCCAGCCTTCGCGGCGGCATAGTTGATCTGCCCGGCATTGCCGCTGGCGCCCACCACCGAGGTGATATTGATGATGCGGCCGGTGCGCGCCTTCATCATGCCGCGCAGCACCGCCTTGGAAACCCTGAAGACGGACTTCAGGTTGGTGTCGATCACCATGTCCCACTCCGACTCCTTCATGCGCATGGCGAGGTTGTCCTGCGTAATGCCCGCGTTGTTTACCAGGATCGAAACACTGCCGTACGCCTTCTCGATTTCACCGATCAGTGCCTCGATCTGCGCGCCGTCCCTGACGTCGAGCACCATGCCGCGGCCGCGTGTGCCGGCGGCAACGAGATATTCGGATATCGACGCGGCTCCTTCCTTGGTGGTTGCGGTTCCGACTACCGTGGCGCCCCCCGCAGCCAGTTCGATCGCGATGGATTTTCCGATTCCACGCGAGGCGCCGGTAATCAGCGCGATCTGGTTCTCAAGCATGATCAGCCTCTCCTGCCTGTCTACCGAAGTGTTTGCCAAAAATCTGCAGCGCCAGGTCGATGCCGGCCCGGTCCGCGAGCGCCATCCCTTGCAGGTTGCCAGAGATGCGTTTCGCCAGCGGCGCCAGCACTTTGCCCGGCCCGCATTCCAGCACGTGGGTCACGCCCTGCTCCGCCATCGCCAGCATGCATTCCACCCAGCGCACGGGATGGTCGGCCTGCCCCACCAGCGCATCCTTGATCGCCTGACCATCCCCGTGGCTCCTTGCGTCGAAATTGTGCAGCACTGGAATCCGCGGCGCACTGAACTGCAGCATCGCAAGCGCCTCGCGCAACTTCCCCGCCGCCGGGGCCATCAGCGAGGAATGAAACGGCGCGGAGACCGGCAGAGCAACCGCACGCTTGGCGCCACGGGCCTTGCACGCCTCCATTCCGCGCTGCACCGCCGCCGCATGCCCCGCGATCACGACCTGCCCGGGTGCGTTGAAGTTTACCGCCTCGACCACCTCACCCTGCGTTGCATCGGCGCACGCGCCGCGCACCGCGTCCTCGTCCAGGCCCAGAATGGCCGCCATCGCCCCCGTGCCCTGCGGGACCGCCTCCTGCATCGCTTGCGCCCGCAAGCGCACCAGCGGCAGACAGTCGGCAAACGTCATTACACCGGCGACGACCAAAGCCGTATATTCGCCCAGACTGTGCCCGGCGACCAGCTGTGGTTCCATGCCGCCCAGTTCCCTCCAGGCCTGATAGGCCGCGTACGCCGCCGTAACCATGACGGGCTGCGTATTGACAGTGCGGTTGAGTTCTTCCGCGGGGCCCTCCGCCATGAGTTTGCCGATGTCCTGCTTCAGCACTTCGGAGGCTTCCGCGATCGCCGTCCTGACCGAGGCCAGATCGCCGTAGCCGTTCATCATTCCGACCGCTTGCGAGCCTTGACCGGGAAACACCATGGCGAGTCTGGCCATTGCTTACATCTCCACCAATGCCGCGCCCCATGTAAAACCGCCGCCCACGCCTTCGAGCAGCACGCGATGCCCGGCCATGATGCGCCCGTCGCGCAGGGCCAGGTCCAGCGCAAGCGGCACCGACGCTGCCGAGGTGTTGCCGTGAATGTCGACGGTGATCACCACCTTCGATGCATCGATTCCCAACTTCTTCGCCGTCGCCTCGAGTATGCGCACGTTGGCCTGGTGCGGAATCAGCCAGTCAACGTCCCGGGTCGTGAGCCCGCATTGCGTCAGGGTCTCCCGCGCCACTTCGTCCAGCACCTTCACCGCGAACTTGAACACGGCCGGCCCATCCATGCGCAGGAACGGCGAACCGATGATATTGCCCCCGCAGACGTTGCCAGGCACCGAAAGAATATCCGCATAGGAACCGTCGGCGTGCAACGCGCTCGCCATGACGCCCGGGCGTGAGTCGGCGCGCAGCACGACCGCGCCCGCCCCGTCGCCGAACAGCACCGCCGTGCCACGGTCGTTCCAGTCCAGGATGCGCGAAAAGACTTCAGCCCCCACTACCAGGGCGCACTGGTGCTGGCCGGAGCGTATGAACTTGTCCGCGACCGCGAGCCCGTATACGAAGCCGCTGCATACCGCCTGGAGGTCGAACGCCGCGCAGCCCCTGATGCCGAGCTTCGCTTGCAGCAGGC
>Ga0315281_10011825_pt1 | contig 11923 bp, 11 predicted proteins | sample YL17G07_0_MG_FD_204540 | JGI IMG/M metagenome (GOLD analysis project Ga0315281, IMG submission 204540) | Sediment microbial communities from Yellowstone Lake, YNP, Wyoming, USA - YL17G07_0 | ecosystem: Environmental > Aquatic > Freshwater > Lake > Sediment | place: USA: Wyoming | collected... | reverse complement strand
GCTTCGATGTTTTCTTCTTTCTCAGCCACACGAACATTTGGAAACCCGATATGATTTTCACAGGCAGGGCAACTTCTTGAAGATTCTGGTACTATTGTATTACATTGCGGACAATTCATAAATCTTTAACTTTTTAACCATTAATTAAATTCCAAAATTCCAGGATCGTTTCCTTATAACCTATTGACAAACTTTAAGTTTTAAAGGAATTGTCCTCTATTTAATAAGGCAACCCCCTATCTTTTAAAGAGTTGCCTTAAATTATACTATATAAACTCATTTACCACCTCTTTGTAACAGGATTATTCTATACCACCTCTTTCCCATTGTAAATCCTTTTTTGAGTCACCTTATCGCATATCACTAGAGGTGAGCCCCATGAGACGGCCCAGAAATATGGCGCGGCAGAAAGACTCTCTGTATACAGCTTATTTGTAATTGGCGTGGTTCAGGGGATCGTAGAAACAATGCCAGCCGCGCTCGACTTTAAGACGAGTTTCCGGAAACACTTTCTTTCCCAAAATAAAAACCCCGCAACGCGGGGTTAAAGCCGCGTGCGGGGTTGGATAATTGTAGCGGGGATTATTCTACGCTGGGTGACAAGCTTACCGTATCGAAATACACTACACCCTTTGCTATCGGCCGAGGCTCAAACTGATAACTTTTAACCGGGAAATCAAGGGCCGCGTTTTTGTCGGCGTTATCCGGCTGCCAATCGCCGCGGACAAAGAATTTGTCAAAAGGGCAGACTATCTTTTTCCAGCCCTGAAAATTGTCTTCAACCATAAACCGCCATATTTCGTTCCCGCTGTCTTTGATATCGAACGCGATCATCGCCTTTGAGCCGCTGCCGTACATATAGAAAGAAAATGCTTTAAACGTTTTCCAGTCGAGCTCCTTAGTGTCAACCCGCCAGGCGGCATTTTTGGCATCCAACCCGAAACCCCGAGCCACCCACATGTATCCTTCGCTCACCGCGTCATAGGTTACCTTTATGGATTGCATGCCGGTATTTTTAATATCGGTGGCTGCCGTAACTGTAACGCTTGACCCCGCGCCCGCGCCAAAGTCAACCGTCCCATCCGGCCCGCCGATAATTTGACCTTCGAAATCATCAATCACAAGGTCTTTGTTCTGGGCACAGCATAATGATACCGTGCATAAAACCGCAATGAAAATCAGGTACAACGTCTTCATACTACTCCTTTCGCCGTAGCGAACACCGGCGCAATTCCACATAAGCGCCGGGTGTCTCGCAGTGCGTTCTTTTATTTCCTGTGCTGCTGCCACCATTCGGCAGCCGCGGTATAATCGAAAATATCGCTGTTCTTGAATCCGGTAAGGCGCGCGAATGCGTCCAGGGCCGCCTTAACCACATTAAGGTTCTGGTCATGCCCGGCCGCATCAAGAAGGGCATCGGCAACCCCGCCTTCCTTACGGTTACCCAGAAGCTCGGCAAACTTCGCCCGCACCCGCCAATCCGAATTTTGCGTCAAATCCGTGAGCAGCGTTGCCGTGGGTATCTTATCATCAACGATGACAATGCCGGCGGAACTCGTATAGGAGACAGACTCATCTTTCATTTTCGAGCCGGTGGCGTAAAAAGCCTTAACCCGCATTATCTCCGCCGCTGCCACTTCCGCCAGATCCGCCTTAGCAGGGTTATTGACGGCGCCTTCCAGTTCTTCCAGCGCCTCGCGGTTTCCCTCGCCAATGGCAACGTTAGCCAATTGCGCGAGGCGATTACGCGTCTTTAAGATTGACGCCTGCCTGGCCAGGGTATCGTATTCCTCTCCCAGCTGGGCTTTTTTATTCTCTAAAAAAGATTTAAACGTATTAAATTCCTCTGTCGCCAATACCTTTGCGCCTTCAATCTGAAGAGATATTTCTTTCCTGATTACCTCTTCGGTCTTGCCTTTGGCGGCATTAATCATTGCCTCTTTGATATACGGTTGCTGCAACTGCTGGTTGAGCCTGGCGGAAAGAACGCGCTGCGTCAAAAGCTGATTGGCCAGATAAATAAGAAAGAGCCCCCCGACACATGCTGCCGAGAGCACGCGCATATATCTCCATACCCGGGCCTTGACCTTCCGGTTGACCTCATGGTCGATGAGTTTTTTATACCCCTCAAGAAAGTCCTGGCCCTTTTTAAGGTTTTCCAGGTTTGCCCGTATATAGGTAGGGATATCAATGTTGCAATGAGGGCACTTTAAAAGATTATTATCATCAAGGGGCTGGGCACAATGAGGGCATTTTGCCACGGTTTCCGTATCTCCTAACGAAGGACTCCTCTTTTATAGAGGCCGATTAATTCCGCTTTATCGAGCACGTGTCCTTCCATCGCCTTTTCCAGGTCTCGCGAGCTTACGCCTTCCTTTAAATTAAGCTTGGCATCCAGCGCGTAAAGTTTAAAAAAGTAACGGTGAGTGCCTGTAGGCGGGCAGGGCCCGCCGTAATTATTCCTTCCGAAATCATTGCTCCCTTGTTTACCCGGGATGGTGTTTTCTTGAATCTCGGCAGCAGGAGGAATGTCAAAGACTACCCAGTGTATCCAGGTACCCATGGGCGCATCCGGGTCATCGACTATCAAGGCCAGGCTTTGCGCCTTTTCGGGCATGCCTTCGATAGCAAGCGCCGGGCTTATATCGTTTCCTTCGCAGGTAAATTTTTTAGGGATGGTCCCGTTATGCTCAAATTCCGGGCTCTTCAGCTTCATCTTAGCCTCCCCTTCTGCGGCCCCGGCAAGACTTACCCCCGCAACAATGAACAGGGCCGGCAACAAAAACAGCCATATTTTTTTATACATCCGGGCCTCGCCTCTATTTTACGTACGCCTTGATGATCTTCTGGTCGGAAACGGGCTTGTCAGACGGGCCGACGGCAGTATTTTCTATCTTTTTAACCGTATCAAAACCAAAGACGACTTCGCCAAAAATCGTATGCTTCATATTAAGCCAGGGCGTGGGAACCGTGGTAATGAAAAACTGGCTCCCGTTGGTACTTGGCCCGGCATTCGCCATTGCCAGGAGCCCTGGCCGGTCAAAGGCAACGCTGGAACTAACTTCATCTTCAAAGGGGCTGCCCCAGATCGATTCGCCGCCTGCCCCTGTGCCGGTAGGGTCTCCGCCTTGAATCATAAAATTTTTAATGACCCTGTGGAAAATCAATCCGTTATAGTACCCCTGCTTGACCAGCTGGACGAAGTTCTCACACGCCTTCGGCGCGATGGCGGGCATAAGCTTGACTTCTATTTCCCCCTGGTTAGTCTCTAAAACAACGTTCGTTTCTTTCATGGCCGCGTCCTGGGCATAGGCATAGGTTATAAAAATACCGGTCGCTAAAATCAGAAAAATCTTTCTTACCATTACCCATCCTCCTAAAATTAAGCCTGGCTCTGCCGTTTGAACTTAAGCCTGCCTTTGGCGATTAGGCTTAAGTTCACACCGCGCTCTGCGCGGTGCTAGGCTTAATTTTATACCGCACTATGTGCGGTATCTCGCTTCATTTGTGTTATCGTATCAAAAACCTTATTCAATTGCAACAATTTTTATCCGCCTTCGCGCAGAAAACCATGGGTGTAAACCCATGGCAGCGCTACGGTGGGAAAATCTAACTAACTATTTTACAAACAAAAAGGGCTGAACGGTTAAGTCCAGCCCTGTGCGAATAGTTATGATGGTATATTGCGTAAAGGGATAGTTTAAGTAATATCTTTAACTCTGTGAATCAACAATTACCAATGCCTCTCTTAACTCAGGCGAGCTTTCGCTGGCATTTTCTTCTTCCAGCTTGAAAATATCCGCAAGACAAAGCAACAGGCTATCAACCTGCGAATCCATCTCCTTCTTCTGTATGCAGGCGGCGATTAGCCCTTTAATCCTTTGGCCGGAAGGAACAATCCCGGACTGCACCATATTCTTGAGTTGCTGCATTTCTAAACTAACATTGATCTGCCTAAGCTCTGCCTGGCTTAATTGCGGCAGCTTAAAATTCAACCCGCTAAAGCTTCCCATTGATTGGATAGTCATAGGTAGGGCGCGAAAGTCAATGCCACCGAGACGCGTGGCTTGGTTTTGAATCTCTGCCGGAGAGCTTCCGGATTTCTTAATGGTCTGCAGCGCTTTTTCGGCGGCGGCGTTGCCATAAGAGGAGGCAAATCTACGTAAGATCAAAATAGCCTCTTCTTTTCCCTGAGAGGCAAATTGAACAAGTTTGGTGATATCTAAATTCTGAAGGGATTTTTTAGCTGCGGCGTTGCCATAAGAGGAGGCGAGTTCCTCTAAGGTCCAAATATTAACCTCAATAGTATTCCAAATTTCCTGCTCCTGCCTAATCTCCCCTAGACTTCCCTGAGAGGCCAATTGAACAAGTTTGGTGATATCTAAATTCTGAAGGGATTTTTTAGCTGCGGCGTTGCCATAAGAGGAGGCGAGTTCACGTAAGGTCCAAATAGCATCCCCAATAGCCTCCCGGTTTCCCTGAGAGGCCAATTGAACAATTTTGGTAATGTCTAAATTCGGGATGGCTCTTTTAGCTGCGGCGTTGCCTGCGTCGGCAATATACTCTAACTGCCGGGCTGCCTCCCGATCCCCCTGAGAGGCAAATTGAACAAGTTTGGCCTTAGTGATATCGAAAGTCTGTAACACTATTTTGGCTTCCGCATTTACACCGTTAAGCTGTATCAAACATCGGATAGCCCCCTGGTTTCCCTGAGAGGCCAATTGAACAATTTTGGTAATGTCTAAATTCTGAAGGATCCGCAGCACCTCTCTGTCATCTTGAGCAAGATATAACGTCGACATAGCCCCAACGTTTCCCTGAGAGGCTAAGGTAACCAAGGCATTAAAAGCTGCAGTGTTGCCATAAGAGCTAAGTTTTCCTAAAAAAATGCATATCTCATTCTGGTCTTTTCCCTGAGAGGCAAATTGAACAAGTTTGGTGATATCTAAATTCTGAAGGGCCTCTATGGCTTTTGGTTTTCCTAGCATAGCCTGGGCGCTTACATAGCTAAAAACCCTGGGGTCTCCTTGAGAGGCTAAGGTAACCAAGGCATCAAAAGCTGCGGTGTCGCCTCTAGAAGCAAGAGTCTTTAAATCATCTACGGTCTTTTTGTCTATGCTCTTCTGATTTGCCTGAGAGGCCGAAGTAACCACGTTTTCCTGAAGTGGTACACCTTGAATATTGCCGGGTTGTAATAACAAGAACCCTGCCAATAAGCCTACCCTACCCTTGCTCATGGTTGGCGAACTTACAGCAACTGGTTTTAGATTTATGTTTTGCGGATCAACAACCGCCTTACCTCCGATAACTTCTCCAAATTTATTTGCATTATCATTGGGAAGAACAATTCCATTCTGAGTATTGATAGCGCTGCTCGCAACATTTATCCCGCCGCTAAAATAACTTCTGATGACTTGACCTGTGGGAGTGTAAACCGGCTCTTTGATATTGTATTCACCCTCTGTGAATGATCTCTGATATTGCTTAAAGTAGTTTGTTTTTGTCCAAGAGTCTTGAGAGGTAAGATTAGTAAGATCTCTGGTGTTAATCAAAGATGCATACGTTCCGGTTTTGCCGGTAAAACGCAATTTAAACCAACGACTAAGAATTAAAGAATAATATACCTGACGTAAAGCAGCATATCTTTTAGAGGAATTTACCTCTTTGGTAAGTTTGGGGATAATAAGTTCGCGGATAAGCTGTGAGGAGTATTCATTGAGGGCTTTGGAACGTTCATCTTGGAAATTATAAGTAGCAGAACCTTTTAGGTAATCCTGCTCCAGCATAACTTTTAGGGTTGCCTTATAAACATAGGCTGAATCTTGAGATTCTCTCACTATGATTTCTCCCGGGACTATCCAGGGACGGGTTAAAGTAGGTATGGTAACATTATCGTTGCCGAAGATTTCGCCTGCTTTCTTATAGAGCTTATCCCAATATTCCTTGCCTTCCGGGGTCTGAGGCGAAGTAAATAAAGCGGTGTCTTTTTTAAGCTGGAGGTCCGCCTCAAGCATAATCTTGCCAACATCAGTCTTCTCTAGGTATGGGTCTATAATCCGATCTTCAGAATCAGGCCTTAGGTTTACCCAAAACATGCTATCTGGAAGGGTTACACCTACCAAGAAGTAACCTAATAATGTCTTGGTTGAGTTCTCAAGTTCGGGAGCCCCTAAATTCTTAAGGTCGCCCTTATCCAGAAGCACCTTAAAATTATCATTCAGGCTGTCATAAGAAAAATAGCGTAGGCGCAGAGGCCTAAATTTATCTTGAACTATGTTACCGCTGAACCTAGAGAGGTAATTTGCAAGATTTAACTCTGCGGCCACCTGGGCAAAGCTTATTTGCTGAAAGATTAGACCGAAGGTTAAAACCAGCGATAAGATTCTTCTTGTTTTGCCTTTCATCTCTTCACCTCTTTTTTAATCTCTTTATTTATCAACAAATAAAAAAAACCGGAATCGACCCTTTTCCTCAATCCGGCTTAAATATTACCGTGGCAATCCTGAATACCTCCATATTCAGAACTGCCGGATTTATTATTCTATAGAAACCTCAAATATTACTATAAGTATAACCTATAAATAGGGGATTTTCAAGTATAAAATTGCAAAGCTCTGTTTCCGCTTAAGCCGGTCTTGGGCGTCTGAGCCCATTAAGACAAGAAATTTTTTCCCAATCAGAATAGGATGGTCCCGCGGGCATTCATTTCTTTGTTTTCCCGCTCCGTTGGATGCTTTCCGATTTTGGTGATACCCGATGCGGATTCGCTGTCCCGAGCTGCGGATCCTTGGCTTGAGGACGACGCGGCCTCCGCAGGCGCAATTGAGGACTCGTCGGACAACTGGGGCTCTTTGATTTTCTCCTGCGCAGCAACAGCCGCTTTGCCCTGGGGAGAACGCCTGATAATAGTGATGACGGGCTTTTTATTCACCGAAGTATAATCGTACGGCCGATTCCATCGAACTGTTTCTATCTGCTGCGGTTTTGGTTTTTTAAAAACAGGCTGAATCTTTGCGCTTTTTCGGATACTTAAGAAGCCCAGAATGATGATAATTACTAAAATACCGTATATATACGCTGTTCTTTGTTTCATGCCCTAATCTTCCTCCCATGATAGAGTGACGTAATCGCCGGTAGTAGGCATAAACGGGGGGGGATTGCTCAGGAGCCGGGAATCGTAAGCGTAGTCTTTGGTGTATCCGGTCTTTTTCTGGCCTGTCGCTGCGTTGAATGTGCCGACCGGCCCCCGCTCGTCCTGAATAATGCCTCCGTACACAGTCAGGGTTCCTTTCGGCGACCCCTGCCACCAATTCTCCATCATAAATGAGGTATTTAACCCCATAATACAGCCGTTTATTTCAGTGTTAAAGGGAGCGCTGTCATCCACCACGACGTCGCTCTCCGCAATAATGCCCAGGACATCGTCAGAACCCGGGATCGTCCTGGGGTCCTCGGCGTAGACTATGCTGGTCGGTATCATAATATCGCTGCTTGCGCCCACGGTTAACCTGCCGTTTAACGTTCCCGAAATCGTAAGATTGCCGCCGTTGACAAAAAACGCGCCGTTCGCAGGCAGCGCCATCACTTTATTGCTCCAACCCTTCTTGGAATTGGTCACTGTCATGGAGCCTGCGCTGGTGAGCACTACCGTCGTATTCCCCGAAAGGAAAAGGCCGCCGCTGGAAGCTGCGGCCCTTAAGTTTAATGCCTGTTTCGGCATGACCGATTTCTCTGCCCCAAAATCGACCCCATTCTGAAAGTCAGGATTATCATAGGGAGGATTGGTCAACTGAGCTAAATTTACGTTGTTACCGTTGTTGTAAAACCTGATGTAATCGTCGCCGCAGCTTACCTCGCCCTCGAATACGGGATTACCGTAGATATTGAAATGCGCGTTGGTGTGCGTCGGCCCGTTCAGGTGGTCCGGGGTCCAGAACCATACGGTTGTGCCGCTATACGTTTCGCGGTCCGTAAACCAGATATAGCGGGCATAGTTATCGACCTGTATATAATTCGTGAGGACCCGGTTTACATCATTGTATAACCCCGTAGAGGTTACTTTATACCTGCGCACCCCTCCTGCCCCGCCTACAAGGCCAAGGTCGGTTAAGACGACACTATACGTGCCCGCGCCTAAATTCTGCACGCCGCCCCAAGGATTGGTTCTGTCGCCGACAGGAGGCGCCGACTGAGCCCTCAGCCAGTTAACCGCTTTATCCAGCCCGGCTTCGGCAAGGCTAAATGCCTGGGTCCGCCTCTTGAACCTATCCGCGGCGGAATTCTGATTAACGGCTACGCTGATAAATACCGAGCAATAGATAAGCAAAACAGTTATCACCATGAAAATAGCGATAAGCGCCGCCCCGCTTTTATCCTTCAGTTTTGCTAACATACGCCCTCTCTGCCTCTGTCAGTTGCGCATCTTTATCTTAATCTCTCCGCTATCCTGAACGATCCTGCCTGCGGAAGATGCCTTTTGCGCCGTAATATCGATCACCAGGAGATTAATCGTTGATAACGGACGGCTGAACTGCACATTAACGATATCGCGCGCAAGCACGGAAGTCACCGGAGGCACCCCGGAAACGGTCCTGGTGAGTTCATGCGCGCCGTTCAACGCATAGGTAATATCATCGGACCATTCTATATTCCCGTTAACGTCCAAAACTGTCCCGTCGCCGTTGCCATCTTGCGGTATTTTGAAGGTCAAGATTGCGCTCGTTGTGCCGATTGACAAGCTCTGCTGCGAAGGCCTGGTTTCTTTCAGCTCACGGTCCATGTTCGTAAAGGCGTTGATTATCTCATGGCGCACTTGCGTCGATACATCCCCCAGGAACCAGGCGTTCCTGCCGATATCCATCACCGAAAATATCGCCAGCATCACCAACACCAGGATGGCGAAAGAAATAAGAATTTCTACAAGAGTAAAGCCTCTCATCTTTATCTGTTCGCGATTAAAGTTACTAATTGTACCGGTGAATCGATTATACCGTTGCCATTCGCGTCTTCACCCGCGTCAAGAAACCCGTTTAAATCGGCATCCTCGCCTATGACCCTGTTGCCCTGGCGCCAGCAGATGCTGACGGTTACCTGTAAAAGCTCGGGATTCGTATCATCGACATACACCACACCCATGCTTGCAGGTATCTCATTGACAATAAAATTAAGGCCGTTGTAATCATCGATTATCCGCACAAAAGGGTCGCTGCGTATTTCTTCAACCAAGCCCAGGCACGCATTGGTGGCAATGTTGATACTTTTGGAGGTCGCGATTAACGTTAAACACGAAACATAGGTTACGAGTATACTGCAAAGCACAAATGCCAGGATTGCCACTGCCAATAATATCTCAACGAGAGTAAAACCGCCCTTTTTAATCTTCATTTTAGCTTATCGTAATATACCTATATATGTCCACCCAAGCACTTCTATTAAAAGTATACCATAAGAATTACGCTAATGCAATCAACTAAGGCATGAAAATAAATCAATGCGTAATTGAATTATAACTTATTGCTGGACAAAGAGTTATTGGTTAACTTCACTGGGATGGGCAGGGTGGGATTTCTTGATATCCCGGGTGAGGATAATCGCCTCGGCAATCTCGCGCATGGATTTACGGCTGTCCATGCTCCGTTTCTGCATAAGACGGTAGGCCTCGGAAGGCAGGATATTTGCGTCCTGGGAGAGTATTTCTTTGGCCCTTTCGATAAGTTTACGGGTCTTAAGCGCTTCCTCGGCACTGCGCGCCCGCAAGTCTAATTCGGCATTCTCTATCGCTATTGCCGCCTGGCCGGCAACCGTTATTAAGATTTCCATTTCGTTTTTGGTAAACTCGTGCTTGCGGGAAGTGTAACAGTTAAGCACCCCGATAACCCTTCCCTTTACCGCCAGGGGAACGCTGGCCAGGGAATAAAGGCTTTCTTTCTTCGCGATATCCTGGTTTAAGTAACGCTTATCGCCCTTGACATCGAGCACGCAGATGGCCCTGTTCTCCTTGGCGACGGCGCCGGCGATACCTTCTCCCAACTTTAAATTTGGTTTCTTATTGTAAGCTTCGGAGATTGACTGCGTTGCCTTCACCACCAATTCCTGCTTCTCGGGGTCAAGGAGCATGAGTGAACAGATCTTGGAATTCATAATCTCCGCGGTCACGTTGATGATGAGACGCAGGACCTCCTCCACATAGAGCCCGGAGGTAATCAGGCTTGCCACTTTCGAGAGAGCCTGGATGTGTTTTACATAACCATGATAATTCTGCTCGGCCTTGGGCATGCGCCTTAGAGTATAGGCAGGTATTTATTGATTTCGTACTGGGTGACCTGGGCTTTATATTCATCCCATTCCATCTTTTTATTGCGGATGAAATAATCGAATACCTTTCCGCCCAAACACTCCTTTACCAGCCGGCTAGCCTCGGAAATGCGGATTGCCTCAAACAGGTCTTCGGGCAGCGATTTAATCCCCGACCGGTTCCTCTCCTCCTCGCCCATGCGGTAGATATTGTCATTGGCCGGCTCGGCAAGTTTATATCTGTTCTTAATGCCCTCGAGGCCGGCGGCGAGCATCACTGAAAACGCGAGATACGGATTGCAGGCGGGGTCGGGCGAACGGTATTCAATGCGGGTGGCCTTTTCTTTGCCCGGCTTATACATGGGAAGGCGGATTAACGCGGAGCGGTTCATCTGCGCCCAGCAGATGTACACCGGCGCTTCATAACCGGGAACAAGGCGCTTATAGGAGTTGACCCATTGGCTGGTGACAGCGGTAATCTCAGGCGCGTGTTTAAGCAGCCCCGCGGTAAAGCACTTGCCGATATCGGAAAGATGATATCTGTCTTTCGTATCGAAGAAGGCGTTGCGCGGGCCTTTGAATAATGACTGATGCACGTGCATCCCTGAGCCGTTGATGCCGAAAATGGGCTTGGGCATAAAGGTGGCGTATACGCCGTGCTGGCGGGCTATTTCTTTCACCACCAGCCTGTAGGTCATGACGTTATCGGCCATGCTCAAGGCATCGGTATAGCGCAGGTCAATTTCATGCTGGCTGGGTGCAACCTCGTGATGGCTGTATTCAACCTGGATACCCAAAGCCTGCATGGTCAAAATCGTATCGCGCCTTAAATCCTGGGCTACATCCAGGGGCACGAGGTCAAAATACCCACCCTGGTCTAATGGCGTCGGCGTCTGGGAATCGGCAAAGTAAAAATATTCCAATTCCGGCCCTACATTATAGGTAAAGCCCATTGCTTTTGCCCTGGCTAAGTTGCGTTTCAAAACATTGCGGGGGTCTCCTTCAAATGGCTTGCCGCTTGGCTCATAGATATCGCAGAACATCCTGGCTACGCCATAATCTTCTTTTGAACGCCAGGGGATAATCGCAAACGTGTCCGGATCCGGCTTGGCCACCATATCCGACTCCTCAATCCTGGCAAACCCTTCGATGGATGAACCGTCAAAACCCATCCCTTCATCCAGGGCCCCTTCCAATTCATCGGTTGTAATCGCGAATCCTTTTAAAAATCCCAAAACATCCGTAAACCAGAGGCGGATGAATTTTACTTTATGCTCCTTGACTGACTTTAGAATCTCTTGTTTAGTCCTCTTAGCCATTATTTCCTCCTCTTCAATGAGCAGACAACTTACGGAGCTTTACTTACGTCTTCCGCGACGTAAGTTGTAGCCCGCAGGGCGTCTGCGAATTGATCCCGACGAATACGCAATAATTTTCTGGCACCCCGCATCTGAAAATTTTGCGGCAGTTATGAGTCGGGAAAGACTATTTTTTATTCTTATTTTTTAAGAAAACTTCGATTCTATTCAATGCCTCTTTTAAGTTCTCTAAACTCGAGGCATAGGAAATACGGATGTACCCTTCGCCGGATTCACCGAAAGCAGTACCCGGCACCACCGCTACCTTTTCT
>Ga0315281_10011824_pt1 | contig 11923 bp, 13 predicted proteins | sample YL17G07_0_MG_FD_204540 | JGI IMG/M metagenome (GOLD analysis project Ga0315281, IMG submission 204540) | Sediment microbial communities from Yellowstone Lake, YNP, Wyoming, USA - YL17G07_0 | ecosystem: Environmental > Aquatic > Freshwater > Lake > Sediment | place: USA: Wyoming | collected... | reverse complement strand
AAGCCCTGAATTCAAATCCCCAAGCCCTCAAGGTGATTCCTTGGGTAGCCCAGATCAATTGAGAAAGTTCAGAGAAGGTGATGGGTTGATTGGAAAACTCCCTCATGGACCGCCTCTGAGCGATCGCTTCCCATAGGGATTTTCCACCCTTTTGATCGAGAGGACGAATGGGAAAATGTTTTAATGCATAAGGAAATTCTTTATAGGGAGAAGGCTGATGTGCCCAATCAAGCCCCCCTCGCGGCATGGTCTCTCTTCGATATTTTGTTTCTTGATGATACAAATCACCGATTCCCTCTCTTCTCCGATCCATGAAGCACCTCCTTAAAACCAAAATAAGAGAAGTTAGCTGAAAAAGCAATTGTTATCTATGGATTGTTTTTGGAAAAGCAAAAAGACTTTACAATTAACTATTCAAGCACTACCATAAATATGTTATTTTTATCCTGGAAATGGATTGGAGGAACAGGAATCGATGGAAGAGAATAAAGAGAAACCAAACAACCGGAGAAAAAAGTTAATTACTTTTGTTCTATTTCCCATCATCATTATCATTGGAGCGGTGGTGCTCTATTTTTATAGAGAGTATAAGGTGACCCATATCTCAACCGATGATGCCTTTGTCGATGGCAGAGTCCATGTCATTGCTTCGAAGATCCCTGGTACGGTCAAGGTGATTTATGCCAATGACAATCAATTTGTAAAAAAGGATACCCCCCTCCTCGAGATTGATCCAACAGATTATGAAGTCAGGGTGAAGGAAGCCCAGGCTGGTCTTGAGATCGAGAGAGCAAAACTATCTGAGATCCGGGACAAGGTGGATACCGCTAAAAAACAATTGATAGGGATCGTCGCCTCGTTAGAAGAGGCGAGGGCAAATCTTGAACTTCAGGAGGCCAATCTTCGACAGGCTGCGGTTGATTTCAAAAGAGCAGAATCTCTTCTTAAAAAGGAAGTCATCCCTAAGGACCAGTATGATAAAGCAAAAACTTCTTACGATGTGGCGTCAGCACAGGTCAAGGCAGCCAAGGAGCGCATCAAACAGCTTGAGGCATCCCTTGAAACTCAGAAGGCGGTGATCAAACAAACAGAAACATCCCTGATTCCGCAGCAGGCTCAGATTCAGCAGAAAGATGCCATTCTTAAGGGAGTGGAGTTGAGCAAAAGTTATACAAAGATTTATTCACCTTCAGACGGCTACATTGCAAAGAAGTCTGTGGAGATTGGTAATCAAATTCAGCCTGGACAATCTCTCATGGCGGTTGTCCCTCTTAATGATATTTGGATTACTGCCAATTATAAGGAAACCCAACTGGAGAGGGTGAAGCCAGGGCAGAAGGTGAAAATAAAAGTGGATACCTACCCTGATAAAGTATTTTATGGAAAGGTGGAGAGTGTCCAAGCAGGTACAGGAGCTGTTTTCTCCCTCTTTCCACCTGAGAATGCAACAGGTAACTATGTCAAGATTGTGCAGCGAATACCTGTCAAAATCATTCTTGATCAAGACACAGATCCTTCCCACAATTTAAGGATTGGGATGTCTGTGGTTCCCACCATATTGGTTAGTTCTAAGTGAGGCGTAGGTTGATATGAACCGGTGGATTGTTGCCATCACAGTCATGCTCCCTACACTCATTGAGATCATCGATACATCAGTCGTCAATGTCTCCCTTGATCATATCCGCGGAAGCCTCTCCGCTGGGATCGATGAATCCACCTGGACCATTACCTCCTATCTTGTATCCAATGCCATCATCATCCCTATTTCAGGATGGTTGAGCAGGCTTTTTGGAAGAAAACATTATCTCATCTTTTCAATCTCCCTCTTCACTTTCAGTTCTTTCATGTGCGGTTCCGCATGGAATCTCCAGAGCCTTGTATTTTTCAGAGTCCTCCAAGGTCTGGGGGGCGGTGCCCTTCAGCCCATTTCCCAGGCCATTCTTCTTGAAACATTTCCACCCCATCAGCACGGGATGGCCATGGCGATCTTCGGCGTTGGCATCATGTTTGGACCCATTATCGGCCCTCTGCTGGGAGGATGGATCACAGACAACTGGTCCTGGAATTGGATATTTTACATTAATGTCCCGATAGGACTCATTTCAATTCTAATGACTCTCCTTTTTATTATTGACCCGCCCTACATGCGGCGGATAAAGATGAAGATCGACTACTGGGGGCTTTTATTTTTAGCCATTGGCCTGGGATGTCTTCAGATCGTCCTGGATAAAGGGGGAAGGGAGGACTGGTTTTCATCCGGTTTCATCACCTGGATGAGTTATATCTCCATCTCCTCTCTGATCATGTTTATCCTGGTAGAGTTCTTTGCAGAGAACCCTATCGTTAATTTAAAGACTTTCAGAAACCTTACATTCAGTACTGGAAATATCATCATGTTTTTCGCTTTCTTCAACCTTTTTGGGAGCATTGTGCTGCTGCCCATTTACCTCCAGACGTTGATGGGATATACGTCCTTTCTGGCAGGGCTGGCACTTGGCCCCGGAGGCATTGCCACAATGATCGCCATGCCAATAGCCGGGAGACTTGTAACAAAAATCAGTCCAAAGGCTATCCTTGCCTTTGGTATTGCTGTGGCTGGCTATTCGGTCCATATGATGGCTCAGTTTAATCTTCAGGCTGATTTCAATGCCATCTTCTGGCCAAGAGTCGTGCTGGGAATCGGCATGGGTTTTCTCTTCATCCCTCTTACAACAATGACCATGTCAAGCATCAGAAAGGAAGAGATGGGAAATGCCACAGCCATATTCAACCTTTTGAGAAATCTCGGCGGGAGCTTTGGCGTTGCCTTTATTACAACCATGCTTGCCAGAAGGGCGCAGTTTCATCAGGTCCACCTCGTAGAACATCTCACCCCCTTTGATAGAAACTTCCAGATTGCTCTCCCCCAAATCTCCCAGATATTGCAGGGCAGATGGTATAACCCTTCCCTTTCTGACCAAGGAAGCTTAGGTGTGATCTATGGTGAGGTGATAAGGCAGGCATCCATGTTGTCATTCAATGATGCCTTTTACCTTCTCTCAATGATGATGATGCTTATTATTCCCTTAGTCCTGCTGATGAAAAAGGGGAAGGAAGGTATCCCTTCACCGGGTGTGCATTAACAAGAAAATGCCCACAAAAATAACATACTCAAAGAAAAGTAGCGATGACAGAAACAGCGTGTTCACCAAAAGGGCGGGCTATTTGGTCTGCCCTTTTTAATTTATGGTGCATATTCCCCTTGTTCTTTTGATAAATAGTCACAATCAAGCCAAAATTTGGCACAAAATAGTATTTCATTGATCCTTTCAATTAATAATATTCTTAAGTTTCAATATCTTACGATTTTTATACTTTGGCACAACAATTGCCTATATTTATTCAGGTTAATTCTTCGAAGACCAGCATTTAATAACATAAAGAATCAAATAACAAGCTGGATCTTCTTTTGGTATAAGCAATGGTGGAGTCTCCAGGGAAATTTTTAAGAAAAGAAAGGGAGACACGAAACATCTCGCTGGAGGAAATCTCTAATTTCACCAAAATAAAGAAACACCACCTCAAAGCCATCGAAGAAGACAGATATGAGCTTCTACCCCCTTCCTTTTACGTTAAAGGGTTCTTGAAGATTTACGCCAGATATCTCGCCCTCGATCCAAAAAACATTGTCCTCCAATATGAAAATTATCTGAAAAGCCTTATTCCTCCTGAGCCTATCGAGTTGCAACAGCAGGCTCTACCCCAGAAAAAGAGTGTCAGACCATGGCTTCTTTTCTCTCTCATCTTCGCAGTTATTCTCTTCATGGTACTTTTCATCTCCTATCCCGCACGCCATCCTATAGAAAAGAAACCTAAAGCAATCTCATTGCCCTCGATCTCACCCTCTCCGGCAATCCAGCAAGAGGTGAGGCCCCCAACAATTTATCCGGCTCAACAGAAGGAGTTTTCAGAACCAGAGAAGTTGGAAGTCAAGGAGGTCGCAACAAAACAGATTCCTGCTTTCAAAATTCTTGAGGCCAGCGTCGGGAGAGGCATTGAAAGAAACGGCCTTCAACAGTTTCTAACAGGGAGATGTTCAGAATTTACATCTAATAACCAAAGGGGTTACTTCTTCACAAGAATCAAGACCCCGAAAGAAGGGAAGATTGCCCACATTTGGCTATGGGAAGGTAAGGAGTACTATCGAATGGAAATCGATGTCAAGCCTCCAGGGTGGTCAGTTTACAGCTATTTCACTTTCCGGCCCCAGCACACCGGAAACTGGAAGGCTGAAGCACGAGATGGAGATCAGGTACTCACCAGCCTTGACTTCAGGGTTCTTCAATCCAGCGAAGATCGATCGTTATAAAGAATTCCAGTTAGCCTGAGAAAAAACCTATAGCCGCTGTGATACCAGCAGTTAAGACATCAAAATAATGATGAAGGGTTGACCCTGACCCGTCTTCTTTAGCGCCCTGCCGCAGCTAACAGCAGCCTGTGCGGTCAGCACCTGGAGAGGATTCGGGAAGGTCGCTTGATCTCTCTTCTGAATCTACCACACAGCAGCAGGAAGATTTTTTTCGCCCCAACATGGAATTGACCACTGCAACCGCACAGCCTACTCCTGCACGCACGCTAAGAGCTTCGACAGGACAATTTCGGGCACAGGCGCCGCATTCCATACAAGCATCTCGATTGGCGATCTCAATTTTACCGTTGGTCAGGCCCAAGACGGTATGGGGACAGACCAAGAGACACATTCCGCATCCCATACATTTTTTCTGATCAAGCTTTAATGTGACGACATCTCTAAGATAAATTAACTGGTTCATCATTTGAACTCCTTATGCGATGAAGTGTGATCCGAGCCAGAGACCGAGACCTACAATGCCAGCACCCATCTCCAGTGGCAACGCCCAGCGCATCTCTTTCTTAACCCCGGATAGAGAAGTATAAGTGGAGGCTCCTGTGAAACTCATCGCGAGATAAGCCGAGATAGCAGGTATGAGAAGGAGCCAGGCCATGATTTCGAAACGGCCTGTCCTCGTGATCCAGTCACCCCAGTGAAAAGCCAATAGGATGATAGCGAAAAGAACCCCCAGGCTGAGGCCTTTGACCGAAAAGGCCCGGCCTGGCAGCCATGGCAGTAATAAAGGTGTTAAAACCGCACCGGTCAGAATAGCCGTCAGCATAGCCCAAATAGAGAATAGGCCATGGCTCAAAGCATTCGTCCAACCCTCCCCTGACTTCCCAAGTAAAGCCAAGAGAAAGAAGATAGGAATGACAATCATACCCACTTTTAGAGCTCCCACAAGTTCCATCGGAATGAGTACCATACGCTCCCATGTTGTAAAGGTTTTGAGCCTCATCTCTGGTGTTGCTTTAAGCCCATTGTCTAAGAAATCCGGTAGATCTATCGCCCGGATGGGACCATAAATAATTTTAAAGCCGGATAATTTCTTGACATGGTGAGCCGCAACTCCTGGACCGGACAACTGGGGTAAAATCAATTCCCGATGCAAGACAATTTGGCTTAAACCGCTTGATTCGATTCGGCCAACAAGCTCCATCGTCCCGAAGGTCCCTTTGCCCGAAGCGCACCAGACATTGATGCCTCGCGTATCCAGAACCAGTATCCACACGTTACGGCCTGGCAATGCCTCGCGTAGTTTGTCAAAGCTCATCTTGTAATTGGCTGTGGCCAGGACCGGGGAACGCTCATCAGGCTTTCCCAATGCATAAAGACCGGGTTCGATGGTGTAAAGCATGCGGCCTATTCCCCAGCGAGCCTTAAAAGTTCCCAAACGGTCTGCCCAAGCAAGAGAGGACGAAACCTGGTGCACGGGGCCAATAGGGGTCTGGATCGATCCAATGACAAAGGGTTGATTTAAACTGGGATGGCTCACCTGAGCCGCTCCACCGGGGGGTCAACAGCTTGTCTTATTAGAGAGTTTATTCGGTTGTTCTAAGGGGTAACCTTTTGTTTCATCCATGAGAATTCTCCTGTTTTGAAGAATATCCTTATTCCCTTATAATTTTCCATGATGGATACGTCACTCATGAACCTTGAAATTAGTGTTGGGGTAAGGGTCATGAAGCCAGTTTGGCATAGAGTCAAAGGGCTAAGGTTAAAGAATTATTCACCACTGGACCTAACCTCTCGACAAAACTGGCATCCTTACCATAACCCTAAAACTAAAGACTTTATTTTATAACTAATTAGGTTGTGGTCATCCCTTTCATCATCGGACCGAGAAAATCCTTAACTCGTTCAGCAAGGGATTCTGCCTTGATCAAATAGATACAACAAACCTCCCCGCCTTTATCCCAGCTGATAATCGCCAGCTTATCCCCTGCGCGGATATTTGCCCTATCTCTCAATTCCTTGGGAAGCACCATCTGCCCTCTCTCATCGACGCTGATGATCGATTCGACTTTACAATAATTCATTTCCATTTCCACAGGGGAGCAGCAAACCTTCTGATTTTTTTTAGCCATTTCATCACCTCCATTTACCGCTATTTCTGATAAAATTAAATATTCAGAATTATCAGTTGCAGCTGATATTAAACCAACAAAAAACATTTGTCAAGTATTTCATTATAAATTTTTGCAGCGGAGGGTTTTGGGAGAATTTTATCCCCCTGCACCACGTGGGGTGCAGGGGGGCGATACATAACCATGAAATCTCAGGTTTCTAAGAGAATAAGATCGGGGTCTTCGAGGCGGGCAATGACCGTATTCAGAAAGCGCGCTGCTTCAGCGCCATCGACCACACGGTGATCGAAGGAAATAGACAGGGGAAGGATTTTACGAACGACAATTTTCCCATCTCTTACCACGGGCATCTCTTGAATCTTCCCGATGCCCAGGATGGCCACTTCGGGATAGTTGATGATCGGAGTCCCATATATTCCACGTACCGCCCCGTAGTTGGTGATGGTAAAGGTCCCGCCTTTCAGATCAGCCAGATCGATGGTCCGGTTCCTTGCCTTTTCAGCCAGTTGAGTCAACTCCTGTGCCAGCTCGAAGATAGACTTTTCTTTAGCATTTTTGACCACCGGGACCATCAAACCTTCAGGGGTATCCGTGGCAAGTCCAATATTGAAATATTTTTTCAGGACGACCTCTTCATTCTCATCATCCAACGAGGCGTTGAGATAGGGATGCTCACTGAGACCGGCGAGCACAGCCTTGATGATAAAAGGCAGGATGGTCAATTTGATCCCTTTCTTCTCGGCGGCCTTTTTCTCCTTCTCCCTGATCTTCCACAATTCCGTTACGTCGGCTTCATCCATCGCCGAGACGTGTGGCGCAGTATACTTCGATTTGACCATGGCTTTGGCAATGGATCGCCGGACACCTCGCAGAGGAATACGATCGACATATCCATAGAGGTCGTATTTTTTCACCTTAGCTATCTTCTTTTCCGGCTCGACAGGTTTCTCTTTAGCTTCTGCAAACTGTCTCATATCCTTTTCTAAAACTCTGCCTCCAGGTCCTGTCCCTTGGACTTTATTGATGTCAACGCCCGACTCTCTCGCCAGAGCCCGAACAGCCGGTGTTGCCTGTACATGCTCGCTGACCAAGGCTGGCTTAGCCGGTTCGGCCTTCGCTGCTACTACAGGAACCTCTTCAGGAGCCTCTTCCAGTTCACCCACGACACCCACTGATTTAGGTCTTGGAGGTGGAGCAGCCAATGCTTCTCCCTTCTCTCCGATCACAACAATCACCTGACCGACCTTTACAATCTCTTTCTCCTTGGCCATTATCTTCAGAATGACACCCGTCTTGGGAGAAGGAATTTCTGCAAGGGCTTTGTCGGTCTCTACTTCAACGAGGGGTTGCCCCTCCTTAATCTCATCTCCTTCTTTAACCAACCAACGAACAATCTCGCCCTCCGTTAAACCTTCTCCGATATCAGGAAACTTGAATTCGAATGCCATATCATACCTCTTAAGGTTAAGGTTGAGGCTGAGGTTGAGGATATATTTTTCTTTCTTAACCTTAGCCTTAACCTGATTTAATTAAAAACTCATCACTCTTTTCACTGCCATCACAATTCTTTTGGGATTGGGAAGATAATAGTGTTCGGTCTTCATCAATGGAACAGGAATATCAAACCCTGTCACCCTCTCAATGGGTGCTTGAAGAGAAAGAAGAGCTTTCTCATTAATGAGAGCGATGATCTCCGCACCCAGGCCACAGGTCTTTGGTGCTTCGTGGACGACGACTCCCCTCCCCGTCTTTTTGATCGAGGCGATGATCATTTCCACATCCATGGGTGAGATGGTTCTGAGATCGATGATTTCCACTTCAATCTTATCTCCCTTCAATTGTTCTGCAGCATTCAATGCCTCACGAACCATTGCCCCCCAAGCCACAATGGTAACATCTTTACCCTCCTGAACCAACCTGGCTTTTCCGAGAGGAATGGCATAATCCCCTTCCGGAACTTCTTCCCGGATGGCCCGATAGATACGTTTAGGTTCCAAGAAGATCACAGGATCTGGATCTCGAATCGAGGAGAGCAAGAGCCCCTTTGCTTCATGAGGGGTTGAGGGGATGACGACTTTTATCCCGGGAGTATGGGCCAAGATGGCTTCTGGACTATCGGAATGATGTTCCGGGGCATGGATGCCACCCCCATAAGGAACTCTTATGACCAGGGGGCACGTAAATCTCCCTCTCGACCGGTTTCGAATTCGACCGATGTGATTGTTGATTTGATCAAGGCAGGGATAGAGGAAACCTTCAAATTGAATCTCTGCAATCGGACGAATTCCATAAACCGCCATGCCGAACGCCACCGCGACGATCCCTAACTCCGCCAGCGGTGTATCCACCACCCGGTCCGCTCCGAATTTTTCCTGGAGGCCGTCTGTGACACGAAAGACACCCCCTTCTCGTCCCACATCCTCACCCAGGATAATAATTCGGTCGTCTCTTTCCATCTCCTCTCGAAGTGCAAGATTGATTGCTTCAACCATATTGAGTTTAGCCATCGCAGATCCCTCTTGTTCTAAAATTTCGAATTTCAAATTTTAACTGGTTGCTGAAAAATTCAAAAAAGGGTCAATGTGTCATGAACCTTGTGCTGAACTTGATTCAGTATCGTTTCAGCATCCCATCAAATCAACGGCTTATGAGACCCTGAAATCGGAGACCCTGATCCTGAACCAGGTTCAGGATGACATTACTTGATTCAGGGCAGGGTTCAAGGTGACAAGTAAGTACTTTTCCAGCAGCCTGTTAAATTCAAATTTGGGTTTTTACGCTATGCCCTCTGCTCTTTGCTTCCTCTTACGCTAAAGTCGATTTCAAATACTCCAGTTGTTCCTTCAATTGCGGCGTCATCTCTGCAAAAACGGACGTAAAGATTTCTTCTGGCGCTGGTGGTGGAACAGCTTCCGCATCCTTTACCGCCTGGTCGATCTCTTTCTGAGCCTCTTCGGCCATTCGCTGTTCAACCTCCTCGCTCCAGAGTCCTTTATCTTTGAGATAGAGCCTCAACCGGACCATTGGGTCGAGTGGCTTCCAAGGCTCAATCTCTTTTTCTGTCCGGTATTTCGTTGGATCATCTGCTGTGGTATGAGGTCCGAACCTGAAGGTCACTCCTTCAATCAATGTCGGCCCTCTTCCAGAACGTGCTTTGTTCACGGCTTCCTTGGTTGCCATGATGACAGCGAAGAGATCATTTCCATCCACCTGAATCCCGTCAAATCCGTAGGCAATGGCCTTCTGAGCAATTGTTGCTGAAGCGGTCTGTTTTGACCTCGGAAGGGATATGGCAAATTGGTTATTCTGGCAGAAGAAGATGGTCGGGGTCTTAAAGACTCCTGCAAAATTCATCGCTTCATGGAAATCACCTTTGGACGTTGCTCCATCCCCGAAGTATGCCACCGTAACGAGCTTATCACCCCTAAGTTTGCCTGCCCAGGCTGTTCCCACGGCTTGAGGGATATGGGTTCCGACAGGAATGGAAACAGGCATCATATTGATTCCCTCAGGTGCATGGCTCCCCATCTCGTTTCCCATCCAGTAAAGCATGAAATTCTTAAGGGCAATCCCCATCATCAAGGTGGCTCCTATTTCCCTAAAGGCTGGGAAGACCCAATCTCCCTTTTGAAGGGCATAGGCACTTCCAATTTGGCAGGCTTCCTGTCCCCAGATGGGTGCATACGTTCCAAACCGCCCTTGTCGTTGAAGCAAGAGCCCCCTCTGATCAGCCAATCGAGTAAAGAGCATCTTCTGATAAAGGGTTAGTGTCTCCTGATCACTGATGGGTGGTTTTTCACCGGGCGGAAGCGTCCCATCGGGTTTTAGAATCTGAAACATCTTTCCCTTGAGTGGATGATAATCTTCCATCAAACCCATAAAGTTCTCCCTTATCACTTTAACATTTCAGAATTTCTACATGCTTTTCTATAATTACTTATGCTGTGCTTTTGGAATGATAGCATGTTGGAATAATGGGTTAAATAGTAAATATAAATAAAATCTCAACTTCATCTAAACCCATCATTCCGTTCTTCCATTACTCCATTGTTCCAATGGTGCGACTCTATTCCATGGCCCACTTCTTCAACCGATCATAGTCTGCCGAGCCGCAGATCCACTTTCCCGTATTCTTATTGAAAAAAAACGGGACTCCACCGCAATAACCCTTGTCATATTCCCTCATCAGCTTGGCATTCGCTTCGCTATGCCACACCTCAAGGCGTGCAACCTTGACCCCTTCTTCGTCTTCGAGCCTCTCCACGAGAGGATCCATCTTATGGCAATGAGGTCATTCCGATCCAGTGAATTCAAGCAGATAAAATTCTTTTTCCATTCCATTTCCTCCTTTCACGTTTGAATGGTCGCTCCTTCGATTTCCTCCGGCTTTCGTAAAAACAATGCCTTTCCAATCAGCCTTGCGATAGGAATGTATAGAACGATTAAAACAAGGATGGGAAGGAAGGATGCGATCAAGGCATCCGATTTAAACCCTTCGATAAAGTAAGCGAGAATGAGCAAGATGGCAGTAAAATTATGCGTACAGATCATTCCCAGATTAGCAGGAGCCATCTTGACCGGCTCTTGATAATAAGTTCTTAAAATGGAAATGGTCTTGTAGGCAATGGGAAGAGTCAACAAAGAGATCAATCCCAGAATAGGAATCCTTCCCAAAATCACTCCTGTCACAATCGCTCCATATGCCGAAAAGAGGCTCAGGATAAATAACCAGACTCCTGTCTCCTTTCCAAAACGAGCCACTAAGTTCAGTTTCCCTCCTTTTCGGTCTTCGAAATAATCAGGGATCTCATTAATGGTAATCATTGAAAAGAGCATGATCCCGAAGGGAAGAGTTCCCCAGAAGGCTTCCCAGGAAACTCTTTGGACCTGGACATAATAGGCTCCAACACCAATGGCTGGTCCGAAACAGAGAAGCTGTGCCATCTCTCCCAGACCTCGATAGCCAAATCGAATGGGCGGAGCAGTATAAAAATAGGCACAGAAAAAACCAATGGCTAAAAGGACGAGAATAAAGGCCCCTCTCATGACCCCCAGAAAGACACCGATGCCGATTGCGATGATGTAGAATGTAATAAAAACGGCTCGCATCCTCTGGGATTGAATCAGACCTGAAGAGAGGAGCCCGCTTCCACCGGTATAAGGATTTTTCCCATCGGTGGCGAAGACATCAACCAGATGGCGAAAGTCATAATAGTCATCCGTCATATTCAGAGCCATATGATTAAGGAGAAGTCCCAGGATCACCAGAAGGAAATACCCCGGGAAAAATTTCCCATCGGTGGTCCAGGCAATCATCCCACCCAGTATTCCTGGCATGAAACTGGCTGAGGTATAATGGAACCGGAAGGCTTTCCACCAGACTTCCAAACGCCTCACATTCATTCTATTTCTTTTTCCCCCTTAAAAGATAATCCAAACTAAACCG
>Ga0315281_10011823_pt1 | contig 11924 bp, 9 predicted proteins | sample YL17G07_0_MG_FD_204540 | JGI IMG/M metagenome (GOLD analysis project Ga0315281, IMG submission 204540) | Sediment microbial communities from Yellowstone Lake, YNP, Wyoming, USA - YL17G07_0 | ecosystem: Environmental > Aquatic > Freshwater > Lake > Sediment | place: USA: Wyoming | collected... | reverse complement strand
CCAACGGAGAGGTGAACGCCTCGGGCGTCACTTACTACTGGGCGGCGTGGGCGATATACGCGCCGTTGGACCATTTTACGGTGACGGTGCCGGGCGGAGAGATAGCGCAAGATACGCCATTTTCGGTTACTGTTACGGCGAAGGACGCGGGAGGCAACACTACGACCAAAGTAACTACCGAAGTGGGGGTGGCCGTTAGTTTGGGAACGGTGCTGCCGCTGACCATCAACCAGAGCGATTTCACGGATGATGGAGTGTGGACGGGAGATGTTACTATTTCCAGCATTACCGGCAAGCCGACGGTAACGATCACTGTCAGCAGTAATGGCAAAACAGGAACGGGGGACCAAGTGATCGTGGGAACGCCGGGGCCGCTGAACAGTTTCACGGTGGATGCGCCCTCTACCGCTACTTCCGGCGAGGCGTTTTCGGTGACCGCGACGGCAAAGGACGCGTGGGGCACTACCACCACGAATGTGGGCTCGACGGATGTAACTGTGTCAGTGAGCACCGGCACGGTGGTACCGAATTTGGTGGCGATAGGCGAGTTTAGCGGTGACGGGGTATGGACAGGGAATGTGACGATTTCCGGCATTGTGGAACAGCCGACGGTAACTTTGACCTTCTCGGTTAACCCGACAGGTGATGCGGAGATTATCATGACCGGTGTGCCGGCCAACGCTGCCAATGTATCGGCCGCGCGGCAATCCGATATAGAATTTTTGGTAACTTGGCAGGATACTTCGGTGGTAGAAACCAGCTGGCGGATAGAGCGCAATACCGACAACGGCAGCGGGTTTGAGGGATGGGTGGAAGTCGGCTCGACCGCAGCCGGTATTACCCAGTGGTATGACAATGCGGCTAATAATCCGGGCAATCCGCCGCAGGCGGACCGGAGGTATCAATATAGAGTACGGGCGCAAAACGCGGTCGGTTACGGCGAGTACGGCACCGACGGCGTAACCCATTACACCACGCCGGACGCTCCGGCAAGTGTTGCCAGCGCGCGAGTGAGCAACAGCGAGTTCTCTGTTAGTTGGACTGATTTGGCGGAGGTGACCAACACCCACCGGGCGCAAAGAGACAGCAACGGCGATGATTACCTGACCGATCTGGGAACATCCGAGGCTTCGCCGAAGACCGATACTACCGGTTTGACTCTAAACAGCAAGTATCGCCATCGGATGAGAGCGGAGGCAGACAGTCTGCTTTCGAATTGGAGCTACGGCAACTTTGAATACACTACACCGGCGGCGCCGAGCGGCCTTGGGATAACGGCCAATTCCCCGACGCAAGTGACCTTTAACTGGACCGATAACTCGGCGTATGAGGACGGGTTCAGGATTTGGGTAAAAGAAGGCACGGGAGCATTTACGGAATTAACCCCCGGCACAAATACGGTGGGGGCGGGCGAAGTTAGCTACATATATAATTCGGCTTTGCCTAACCGCGCCTATCAGTTTAAAATATTCGCTCATATCGGAGCAACGCCGACCAACAGCGAGTTGCTTTCCGAGGAAGCATTGTCGGGCACAGTTTATAGTTTAGCCAGCGTGCCGAACAATTTGACGGCCACGGCGGATTCTGATTCTCAAATTACATTTAGCTGGGAATCCAACGGCAACCCGGCCGGCACGGAATATTATGCCGAGAACGTGACGAAGGGAACCAATTCTGATTGGATTATGACCAGCTGGGCATCAACTGGACTATCCCCCAGCACCCAATACTTTTTCCGGGTGAAGGCGCGGAACGGGGATAGCGTACCGACGGAATTTAGCGATACGGCGAATGCGACCACTTTGGCGGGCGGACAGGAAGCGCCGAGCGGCGGCGGCTCGCTGCCGATCGAGGAAACACCGCTGACGCGGCTTAAATGGTTTCGCGAACCAGAGGGAGGGTTTAGCGTTAAGATCAACGAGGGGGCGATGTACACTATCTCTCGGGAAGTGGTATTGACGCTGGAAGGCGGACCGGACGCGGCCGAGTTCCTGGTTTCTGAGAGCCCGACTTTTGCCGGCGCCGAAAAAGAAAAATACAGCGAAAGTCAGGCGGAGACGGCGGTGATCGAGCCGCTGACGCGGTCGTCATCCATCAGTAAATTATTTACCTTATCGGCAGGCGACGGGGAGAAGACGGTATATGTTCAGTACTTTAACGGGGAGGGTAAGTCAGCACCCGCAGTATCCGATACGATCATCTTGGATACCCAGCCGCCTCAATTTACTTTGGTTGCGCCGTACGCCGGCCAGATCGTGGCAGAGAAGCAGCCGACCTTCAGGGGGACGGCAGAGAAGGCGACCACGGTCTCGTTAACCTTGAATGAGATCCTGATCTATCAAACCGAAGTCGGCGAAGACGGGATTTGGCAGTATCAAAGCAAAGAGGAATTGCTGGATGGAAAGTATGAGTTGGTGATAGAGGTGAAAGATTCGGCTGGCAATCAGACCACGCCGCAGAAAGTAAGTTTTACAATTCGCAGCAAGCCTCTGATGGTAAAGAGACCGGAAGTGCCGGTTCAACCTTTGCCGACAGTGCCTACGGTAGAAAAACCGACGGTAACGCCGGAAGCGCCAACAGCACTGCAGCCGGTAGTCCCCGGTAAACAACCGGCTGCACCGGCGCTGGCGCTGGATTTGACGATAATTACTAAGCAAGCGAAGCTGGCATGGGCGGGATGGCAGCAATTCTGGACCAACTTTAATGAGAGCCAGCAGCAAAGGTTAGGGCGGGCGCTCGACGGAATAAGAGCGGGACAAAAGGCCGCTGGACAATATTTGGCGGCGGCTGGCCAAGCGATAGCGGTAGGGGCTAACGTAGTTGTGACTAATGTAACTAAAGCCGTTCAAGCTATTGTGCCGGCAGTTAGTAAGACTTACTTAGCCTTTGTTGAGCGCCAGCGAGTGGCCGTTGAAAACAACCGTCTAACAAGAGAGCTGCAAAAGGAGCAGTCAGTCGAACGGAAGGCGCAATTAATGGAGGAACAGCGTTTGGCTTCTGAGCAAAGGGCGCAAGAGTTGGCCAAGCGGCAGGAAGAGCAGAAGGCCCGCTTAGCGGTGCTGGTGGAGCAGAGGGCAAAAGCGGCTGAAGAGAGAAAGGCGAAGTTGGCTGAGCGAGCGGAGCAATTAGCCGTCCAGAGAGAGCAACTGGCCGAAGAGAAGCGTTTGGCGGAGGAGCAGAACGCGCAGGAAGCAGCCGCATTAAAGGAAAAACAAGCAACCCGTTTAGCGGAGCTGGCGGCGCAGAAGGTGAAACTGGCTGAAGAGACTAGGCTCAAACAAGCAGAGACAGCGCAGCAGTTTGCCGAAAAAAGGCAGTGGCTGGCAGCGGCCCAGATAGAAAGAACCGCGGCGATCAAGGCAGGTATAGCAGGAGCCGGCCGAGCCGTAGTTAGAGCGGCAAATCGAGTGCAGTTAGCTCTCCAGCAAGTGGGAGGGAGACTGCTACTGGCTTTGCGGTTAGCGCCCAAGACTGAAATTCCCCTGACCCAGGTTGCCTCTCGGCCGCCGGATGGCTTAAAGGCAGAGCGGGTAGCATTTGCCTCGCCATTCGGCAATGTTGATGTATCGGTAAGAGGAGGGCAGCTGCGCTTGGTGGCAGGAATGCAAGTTAAGGCTTTTGTGAAAGTGACCAAGCCGGTGGAAACGATCACGGGCGAACTCATCTTTACTAAGGAGCTGGCAAAAGAAAAGCAGCAGGTTGCTTTTGGTAAGATATTTGGCATTTCTACTGCTTATGCTGCCAACGGAGCGGCAGTAGCCCAGAAGAAGTGGCTGGTAGCGGAATATGTCTTTGCTGACCCCGAACATGACGGGATTTATACTGCTGATGTCCAGCTCCCGCCGGTGGATGGCAAATATCAATTGCAAACCCACATTGCTTATAAGACAGGACAGACTAAAGACATCGCGACTGAAGTGCTGATCGACCCGGAGGGCTACATATTCACAGCCGATCCGCGAGGCGAGATCCGCGTTAGTGGCGCTACGGTTACTTTGGACTGGCTGAATCCAACTAGTCAAGTATGGGAGAACTGGCCGGCTGAACTTTATGCCCAAGTAAATCCCCAGAAAACTGACAAGACCGGCGAGTACTCTTTCTTAGTGCCGGCCGGCAGATATAGTTTGCGGGTTGAGGCGCCGGATTACTTGCCCTACAAGAGCGAGGCGTTTGATGTACAGGAGGGGGTGCCGGTGCATCAAACCATCGAACTGCATCCGGCCGAGTAATTGACCGGAGAATGGGGTGGGGCGTGGTCGATTAGATGAACGATCGTTCAGTGTATTTACTGGTAGGGTAAGCGGGCGGCGGATGGTTCAGGATGCTTAAGAGAGGGGAGGACAATTAGCTCAGCGGCCGCTGAGTATATTATCTGGGGTCCTCAGTGTGTTGGGGAGGAGTCGCGGAGGGGAAGCGCGGTCGATTAGATGAACGATCGTTCAGTGTATTTACTGGTAGGGTAGGCGGGCGGCGGATGATTAAAGGATTACTGGTGCGTCATCCTGGCTTGCGTCAGCCCTCCATAGCTCGAAGAGCGACGGATGGGCCCAGGATCGTATATAAGATTCTGGATGCGTTCTGCTGGACAGCAGAACTTACCAGAATGACGGAGGGGGGCGGTTTGACGGGGGGGGCGGGAGACTGGTCTGGGGGCGGTTTTTTGCGTATCATAGGGGGGTCTGGAAAAATCTCACTAATCTGACTAGTCTAAACAATGGGAAAATGGATTCCTGCCTTCGCAGGAATGACGGAGGAACGATGAAGAAATTGGCTCTCAATCTGTTGGCGTGGCTGGCGAAGCTGGTGGCGGAAAAGTATCAGGTGAAGATAGTGGCGATCACCGGTAGTGTGGGCAAGACCACCACCAAGGAGGCGGTCTTCGCGGTGTTGCGGCAAGCTTTTGATACCCAGCGGAGTCTGCATAATACCAATACGGAATGGGGGATAGCGGCATCGGTGATCAGTCCGGGCTTTGAACCGGTTTTTACTTCTTCCGGCAAAGCACGGATAACCTTGCCGCAATTTTTCAGCCTGTGCTGGCAGGCCAAACTGAAATTACTGTTCCGGATGAAATATCCGACGGTGCTGGTACTGGAGCTGGCGGCGGACCGGCCAGGGGATATCAAATGGTTTAACCGCTGGTTTAAATACGATGTAGCGGTCATTACCACCATCGGCGGCTCGCATTTGGAGTTCTACCAAAACCAGGCGGCATTGACGGCGGAGAAATTGTCTCTGACAGACAAACTCAAACCCAGCGGTTTGGTAATAATTAATGGAGAATGCGAAGAATGCCAAGCGTTTATTCGGGAGAGCAAAAAACGCAAAGTGACTTTCGGCTGGGAGCCGACGTTAGACTACTGGGCAGAAGACAAAGAATTAGGAACGCAATACGTTCTGCACGGCGGAGTCGCGGCGATCGAAGTGGGATTGCCGCCGGGGCGGCAGTTTGCGTTGAGCGCGCTGGCCGCTTTTGCCATGGGTGAGGAATTCGGGCTAACCGCGGATCAAATCCGGCAGGGACTGGGCAGTCTGCAAGCTCCCCGCGGACGATTTGAAATAAAACGAACCAACCGGTGGGTAGTTATTGATGACACCTATAATGCCAGCCCGGAGTCGATGCAGGCAGGCTTGCGGGGTTTGCGGGAGATAGCGCGGGGGAGAAAAGTTGCCATTTTAGGCGGGATGCGCGAGCTGGGGCCGGCAAATGATGCGGCCCACCGGCAGGTGGGCGAGTGGGCGGCGGAACTGACGGACTTATTGATAGTGGTGGGTAAGGAGGGGGAGCTGATCGCGGCGGGAGCGATAGAGGCGGGGATGCCGAGAAGCAATGTTGTTAAGTTAGCGTGGGATGAAGATAATCCCGACATAGACCGAACATTATCACAGCTTTTGCCGATTTTGGAGGATGGTGATAGTGTGTTAGTGAAAGCGTCGCGCGCCATTCATTTAGACCAGTTGGCGGATAGACTGCTGGCTTACAGTTGAGTTTGATGCAAGAAAGCCTAATCCAAATAGATTTACTGCGGATTTTTATCCTTACCACGATAAGTTTCTTTGTGGCCCTGCTGGCGACCCCTTTTTGGGCTAATTTTTTGTATAAATACCGCTTTTGGAAGCAACCAAAAGAGGAAACATTGTACGGCCAGCAGGCAACGGTATTCCAACAATTGCATGCGGACAAACACAAGCGGCACATCCCGACGATGGCCGGCATTTTGTATTGGTTGATCGTTATATTGGTGTCTTTAAAGTTTAATCTCACCCGTTCGCAAACTTATCTTCCGCTGTTTGCCCTGCTTTCGGTGGGAGTGATCGGGGCGGTGGATGATTGGTTTAACATCCGCGGAATTGGCGGGGTCAAGGGGGTCAGGGCGCGGCATAAGATGCTCTGGCTGCTAATAATTGCGGCACTCGGGGCGTGGTGGTTTTTCTATAAGTTGGGGTTCAACAGTTTGCACCTGCCGGGAGTGGGTGACTTTATGGTGGGTTGGTGGTATATCCCGATCTTCGTTTTTGTGATCATTGCGACGGCGAATGCTTTTAACATTACGGATGGGCTGGATGGTTTGTCGGGCGGATTGTTTGCGATCGCCTACGCGGCGTACGGACTATTAGCGATGGTAAACGGGCAGATGAGTTTAGCGATTTTTTGCGGGACGGTGGTGGGAGTACTCTTGGCTTACTTGTGGTTCAACATTTATCCGGCAAGATTTTTTGGCGGTGATACTTATGCCTTAGCATTCGGGGCGACTTTGGGAGTGGTGGCAATGTTAATTAAGGGCGGAGTGGGATTGGCGGTGCTGCCGTTCGTGGCGTTTATTCCCCTCATTGAAACTTTGTCGGTATTAATGCAGTTGGCTTATCGCAAATTGTATAAGAAAAAATTATTTCTGATCGCGCCGTTGCATCATCATTTTGAAGCAATTGGCTGGCCGGAACCGAAAGTGACGATGCGGTTCTGGGTGGTCGGGGCGGTATTTGCGGTGATAGGGGTGGCGATAGGATTGCTCGGCGCTGGTTAGGTTTGCCTTGGGCAGGTTTGTTTTTCTTTTTTGTCATCCTGAACTTGTTTCAGGATCTTTTTTATTTTCTTTTCCAGCGCTCCACGCCGCGCTGAACCGGCGGTTACTTTCGTCTTGGCGAAAGTAACCAAAGCCGCTCCCAACTCATCCTGCTGTACAGCAGGACTAGCCAAAAACCAAAATTGACCTTTCTTGGATCCTGCTGTACAGCAGGACGCGAACTCCCCAGCACTAATTTTTTCGTTGTCATCCTGCCTGCCCAGCCAGGGAGCGCAGTCGAAGGATCTATATGAGATTAGTGCTGGGTCAAACAGCGCTATCCATACCGGCCAATTTTGCGATTGGCAATCCTGATTTGCTCAAAGGGGATGGAGGGGCAAGGACGCCCGAGCTCTCTCCGAGCCTGAGGCCAATGGCGAAGATGTAGACAAGCCGCTGAAGGGAGGAGGGGGAAAGGGGAGAGCTTGACGGAGGGCGAAAGAGGGGGCTAGAGTGGAGGTAATCTTGCGTACCTTGAGAGAGTTCGGGGACGCGGGGTTAGTATTGTCAAAACCCATACCCGGGAGGGTAGGAAAGTTGCCATGAAGAAGTTTCTCATCCTCTGGCTGATGCTTCTGCTCTGGCTGGTTACTACGACGGCAGCGCTGGCGCTAGATCGATGTCTGAAGGGTCCTGCCTTTGCCAGGACAGGCATGGTTACAGTGACGGCGTGTGATCCCGCCTCCAGTTGCGATTTCATGTGTCGGCACATGACGGCGACCTACATTGGCACTCAACCCGGTCACAATCACGACGGATTGTGGTTGACGTCAACCCATGCCGTGGGAGATGCCAAGACCGTCACCGTCTGGATCGACGGCCACATAGCTGAGGTCTGCGCCATAGCGAAGGAAGTGGCTCGTGTCGAGTGCGCCGGCGATGTCGGTTGGGTGGTCCTTCGAACCACCAACTATATTCCGTGCGGTGCCTGCCCCGCGCAGCCGAGCTTCGACAACATCTGCTGTAGAGAGGAGTTGTTCTTCGTCGATATCGGCAAGTGTGGCACGGTGACCAAGTGTCATGTCACTGACCTCTGCACTGGCAGCGCGGTGTTCAAGACAGACACCCTGCCGGATTGCCCCAACTGTGGGGCAATGGCGTACGATCACTGTGGAAGAGCAATCGGTCTCTTGGTCGGCGGCGGGAAGAACTGCCGGCCGTGCGGGTGCGGCAAGGAGCGCTACACTGCGTTCCTCCGGCTAACGCCGGAGATGTTCCAATGTCTCGAACCACAGCCAGCGGATGCCACCGCCACCTTGGTTGCGGCGCGGATGGCGGCTCGCAGTTGCCAGGAAGCGTTCAGTTGGAGGAAGCACTTCCAGCCCGAAGAAGCACCCGATTGGCTGGAGCAGTTCCGGTTCTAGATCGGCATCAGCTTGCACCTCACGATCTCGACTAAGTCGAAAAAGCCCCATTCTGCTGGACAGCAGAATGGGGCTTTAACTTTGTCTTCAATTATTTTAAATCAACTTGCTGATCGGCTTTGGGCAGGATAACGGTACGTTTTAGTTGGCTGGTGAGTTTGCCGGCGAGCATCTCCCGTGCCTCATCTTCGCCGTGAGTGAGAAAAATGGTAGGGTTGGTGGTAAAACCGGAGAGCCAATTTATTAGACCCTGTTGATCGGCGTGCGCGGAGAATGCGTTGAGAGAACGGACGGCAGCTTGAACGGTTACAACTTGATCGAGAACTCTAACTTTAGTGGCGCCGTCCAGCAACTTGCGACCAAGAGTGCCGGGAGTGCAAAAACCAACGAACAGCACTTGGTTATCAGGATTATCCAGCTGATGAATAAGATGATGCTGCACCCGTCCGCCATCGGCCATACCAGAACCGGCGATGATCACCGCCGCGCCTTCTAAAGTATTTAGGGCTTTGGATTCCTCGGTGCTGGCGGTTTGGCGAAAGCCGGGGAAATCAAACAGGTCTGGGTCCACTTTGAGATATTTTTGGAAATCTTCATCGAACAAGTCAGTATACTTTTTGTAAATGTCAGTGACTTTAATGGCCAGAGGGCTATCCAAGATCACGGGAATGTTAGGCATCTGGTTGGTGTCGCGCAGGAGGTTTAAGGTGTAGAGGAGGTCTTGGCTGCGTTCCAAGGCAAATGAGGGGATGACAAGTTTGGCATGCTTTTTTTGCGCATGTTGGATAGCGGCTAATAGTTTTTTTTCGCGGCTGGTCGGCGGCTCATGCAGACGGTCGCCGTAAGTGGATTCAGAGATGACATAATCGGCTTCACTAATGAGAGTGGGATCGCGCATAATGGGCACCGGGCTGTTGCCCAGATCGCCGGAAAAAACTATTTTCTTGCCTGCCCGTTCCGTAGTCCCGACTTGTCGGGACGAAGGAGGGCCGTCCACCCAGATTTCGGCAATAGCAGAGCCCAAAATATGGCCGGCGTCTTGGAGGCGGATCTTGATATCGCCGGCGGAAAACTCTTCGCCGTAATTGTGAGTTTCAAATAGTTTAAGAGCGCCCTCTACGTCAGCGGTGACAAATAGGGTTTCAATATCCTGCCTAGTGGCGCCGTGCTCTTGAATGTGGGCGGCATCGGTGAGCAGAGCTTCGGCTAGTTCGGCGGTGGCAGGAGTGGAATAGATCTTTCCGCGAAAACCCAGACGATAGAGTTTGGGAATTAAACCGCAGTGATCCAAATGAGAGTGGGTGAGGATAAGAAAATCGATCTGCTTGGGATCGTATGGGAAGGGCTCATAGTTTTTTTGACTGGCTTCATAGCTTCCTTGATACAGGCCGCAATCCACCAAAAATTTGGCGGAAGGGGCGGTGACCAGATAATTTGAGCCGGTCACTATGCCGGAAGCGCCGATGAATTTAATAGAAAGTGCCATAGCTTAATTGTAGCGCAGAGAAACTCCTAGGGTATAATCGGAAGGATAACATAAGTGGGAGGAATGATAATGACAAGCAGGGTTTGGTTAGGTTTGTTACTGCTCGTGATAGTGGTGGGCGGGGGAGCGTATTATTACTACACTCGGCCGTCGGGTTCCAGTAATCAACCGGTGAACAATCCCAATATTCAAGTGACCCAACCAGTGGCAAATGGCACGGTGGCTAGTCCGCTTGCCATTTCCGGCCAGGCGGTGGGGGGTTGGTATTTTGAGGCGTCGTTCCCGATCAAACTTTATGACAGCGGCAATACTTTGATCGGGCAAACCACGGCGCAGGCACAGAGCGACTGGATGACGACGGCGATGGTTCCTTTCACGGCAACTCTTACTTTTCCCGCGCAGACGGCGGGCAGCACCGGTAGTTTGGTATTTGAGAAAGATAATCCTTCGGGTGAACCCGCGAATGCGGATTCGTATTCTGTAGCAGTAATGTTCTAATGGGATGAAATATTTTATTTGGCTTATCGGGCTGGTGCTGCTCACAGCGATTGGATGGGCGGCCTATCAGTATGGGCCACGGTCGCAGGTAACTGCCGATAAGGAAGAGGTGCTGGTTTTTTTTGTTAGGCCGACTCAAACTGATATGGAGTTTGTGCCGGTGGAACGAGAAATTCTCAAAACTGACAGTTTCGAAGGCAAAGTGCTGGCCACTTTGCAGGAGTGGGTGAAAGGACCAACCGAAACGGAAAAAGCAGCGGGGGTGGGGAGCGGCTTAAATGCAGGGACAGAGGTAAATTCAGTGGAGCTTGCGAATGATGTCGTTATCATTGATTTCAATGAAACTTTCGACTGGCAAATGGGTGGTTCGTTTCGAGTACTGGCGATTCGGGGGCAGATCGAAAGGATCGTCCAGCAATTTGATTTAATGCAGGCCTATGAGCTTAAACTGACGGTGGGTAGCGGCGAGCGGGAAGCGGTGCTGGAGCCGTGAGGAAAGTTTTAGGACGGGAATTTTTTGAGTAGCCAGCGCTTACGGTGGCGCGGGGGATTTTGCTTGTGGGAGAAGCCTTTTTTAGATAAGGTGAAGCTGATAGACTTGCACCTCAGGAGAAAGCAATGACGGTAACGGTGGTGGTAGGGATACTCCTAGGTTTGGCGATCGTGGGCGGCCTGTTTTGGGCCCGCAAGAAAGAACAGGCCGAAGACGAGGTGGAGAGGCAGGCCATGCTAATGGATCAGTGGTTTTCCCACTTCCGCCTCTGATGGAGGAATCCCGACAAGCGTTCTCCGCGATTTCGAAAGGCCCCGCAAGGAAGCGGGGCCTTTAACTTGTCTTGTATCATGATGGTCTGGTAAATAAAAAGCGGCTCCGAAGAGCCGCTTTGCTAGTTCGACGCACTGGGATCGCTGAAGGGCAGAAGGGGAGTGGGAATACCTTTCTCCTTTTTCCTTGATGGCCGGATGGTGCCGCGGACTCGAGGAGACGGCAGGTAGTGGCAGAAGCTTCTGCCCAAATCAAGCGGATGATCTGCCGCCACGATTATCTGGGAGTAGAGTGGTAGGGCCACTACCTTCTCCAGATATCTCGTATCGGTGCTGATGAGGTTGTAGTGGATCAGGGTTTTCACTTTGACCCCGATTTTCCGCTCGAGCGAGGCCGTCGCCACTGCTATACCCGTATGGGCCGAGTCGAACTCGCCCCACTGTCGCTTAAGCTCTCTCTCCTTGAGCCCACCATGCAGCCGATAGACCTGCCCTACCCGTACCTGCAGCATTTGAGCAAGCTCGTCTGCTCCTGTGTGGGTAAGGCAGAGTACTAGGGTCTTTCTTCGTCTGGCGAGCTCTTCTTCCACCACTATCCCAAGCCGCTCCATCTTGGGGTGACGATGGCCGGCCTGTAGCTGGAAAGTGATGGTTTGGAAGCTCAAGGTGTTCCGCAGCCGGTGGGCAGCATTGCTGTCGTCGTTGCGGAGCTTGTGGATGTAGTCGAGGGCGGCTTGGGGGGTCTCG
>Ga0315281_10011821_pt1 | contig 11926 bp, 14 predicted proteins | sample YL17G07_0_MG_FD_204540 | JGI IMG/M metagenome (GOLD analysis project Ga0315281, IMG submission 204540) | Sediment microbial communities from Yellowstone Lake, YNP, Wyoming, USA - YL17G07_0 | ecosystem: Environmental > Aquatic > Freshwater > Lake > Sediment | place: USA: Wyoming | collected... | reverse complement strand
CCGCACCAGAACAGCCAGAACGTGGCCGACGGCCTGGATGAAGAGCGCCGCCTGATGTATGTGGCGATCACCCGCGCACGCCGCCGCCTCTACCTCACCTTTGCACAAAGCCGCATGCTGCACGGGCAAACAAACTATGCGATGGCATCGAGTTTTTTGCGCGAATTACCGGAGGAGCTGCTGCACTGGATTACCCCGCGCCTCCCTATACGCAGCGCTTTCAAACCCGCCTACCCTCCCTACTCCGCTCCGGCAACAGCCGACTATGCCGCCCCCGCACCACGCCCGGCGGATTCTTCCGGTTGGCGTATCGGGCAAAATGTGGAGCATGCAAAATTTGGCGAAGGTGTGGTAATCAATGTGGAAGGTAGCGGCGCCGATGCCCGTGTGCAGGTACAGTTTCGCAAGACAGGCAGCAAATGGCTGTCGCTTGAGTACGCGAAGTTGACGGCGTTGTAGGAATAGCAGTATAGGTAGGTATTGCGTTCTAATTTGAAAGATAATGACGTATTCCGCCATCGACAATAACCGATAGACTGTATTGATTGGCTGCTTTATAGCATTAATATTTTAGGCATAGGCAGTCAAATCTGGCCAATTGCGGAAGTTCGCGATCGGCAGCTTTGGGGAAGCGAGAAAACATGCCATGAAGTGTAGGATCGTGCAATAATCTATCCAATAAATTTATACCCCGTGATACTTGGGCGGGGCATGGTTGAAAAAGGGGCAGTCTGATATTCTACAAAGGGTGATTATATTTTTTGCATTGAATTGGTTTATCTGGGCTGTTTGAACCATATCTGTATAATCGAATAATCTGTACAATCTAGTAAATTGTAGTCTATCCAAGATTTTCTTTGTTAGGAGTATTAAGAAAAATGCAAACTAAGATATTAACTTCTGCTGTATTTATTGTTCCATTATTTCTGCTAGGTTGTGGTGGCGGAAGTACAACACCATACGATGGCACTTGGGCCGCTGATTTTTCAGCGCTTAGCCAGCAATCCATAGTTACCCCAACAAAAGTTGTTTTATGCAATACACCACCAGCAACATTGTCTGTTAAGGATTCCGCTGGTACCACAACACAAACTTCGACATGTACAACAACAATAATTGATTCTTTAGGAAATAAAACGACTTATCCTGCTTTAGTAACTGTTGCTTATATCAGTGTTTCTTTTGCACCAGGAAATGGTCAAAAGGATATATTGAATGCCATCGTGAATGGTGTCCCTTTTACCGGCCAATGTATTAGTAACAATGCCTGTTCAGCAACCTCTAATGCAGGAGAAGTTTTGGGTATAACTCGTTAGACCATCAAGCACAAGGTGATTCCTTATCAACATATTGAATCAGATCGTAGACGCTTTCTTACTGAATAAATATGTACTCGTACCATTGTGCAGATTTATCACATCGGGCGCACCATGTTAAATTGGAACTGTGATAACAATTACCTCCCAAATTTGTTATGTATCAATTGTTCGCAAGTCACACAAGTCCGATTTAGAGCCACAAAATAACTAGGTCACCCATCTCAAACGGGCACATTCTAGCCAATCTCCACAAACTGCTTGGTCGCACTCCAATTTCACATCACATAAAGTCGAACAATAAGATCAAATATAGCGAACTAACTATGACTACGAGTTCAAATCTGAGCTAAATTCAAATTATGTATAACTCATTTCCCTCCCTACTAGCCATTCACAACAGGATGATCAGATATGCGTGCACATTTTAATATTGTTTTAACAAGGAGATAAAACATGAGCAAATCATTCAAGGAAATCACACAGGACATCAAGCAACTGCTGATGCCGTTCCGCAAGGAAGCCAAAGAACCGATGGCCGCGTTTGATGCAATGGCCAAGGCTGCAATGGCGCCGGGCGTGTTATCAGAATTACACAAGGAACTGATCGCCACCGCTATCGCCGTCGGCAGCCATTGCGACGGCTGCATCGGCTTTCACGTTAAATCGCTGGTACGGCTGGGTGCCACGCGTGAGCAGGTGAATGAAATGCTGGCGGTGGCGGTGTATATGGGCGGTGGCCCGTCGCTAATGTATGCTGCGGAAGTTCTGCGCGCGTTTGAAGAGTTTCAGACCAGGTAGAATCTGCCCTACTCACCCTTTACCACTTCCGGCTCACTATCTTTTTTCGCTTCCGAGAAAATATCGCGGTAGCTCACATACATCGACGTTAATCCGATAGGCAGCAAAATAAACAAGCCCAGATTCAGCGGAATCACGCTCGCTGCAAATGCTAGCAGTTGCATCAGCATGCTGTAAACTGCCAGCGGGGTAAAATTGCGCAACGAGCCGCGCATGCTGAGTTTAAGCGCTTCCATAGGCGATTTATGATCGAAAAAAACCAGCATCGGCGCATATTGCAGCGCGAGCATCAGCGCAAAAAGCAGGGTCAATCCTGTCAACAAACTTGGCAGCATGCCCGAGCCGGGCGCAAGCATCGCTTCCAGCATTGCATTGGCGTCCTGCTGTTTTTGAAAAGTATTTAACAACTCAGTCAGCGCATCACCGCCCACCATCACTGTGATGGTGGATACGACAAACATGCCCAGCAGCAACATGCCTCCTACTGAAACAAGCTGTGCAGTTCTGCTTTCAAAACCGGCGAAAATATATCGGGGCACCACTGTTTCGCTGTATTCAAGTGCACGGCATACGCGCATATAGCCCGCCATCAATACCGGCATCAGCAGCATCGCCAGCATGACACCGCCCACCGGGATCAACATGGCCAGCATCATCCCCAATATAAATACCATCACCAGTGAAATTGCATGCAACGGGCTGCGCATAATCAAGCGATAACCGTGCTTGATCCACAGCAAGCCGTGACTTGCGGGTACTTTTTGAATTTCCATCATACCCCCACCAGGCTTATGCCATCGGCATTTGCGGCGATGTGCTGCTGTAAAATATGCTTGAATTGATCCGGGTTGTGCGCATTCACCAGTTCGCCATCGCGCGGTTTGTGCAGGTCGAACAAACGCGAAATCCAGAAACGCAAGGCAGCCAAGCGCAAGGCAACTGGCCACATTTCAGCTTCCTGTGCTGTAAAGGGCCGCACTGCATGGTAGGCATCCAGCATTGCACGAGTGCGCAACACATCCAGCTTTGTACCTTCACCCATACACCAGTCGTTTACCGTAATTGCCGCGTCGTACAACAGGCTGTCGTTGCAGGCGAAGTAAAAATCGATCAGTCCGCCCACGCGCTTGCCATCGAACAGCACATTGTCGCGGAACAGGTCGGCATGCACTACACCCTGCGGCAATTTTGCCAGCGAGTGCTGCTCATGAAATGCAACTTCGCTCAGCAGCAATGCCGCATCTTGCGCATTTAAAAACGGCAGCACCTGTTTAGCTGCAGAAGCCCGCCACACTTGGCCGCGCAGGTTTTTCATCGACTCTTCAAAACCCAGCCCGGCTTCATGCATCTGCCCCAGCATCGCCCCCACTGCCGCGCAATTGGCTGCTGTCGGTTGTGTCAGCGACTTGCCCGTCAAGCGGCTCACAATGCAGGCAGGCTTGCCATTTAATTCACCCAGAAATTGGTTGTGCCGATTTGCCACCGGGCTGGGGCACGGAATACCGTGGCGCGCAAGATGCGCCATCAGATTCAGATAAAACGGTAATTCCTTCGCGCTGAGTTTTTCAAACAGCGTCAGCACAAAGCGTCCGTTGCTGGTGGTGACAAAATAGTTGGTGTTCTCGATACCCGATGCGATGCCCTGCAATTCAAGCAGGGAGCCTAAAGAATAATTGCCGAGCCATGCGGAAAACTCCTGCTCATTGACGCTGGTAAAAACTGCCATTAATCGATACCTGAACTAAATACTGCGTAAACTAACAAATCAAAATCTGTGGATAATCCAGCGTGGCGGGCTAACCTGGGGGCCGAAAGGTCCATCCTGACGCGTAAAATCCCCCTTTCCATTTTCATCAACCAGGTAATAAGGCGGGCCTATTTTGGGGGTCACCTTGATCATGTAGAGTTTGCCACCCGAGCGATATTCCTCAATCACCACATCTTTCTTTTTGGTAATGATGATCTGCGGTTCCAGATCGCTATCCTGTGCATTGGGATCCAGCGCGGGAGGCGGCGGCAGCGGTTGCAGGTTGGGAGGTGGAGTATCTGCTGCGTAGGCAACGCCAGCCAGACACCCCAACAATAAAACGCTAATTAAACGCATTGCCTTGCTCCAATAATATGCAGATGCGTATTTTAGCCGATGCGGATGAAAAAGGCTTTAGGAAACCACTGATTAACTTTGAAATTGACCTTGAAACTAAGGCGATCACTTGATGCCCGTACCCAGCCACGCATCGGATGTGAGCGAGGTGGGAATGGATGGCAAACGCTCATGCAGATAGTTTAGCGCCAGCTTTTCTTTTTCGCGCCAGGTAGCCTCGCCCATGCCGTTTTTCAGCATCTGTATCGGCGCACTGCCTTACACCATCGCCACATCCAGAATTGTCACGTGCGGTTTCAGGCGGGAAGCAACAATCGCTTCTTCGGCATATTGCGCGAGCATTTGCATGGTGGTTTCGGCGTAACCTTCGGCCACCAAATTCCACGGGGTTGAGGCAGATAAGGGATTTTAATTTTGGCTCATTAAAAAATCACCTTTTACTCTGGTGCATCTACATCCAATACATCAAACTAAACCTGCTTGATCCAGTCAATCACCTTAAGCTTGGGTACTCGATTAAACTCTCTGACATTATTGGTAATTAAGGTGACACCCAAACTGAGAGCATGAGCGGCGATCATATTATCAAGCGGGCCGATGGGCGTACCCTGCTTTTCCAGCAATGCACGCAACATCCCATAAGCCATCGTTGCCTCGTCATCGAACATGGCCAACTCCAGAGGTAATATAAACTCCTCAAGCGCAGCATGATTTCCAGCTTGATGCTGGCTCTTGGAAACACCGTAACGCAACTCTGCCAGTGTTACGGCGGAAAGACCAATATCGCCTATTTGATATTTGCTGAACTGTTGAAGAGCATGAGCCGGTTTGCGTTTGATCAACGCAATACAGGTATTGGTATCCAGCATCAACTTCATTCAAACACATCCTCACGTGTCTGCTGTTGTGGCTGCTTGCGCTCGGCCATGAAATCGGCACTAAATTTATCAAGGCTGCCAAACAAAGAATCCCAGGAATGGGCCGTCGGGATCAGTACCACAACACTGCCCACCTTTTTAATGAAAACCTCATCCCCCTCCAAGCGGAATTCCTTGGGTAGCCTAACCGCCTGGCTTTGTCCATTTTGAAAGAGCTTTGCAGTTTTCATGGTAACTCCACGCATAAAATATATATGCTTAGTATATACTTTCAAAGGCTACCGTCAATTCTTTTTTTCCGGTTAAATCGGCAGCAGAAATACCCACAAAGATGCTTGCATTACAGGTTCAACTGCTTCTCCAATTCCTCTTCCGAAGGCTCGAACCCTCTGGTCTCGTAATGCTTGAAGATTGCATCTACGATCTCTCTCGGCTCATCGATTATTTTGATCAAATCCAAATCATCGGGAGAGATCATTTTTTCTACCAGCAGACTTTCGCGTATCCAGTCCATCAAGCCGCTCCAGAATTTTGTGCCCACTAATATAATAGGTATGCGGCGGGTCTTGCCGGTTTGCACCAGGGTGAGCGCTTCCATCAGTTCGTCCATCGTGCCAAAGCCGCCGGGCATCACCACATAGGCGCTGGCAAACTTGACGAACATCACCTTGCGCGTGAAGAAATGCTGGAAGGTCTGGCTCACATTCTGGTAGGGATTGTTATGCTGCTCGTGCGGCAATTGGATGTTGAGGCCGACACTGGGCGATTTGCCGTAGAACGCGCCCTTGTTGGCTGCCTCCATAATGCCGGGGCCGCCGCCTGAGATCACCGAAAAACCTGCATCGGACAGCAACCGCGCAATCTCCTCGGTGAGCTGGTAATAGGGGTGGTCGTGCGGGGTGCGCGCACTGCCGAAAATGCTGACGGCAGGGTGAATATCGCTGAGGCGTTGGGTGGCGGAGACGAACTCTGACATAATACCGAATACGCGCCACGCCTCCTTCGAATGCATGAGTTCCGGCGTAGGCGAATGTGGCAAACTGGCTTTATCGTTCATCTCAATATCCTGTACAAAAATGAAAACACTGTTGTTAGTAGATGGTTCATCTTACCTGTATCGCGCGTTTCATGCGATGCCAGATTTGCGCAGCCCTACCGGCGAGCCCACCGGCGCGATTCACGGCGTGCTCAACATGCTGCGCAAACTGCGCGCCGAGTACCCTGCGGATTATAGCGCCTGCGTGTTTGATGCCAAGGGTAAAACCTTCCGCGACGATATGTATCCCGAATATAAAGCGCACCGTCCGTCGATGCCGCCGGAACTGGCCGCGCAGATCGAGCCGCTGCATAAGGCCATCGCCGCTTCCGGCTGGAATATTTTGATGATAGACGGAGTCGAGGCCGACGATGTGATCGGCACTCTCACCTTGCAGGCAAAACTGGGCGGTAGCCGTTGCGTTGTCTCCACCGGCGATAAAGACCTCACCCAGTTGGTAAATGGCCAGGTTACCTTGATCAACACGATGAGCAACGAGACGCTGGATGAAGCCGGTGTACTGGCCAAATTTGGCGTGCCGCCCGAGCGTATCGTGGATTACCTGACGCTGGTGGGCGACACCGTGGACAATGTGCCGGGCGTCAACAAATGCGGCCCCAAGACTGCGGTGAAATGGCTGGCCCAATATGGCACGCTGGACAACCTGATGGTGCATGCCGGCGAGGTGAGCGGCGTGGTGGGTGAAAACCTGCGCAGCGCGCTGGAGTGGCTGCCCACCGGGCGCAAGCTGGTTACCGTAAAATGCGATGTGCCATTGCCGGTACATTATGACCAGTTGGTTGCACCAGCCCAGGACACTGATAATTTGCGCAAGCTGCTACAGAGTTTTGGCTTCCGCACCCTGCTGCGCGAACTCATTCCCGACGCAGCCAGCAGTGCAAGCAACACCAAAGCAACAAGCAGTTCACCACAGCAATCCAGCATGTTCGACGCCAGCAGCGGCGCAGTGGTCGCACCCGCCAGACGTTATGAATGCATCCTCACTGAAGCACAGCTCGATGCGTGGATCACAAAAATCATGCAGGCCGAACTGGTGTGCGTGGACACCGAGACCACCGGCCTCGACAGCATGACCGCACAACTGGTGGGCATCTCGCTCTCCATCAAACCGCATCACGCCTGCTATATTCCGCTGGCACACCATTACCCCGGCGCACCCGCACAAATTAATCGCGAGCATGCGCTGCAAATACTCAAACCCTGGCTGGAAAGCGCCGAGCATAAAAAACTCGGGCAAAATCTGAAATACGACCAGCACATCTTTGCCAACCACGGCATCAAGCTGGCTGGCGTCGCCGAAGACACGCTGCTGCAATCCTACGTGCTGGAAAGCCACCGCACACACAACATGGACGACCTCGCGATGCGCCACCTCGGCGTTAAAACCATCACCTATGAAGAAGTGACAGGCAAAGGGGCCAAGCAGATCGGCTTTGACCAGGTCGCGATAGACACCGCCACCCAATATGCCGCAGAGGACGCCGACATCACGCTGCAACTGCACCAGACGTTGCTGCCGCAAATCAAGGCACAGGGCAAACTGGAGCATGTCTACCGCGACATTGAAATGCCCGCACGGCAGGTGCTGTTTGTGATGGAACGCAATGGCGTACTGCTCGACAGCAAGCTGCTCAATATTCAAAGCCGCGAGCTGGGTGAAAAACTGCTGGCGCTGGAAACGCAGGCCTACGAGCTGGCCGGGCAACCTTTCAACCTCGCCTCGCCAAAACAACTTCAGGAAATTCTGTTCGACAAGCTCGGCATTCCGTCCAAGAAAAAAACCGCCACCGGCTCGCGCTCCACCGACGAAGAAGTGTTGCAAGAACTGGCCCTAGACTACCCGCTGCCAAAACTGCTGCTGGAATATCGTGGCATGGCCAAACTGAAATCCACCTACACCGACAAACTGCCGCTGATGGTTAATCCGCAAACCGGCCGCGTGCACACCAACTACGCACAGGCTGTGGCGGTGACAGGTCGCCTTGCATCAAGTGACCCCAACCTGCAAAACATCCCGGTACGCACGGCTGAAGGCCGCCGCATCCGCGAAGCATTTATCGCCGACCCCGGCAGCCATATCGTGTCAGCCGACTATTCGCAAATCGAACTGCGCATCATGGCGCATCTTTCCAGCGATGCAGGACTCTTGCATGCATTTGAACACGGTCACGACGTGCACCGCGCTACCGCCGCCGAGATTTTTGCCGTCGAGCCGGAAGCAGTGAGCAGCGAACAGCGCCGCTATGCCAAAGTCATCAACTTCGGATTAATCTACGGCATGTCCGCTTTCGGCCTCGCCAGCCAGCTCGGCATCGAACGCAGCGCGGCACAGGCTTACATCGAGCGCTACTTCGCGCGCTACCCCGGCGTCGCCAACTACATGCAAACCACCCGTGACCAGGCCAAGCAGCAAGGCTACGTCGAAACCGTGTTCGGCCGCCGCCTGTGGCTGCCCGAAATCAACGGCGGCAACGGCATGCGCCGCCAGGCCGCCGAACGCGCCGCCATCAACGCACCCATGCAAGGCACTGCGGCCGACCTGATCAAACTGGCAATGGTGGCCGTGCAGAACTGGCTGGAAAAAGAGAAGCTGAAAACGCGTTTGATCATGCAAGTGCATGACGAACTGGTGCTGGAAGTACCGGACAATGAACTGGCATTAGTGAAAGAGAAACTACCGGGATTGATGTGCAATGTGGCACAACTGAAGGTACCGCTGGAAGTGGGACTCGGGGTAGGTGCGAACTGGGAAGCGGCGCACTAGTACTGAGACTCATAAATATCGAAACATGAAACGGCAGATTTTTCCGCATGGCGGCGTTGCTCGTCGTTGCATATGAATAACTATGCGCCATCCTCGCGCCTTGCCCTGCAAAAAAATCTGTCCATTTCATTTTGTCTCGCTATTTATGAGTCTCAGTACTAGCTATGGCAAATATAATTGACCCAAACCACGAAACTCCTTACACTGCAAACTACACATTAATCTGTACATAATTATGAACGCTATTCATGCTGAAATTACCATAGGCGTCACCGAACTGCGCGAATCCCCCACCCGCATACTTAAACGTGCCGAAGATGAAGATCAGGCTGTAGCCATCCTTAACCACAACAAGCCGGCTGGTTACATTATTTCCCCCAGGATGATGGAAGCCATGCTTGATTCTATTGCTGATCGCATCGCCGAGAACCGCGCAAAAACACGCCTGTCCACTCTGGATAAAGCACGCAAGGTTAAGCTGAATGAACTGTAAACTCAATTGAGAACAAACACTTGACTTTATTGTAAGTAAGTGCTAACATACACCATAAGCATTTAAACAAAAGGATTGGTTATGGATAGCTTCGAACTTGCCATTCACGCCGGCGCTGAGAAAGAATGGTCAAAACTTGACGGAAGTATCAAGCGACGCTTCAAGGAAAAGCTTGCCAATGAACGACTCATCAACCCGCGTGTTGCAAAAGATGCACTACGCGAATTGCCCGACTGCTATAAGATAAAAATCACCACCCCGCAGTATCGCCTCATCTACCACGTCAACGATGCAAAACGTTTACTCACCATCCTGTCCGTGGCAACACGAGAAGATGTATATGAAGAACTGCGCATCAGGTTGGAACAGTAAAGGTATTCTAGCTTTATCCCCAAACAACCAATGAGCCCAAGTGCCGTTCCAACAAGCATTCAGCCCTAATAACCCGGCTTGCACTTAAGTATATTTGGAGCGACAATGAATCGCATATGTAATGCACGAAGGAGCAATAATGAAAACCTTGACCAAAACATCCACTTTCCCACCGCTACGAGTTAACGAAGAAATACGCGATGCTGCCGAAGCCGCCTTGGTAGAGGGTGAAACACTTTCTGGTTTTTTGCTGGAATCGATCCAGTTCAACATTCAGCGGCGAGCAATGCAACAAGAATTTATTACACGCGGTTTAACTGCCAGGGATGAAGCACGACAAACAGGAAAATATGTTTCAGCAGCAGATATGTTATCCGGACTAGATAAAACGCTGGCGAAATCAGGCAAAGCACTTTCCCGCAAGTGAGCTATACAGTACGCTTTACACCTGCGGCCGCGAGAGACCTACAACGCTTGTTCGATTTTCTTGCAGAACGTGATTTAAAAGCCGCCAAGCGCGCCCGCTCGGCCATTGCTAAAGGAATTGGATTCCTGCGCACATTTCCCTTCAGTTGCCGCAAAGCATCGGCTAAACATCCTTTATTACGTGAGTTAATCATCAGCTTTGGCGCAAACGGTTATGTTGCCTTATTTGAAATCGAGGATAGCCAAACCGTGACAGTATTGGCCGTGCGTCATCAGCGAGAAGAAGATTTCTTTTAACTGGGGGATATTGTTGTTTTGATGCGCTGTTATATTTAGGGTTGCACCCCTTTATTCGGTAGTATCTATAATTGGGAGGCTGCGCACTAGATTGAAGTAACACAAAGGATCTTGCATGAATTTTGATGTCATTGTTGAAACATTGCGCGCGTTGGTTACCACCTTCCTTGTTCTGTATCTGTGGCACATCGGGCGACGTGAACAGCTTCAAAAGCAAAAGGGTTGGCGCCTGATCATGGCTGGATTTTTGCTTATCCTGCTCGCCACTTTATTGGATATCACTGACAACTTTACCGATCTCGACCAATATGTCGTTATTGGTAAAACACATACCGAATCTGTATTGGAAAAATTGGTCGGTTATCTTGGAGGTTTTATTGTGCTTTTCCTCGGGTTTACACAATGGTTTCCAATCATTGTCGAGCTGCGCAGAAAGGAATCCGAGTTACGAAGCCTTGCAGCCGAACTGGAATCAAAGGTTGCCAGCAGGACAACTGACCTGCTCAATAAAAATCAGGAGTTGGAAGATGAAAAAAAACAGCTTGCCGAGGCCAAAAAAACTATTAGTCAACTGGCATATTATGACGCCTTAACGCTACTTCCCAACCGCCATCTGTTAAATGACCGTATTGCTCAATCAATAGCCGTTAGCGCACGCAACCAACTTTATAACGCAGTAATTTTTTTGGACATAGATAATTTCAAGCCACTCAATGATGTTCACGGTCATCATGCAGGGGATATGCTATTGATAGAGGTAGCGCGACGCCTGACCCTCTGTGTGCGGGAAATTGACACCGCAGCACGTTTTGGCGGAGACGAGTTTGTGATACTGCTCAATGAACTGGCCATGGATAAAAGTGAGGCAGCCACGAAAGCAAACATTGTTGCAGAAAAAATTCGCAACATTCTCGCCGAAACTTATTGTCTTGAAATTGCACAGGACAGCAATGCGGCGCAAAGGATGGAGCACCACTGCACGTCCAGTATTGGTGCTGTGCTGTTCAACGGCAATAAGTCTAGCCAGGAAGAGATACTAAAATATGCAGATATTGCAATGTATCAGGCCAAAACTGCAGGCGGAAATTGTATTCTATTTTATGATATGTAAATTTGCTTTACCGGTACATAATTCGTTTGTTGTAGCGCTTTCATTGTGATCTCAATTTGTGAGACATATATTTTCGGACTTGCAAACTTGTCATTAAACTGACAAGTATTTTGTTGAGGAAGATTCGCATGAAAAAACATTCTTTCCCGCTATCAAAAGTCTACACCCTGCTCGAACCCGGCCCCGTCGTGCTGATCACCACCTCCCGCAAAGGCATACCCAACATCATGACCCAATCCTGGCACACGATGATGGAATTCGAGCCGCCGCTGGTGGGCTGCGTGATCAGCGGACGCAATCATTCCTT
>Ga0315281_10011820_pt1 | contig 11927 bp, 14 predicted proteins | sample YL17G07_0_MG_FD_204540 | JGI IMG/M metagenome (GOLD analysis project Ga0315281, IMG submission 204540) | Sediment microbial communities from Yellowstone Lake, YNP, Wyoming, USA - YL17G07_0 | ecosystem: Environmental > Aquatic > Freshwater > Lake > Sediment | place: USA: Wyoming | collected... | reverse complement strand
GCGACCTTAAGCGGCGCCTTCTGTTCCTGCTTGGCGCTTTGATCGTGTTCCGCGTCGGGGCGCACATTCCGGTGCCGGGTATCGATCCGGTCGCGCTTGCCGATCTGTTCAAGTCGCAGAAGGGCGGCATACTCGACATGTTCAACATGTTCTCGGGTGGCGCCCTGTCGCGCTTTACGATCTTCGCGCTTGGCATCATGCCGTACATTTCCTCCTCCATCATCATGCAGCTGATGTCCGTGGTTTCGCCGACGCTCGAGGCACTCAAGAAGGAAGGAGAGGCCGGGCGTCGCAAGATCACCCAGTACACGCGTTACGGCACGGCGGCACTCGCGATCTTTCAGGGATTTGGCATCGCCATCGCCCTCGAGTCGCAGCGCGGGCTGGTGCTCGATCCGGGGCTCGCTTTCCGATTGACGACCATGATCACGCTGGTGACGGGCACCATGTTCCTGATGTGGCTCGGCGAGCAGATCACCGAGCGCGGCATCGGCAATGGCATTTCGCTGATCATTTTCGCCGGGATCGCCGCCGGTCTGCCCAGCGCGGTCGCCGGCACGCTCGAGTTGCAGCGCACCGGCGCATTTTCGATTCTGACGATATTTTTCATCGCGGCGCTCGTGATAGGCGTCACCGCGCTGGTGTGCTTTGTCGAGCGCGGCCAGCGCCGCATTCTCGTTAATTACGCCAAGCGCCAGGTCGGGCGCAAGATATACGGCGGGCAGTCATCGCATCTGCCGCTGAAACTGAACATGTCGGGCGTGATTCCGCCGATATTCGCGTCCAGCATTATCCTGTTTCCGGCCACGCTGGCCGGCTGGTTCGGCACCGGCGACAACATGCGCTGGCTGGGCAGCATCGCGTCGACGCTGCACCCCGGACAGCCGATATACGTCTTCCTGTACTCGGCCGCGATCGTTTTCTTCTGTTTTTTCTACGCGGCGTTGATGTTCAACCCGAAGGAAACCGCCGATAACCTGAAAAAAAGCGGCGCCTTCGTGCCCGGTATCCGGCCCGGCGACCAAACGGCGCGTTACATCGAAAAGATCATGCTGAGGCTCACGCTGGTGGGCTCTGTTTACGTGACGCTGGTGTGCCTGCTGCCCGAGTTCCTCATCGTGTGGAAGAGCGTGCCGTTTTATTTCGGCGGCACCAGTTTGCTGATCATCGTGGTGGTAACGATGGATTTCATGGCCCAGGTTCAGGCCTATGCCGTGAGCCACCAATACGAAAGCCTGCTCAAGAAGGCGAACTTCAAGGGCGGCGTATTTCCGACACGCTAGATGGCGAAGGAAGAAACGATACAGATGCAGGGCGAGATTGCGGAGACCCTGCCCAATGCGACATTCCGGGTCAAGCTGGAAAACGGCCACGTCGTGCTCGGCCACATATCCGGCAAGATGCGCATGCACTATATCCGCATCCTGCCGGGTGACAAGGTAACGGTGGAAGTGTCGCCTTACGATTTAACGCGCTGCCGCATCACATTCCGCGCGAAGTAGCGGCAGCGAAGGACCAAGGAGCAATCATGAAAGTCAGGGCTTCGGTAAAAAAGTTGTGTCGCAACTGCAAGATCATCCGCCGCAAGGGCGTAGTGCGCGTGATTTGCAAAGACCCGCGCCACAAGCAGCGTCAGGGTTGATCGCCGTCTTTTGACATTTACTCAAGTAAATTAACAGGTTATAATCTCAGGTTTTCTATTTTTGGCGTTGTGGGGTAAAAAAATATGGCCCGTATCGGTGGGGTGAACATTGCAAACCATCAGCATGCAGAAATTGCGCTGACCGCGGTTTACGGCATCGGCCGCAGCCGCGCGCGCGTGATTTGCGCCGCGGCTGGCATCAAAGGCAGTGCCAAGGTCAAGGACTTGTCCGATACGGACATGGACAAATTGCGCGAGCAGGTCGCCAAATTCATTATTGAAGGCGATTTGCGGCGCGAAGTTTCAATGAATATCAAGCGCCTGATGGATCTCGGTACCTGGCGCGGATTGCGCCATCGGCGCGGGTTGCCTGTTCGCGGGCAGCGCACCCGCACCAACGCGCGCACCCGCAAGGGCCCGCGCAAGGCGGCAGTCAAGATCATCAAGGCAGTTACTGCCGGATAAAAAGCGACCTGATCGCAAGTTAAAAGCGGAAAACATACTCAATGGCAAAAGCAAACACCCGGGTTCGCAAGAAGGTCAAAAAGAATGTCGCGGAAGGCATCGCGCATATCCACGCTTCCTTCAACAACACTATCGTAACCATCACCGACCGTCAGGGAAACACGCTCGCGTGGGCGACCACCGGCTCGGCCGGATTCAAAGGCTCGCGCAAGTCAACGCCATTCGCGGCGCAGGTTGCCGCCGAGCACGCCGGAAAACTCGCGCAGGAATGCGGCGTGAAAAACCTTGAAGTCCGCATCAAGGGCCCGGGTCCGGGCCGCGAATCCGCGATGCGTGCGCTCAATGCCGTAGGTTTCAAGATCACCAGTATCGCCGACGTCACGCCGGTTCCGCACAATGGATGCCGTGCGCCGAAGCGGCGTCGTATTTAAGGAGAACCGGCTGTGGCAAGAAATCTTGATGCAAAATGCCGCCAGTGCCGCCGCGAGGGCGAGAAGCTTTTCCTCAAGGGCGACAAGTGCTTTACCGACAAGTGCGCGATCGAGCGCCGCAATTATCCGCCCGGCCAGCACGGTCAGAAAAACAGCCGGCTGTCAGGCTACGGCGTGCAGCTCCGCGAAAAACAGAAGCTGCGCCGGATCTACGGCCTGCTCGAGCGCCAGTTCCGCAATACCTATCGTGCCGCGGAGCAGAAGAAGGGCATCACCGGTGAGACCCTGCTGCAGATGCTTGAATCGCGTCTGGACAATATCGCGTTCAAGATGGGCTTTGGCGCGTCGCGCTCGGAAGCGCGCCAGATCGTGCGCCACAACGCGATTCTGGTGAACGGCAAACGCGTCAACATTCCGTCCTACCAGGTGCGCCCGGGCGATGTGGTGGAAGTTGTCGCCAAGGCCAAGGAACACCTGCGCATCAAGGCCGCAATGGAAGCCACCTCCGGCCGTGGTTATCCGGAGTGGCTTGAAGTCGATTCCGCCGCGCTAAAAGGCACCTACAAGAGTCTGCCGCAACGTTCCGAGCTGCCCTCCACCATCAATGAATCGCTGGTGGTCGAGCTTTATTCGAAGTAATTGCCAGAGGATTAAGCCATGCAAAGCAGCACTTTTCTTAAGCCTCGTATTATCGACGTGCAGAACATTTCACCGTTCCACGCCAAGGTGACGATGGAACCGTTCGAGCGCGGCTACGGCCACACGCTTGGCAATGCGCTGCGCCGCATTCTCTTGTCATCGATGCCCGGTCACGCCGCCACCGAAGTCAAGATGAGCGGCGTGCTGCACGAGTATTCGACCATCGACGGCGTGCAGGAAGACGTGGTCGATATCCTGCTGAACCTCAAGGGCATCGTGCTGAAACTGCACAGCCATGAGGAAGTGGAACTCACGCTCAAGAAGCAGGGCGAGGGCGTGGTCACCGCGGGCGACATCGAGCCGATGCACGACGTCGAAATCATCAATCCCGATCACGTCATCGCGCATCTGACGGCGGGCGGCAAGCTCGACATGCAGATCAAGGCGGCCAGCGGCCGCGGTTACGTTCCGGCGGCAGTGCGCACCAGCCGCGGTGATCCGCTGGAAGGCGCGGTTACCAGCCGCGCAGTCGGCAGCATCCTGCTCGACGCCTCGTACAGTCCGGTGCGCCGCGTCAGCTACCAGGTCGATTCCGCGCGCGTCGAGCAGCGTACCGACCTTGACAAGCTGATCATCGATATCGAAACCAACGGCGCGATCGAACCGGAGGAGGCGATCCGTTACGCGGCGCGCATTCTGGTCGATCAACTCGAAGTGTTCGCCGATCTCAAGGGCACGCCGGTGCAGATCGAGCAGCCGAAGGCGCAACAGATCGATCCGATCCTGTTGCGGCCCGTCGACGACCTGGAACTGACTGTGCGTTCGGCCAACTGCCTGAAAGCGGAGAATATCTATTACATCGGCGATTTGATCCAGCGCACCGAAACCGAGCTTCTGAAGACCCCGAATCTCGGCCGCAAATCGCTCAACGAAATAAAGGAAGTACTCGCGTCGCGAGGCCTCACGCTTGGCATGCGGCTCGAAAACTGGCCGCCGGTCGGTCTCGAGAAAATCTAACGAGGACATCATGCGTCACCGTCTCGGTTTACGAAAACTCAACCGCACCAGCAGCCATCGCCTGGCGATGCTGCGCAACATGACCGTGTCGCTGCTGCGGCATGAGGTCATCAAGACCACTTTGCCCAAAGCGAAGGAACTGCGGCGGGTCGCGGAGCCCATTCTTACGCTCGGCAAATCGCCGTCGCTCGCCAACCGCCGGCTGGCATTCGATCGACTGCGCGACCGCGAGATGGTCACCAAACTGTTCGGCGAGCTCGGCCCGCGTTACGCCAAGCGCAACGGCGGGTATCTGCGCATCCTGAAATTCGGTTTTCGCAAAGGAGACAACGCGCCCATGGCGTTGGTTGAGCTCATGGACCGTCCTGAGCCCAATGAGGACAAGAAAAAAGAAGCGCCTGCCAAGGCGGCATAAAAGAAAACGCTTTGATTAAAAGCCGGCCGCGTGCCGGCTTTTTTATTGGTTTGGCGGCCCTGGTGGTTGTAGGGTTTAGAATCGCAGGATGCTGAACGATCTTGAATTGACCGGCCGCGCCAGGACGCACGTCGTGCAACGCGACGACCTGGGCGCCGCACTGCATCCGGACGTGATCGGACCGTTACTCGCCATGCGCGAGGCGGCGGCGGCCGAGGGCATCGAACTTGCCGTCTACAGCGGCTTTCGCGATTTCGACGCCCAGTGCCGGATCTGGAACATGAAGTATCGCGGGGAGCGGCCCCTTTACGACGAGCGCGGCAACGTGCGCGATAGTGCGGGAATGAGCGAAGACGCGCTGATCGGAGCAATCCTCGCCTGGAGCGCGCTGCCCGGCGCAAGCCGGCACCACTGGGGATCCGACATCGACGTCTTCGACCGCGCGGCGCTACCACCCGATTACCGGGTGCAGCTGCTGCCGCAGGAGGCCGAAGCGGGCGGCGTGTTCGAGCGCCTGCACCAGTGGCTTTCCGCCAACATTGCACGCTTCGGGTTTTTCCGGCCTTACCGCGAGTTTCGCGGCGGCGTCTATCCCGAGCCGTGGCATCTCAGCTATGCGCCGGTTGCCACGGCCGCGCTGGCGCTCCTCAACGAGGATCTGATCGCCGCAGCGCTGCGCGACGTTGATCTGCTCGGCAAGCCGGCAGTGCTCGCGCGGCTGCCCGATTTTTACCGCGATCACATCGTCAATGTCGATGATGCGGCCGCACGGCGCGTGCTTGCTTCATACGATGGCGGGCGCGGGGCCGGCCCGGCATGAGCATATTTTTGTTCACGGACTTCGGCGCGGCTGACCTGTATGTTGGCCAGGTCAAGGCGGTGCTGCAGCAGCGCGCCGACGGCGTGCCAGTCATCGATTTGCTGAACGAGGCGCCAGCGTTCAATGTGCGGGCGAGCGCGCATCTGCTCGCTGCGCTGGCGGGGCAACTGCCGCCGGACAGCGTAACTCTGGCGGTGGTGGACCCCGGCGTTGGTGGTGCGCGCGACGCGGTCGCGCTCAACGCGGACGGTCGGTGGTTTACCGGCCCCGACAACGGCCTGCTGTCGGTCGCGGCGGCGCGCGCCGGGACGCGGGCCTGCTGGCGCATCACCTGGCGTCCCGGGCTGCTGGCGGCTTCGTTTCACGGGCGCGACTTGTTCGCGCCGGTCGCTGCCGCCATTGCGTGCGGCGAGTTTCCTGCTGGCAGGGCCGAATCCATTGCCGGTCTGGGCGTCGATTTCGGCGCTGAAGACGTGGGCGAGATCATATACATCGATCACTACGGGAATGCGGCCACGGGGCTTCGCGCGCAGAGCCTCGCGCGCGACGCGCGGCTGGTCGTCAATGGCCACTGGATCGGATTTGCACGGGTGTTCAGCGATGCCGCCGCAGGCGCCGTATTCTGGTACGAGAACAGCCTGGGCCTGGTGGAAATCGCGGCGAATTCGGCGCACGCGGCAGCCAAGCTGGGCCTGCGCATTGGACTGCCGTTTGCCGTTGAGGCAGGCTGAACTACCGTTGCAAGAAGGAGGAGCGAGATGAAACTCGGCGATTTCAATGGTCTGATGGTCTGCGCGATTGCGCTGTTTGCCGGAGCGTCGCTATCGGTCGCACCGGCGATTGCCCAACTCTATCCGGCGAAGACGATACGGCTGATCGTGCCGTTTCCACCGGGCGGCGGCACCGACACGATGGGGCGTCTGCTGGGTCAGAAACTCTCGGAATTGCTCGGGCAGCAGGTGGTGATCGACAATCGTCCGGGTGGAGGCGCCAACATCGGTGCCGAGATCGCGGCAAAGTCGCCCCCCGACGGCTACACGCTGTTTTTGGCCACCGTCACGAACGCCATCGGCGCGAGCCTCTATCGCAAGCTCAACTACGATCTGGTCAGGGACTTTGCGCCGGTCACGCTGGTCGCGACCACGCCGCATATCCTGGTGGTGCATCTGTCGGTGCCGGTGAAATCGGTGAAGGAATTCATTGCGTTCGCCAAGGCGCGGCCGGGACAACTCGCGTACTCATCCTCGGGTAGCGGCTCAGCTTCGCACCTCGGCGCCGAGCTTTTTGGGCACATGACGGGCGTGAAAATGACCCATGTGCCGTACAAGGGCGGCGGGCCTTCCGTCATCGCGTTGCTCAGCGGCGAGGTGTCGCTCGCGTTCGCAACCATGCCTTCGGTAATTGCGCAGGTCAAATCCGGCAAATTGCGCGGGCTCGCGGTCACCACCGCGAAGCGCTCGCCATCGACGCCGGAGATTCCCACTGTCAGCGAAGCGGGGGTGCCGGATTACGACATGGGCTCGTGGTATGGGCTGATGGTTCCTTCCGGCACACCAAAAGAAATCATTGCGAGGATGCGCTCGGAGACACACAAGCTGCTCAGGTTTCCCGACATAAAACAACGGATGGACGCCACCGGATTTGAAGCGCTTACCAGTACGCCGGAGGAATTCGGCGCGTTCACGAAGAGCGAGGTCGATAAATGGGCCAAGGCCGTGAACGTCTCGGGCGCGCGCGCCGATTGATTGAAAACGCGAGAGGCGAAGAAGCAGGAAAGGCGATAGACGGGCCTTAAAAACTTGGAGAGGCGAAGAAGCGGGATAGACGATAGACGGGATTTCCTCCTCTCGTCTCTCGCCCGGCGTCTCTCCCGTACGCAATCCGTTGCGGCCAAGACACGCTGACGGGATAGTGGCAAACTAGAAACGCCGCATTCACAACAGCGTTCGCAGGGCAATCTCAGGGGGGGCAATAATGAAACTCGCACAATATGGCTGGCTGCTCGTCATCGCATGCGCGCTGGCCGGCGGCGCACAGGCACAAACCCAATATCCGAACAAGACGGTGCGCATGATAATTCCGTTTCCGCCGGGAGGTGGCACCGACACGCTGGGCCGGATCATGGCACTCAAGCTCGGCGAAGTGCTCGGGCAGCAAGTGGTGGTCGATAACAGGCCCGGCGGCGGGACCAACATCGGCGCCGAGATCGCGGCCAAAGCACCGCCCGATGGCTACACCGTGCTGATGGGCAACGTGTCTCACGCCATCAACGTCACCTTGTACAGCAAGCTTGGCTACGACCTCGTCAAAGACTTCGCGCCGGTGTCGCTGCTGGCATCCACCCCGAATATCCTGGTGGTGCACCCTTCGGTGCCGGCAAAGTCGGTGAAGGAACTCATAGCGGTTGCCAAAGCACGCCCGGGGCAGCTCGACTTCGCGTCTTCCGGCAGCGGCTCCTCGGCCCATCTGGCGGGGGAAATGTTCAGCTCGATGGCCGGCGTCAAGATGAGTCACATTCCGTACAAGGGCGGCGGCCCGGCGGTTATCGCGCTCGTCGGCGGCCAGTGTTCGGTTGGTTTTGCCACCACGCCGTCCGTTATCACTCACGTAAAAAGCGGCAGGTTGCGCGGGCTGGCGGTGACCAGCGCGCAGCGTTCGCCGTCGACTCCTGAACTGCCGACCGTCAGCGAGGCGGGTATAGCGGGTTACGAGGCGGGCACCTGGTACGGTTTTCTGGTGCCGGCGGGAACGTCGAAAGATATCGTCGCGCGGCTGCATGCAGAGTCGATCAAGCTGCTGAAGCTGCCGGATGTCAGGGAACGCATCGAGACGGCGGGCTTCGAGACCATCGGCAACACGCCCGAGCAGTTCGGTACGTATATCCGCAGCGAAATCGAAAAATGGGGGAAGGTCGTTAAAGCTTCGGGCGCGCGCGCGGATTAATCGCGCTGCCTAAGCCGCTGCGGACTTGCGCAGACGCTGTTCCTTGCCGGCGCGCAGCATTTCCATCAGCTTTTGCACGGAACCGAGCTGCTCAAGCTGGGCGACCGAGCTGATAACTTTTTCGATATGCGGGTTGGCAAGCCGCCCCCTCGCATAAGTGCGGAACTTGTCTTCAATCTGCGCGCGCGTAAGCCGGTTTTCGGCGGACCCGCGCGGGTGATCGCAACGCACCGAGAGAATCCTGCCATCGGTGGTTTCGGCCTCTACTATCGCCTGCACGCCGGTCAGCGCTGCGTCGGCTTTGACCTCGACTTGCCCCATCGCGAACTTCCTTAACTTCGGGTCGTCGTAGCGCGCCGGCTCGAACTGCGTGAGCGACAGCTCGCGGTCGTGCAGAATGGCCGCCACCGCGTAATGGGTGGAGAGCAGCGCGTCGAATTTCGCCGTGTACGCGGGGAATATTCCGTGCAGTTCGACCGCGGTCTTGCTCATTGAAACGCGCACTTTTTTCACCGTTTCGGGTTTCAGCTGGTTTTTTTCGACGAGATCGAACATCGCCGTGATCATGCCCTGTATCGTGGAGGCGGAAGGCCACAGGCGCAGTGCGATCTGTTCGAGCTCCCAGCGCTTGCCGAGGTCGGCGGTCGCGGCTGCGGGTTTGCCGCCGTTGGTGTAGGTGTTGTAAAGGCCGCCGTCCTTCGCGGTGAGGAACTCGCGAGTCGCGAGGAAATTCTGCTCGGCAAGCAGCGCCGCCATCAATCCCGACAGCGCGCCGCGGCATTGATGAAACTTGACTGTTGGCGTGCCCCATGCGGCAAATGTGCCGGCGGCCTGGCTGCCGGCCAGACCGAACGCGCGCGCCATGGTTTCCGTGTCGAAACCGCGCAACCGTCCCACCGCCGCAGCGGCGCCGAACGGACCAATGACGCCGGGGCCGTGCCAGCCGCGTTTACGAAATTCCGGGTAATCGAGGCCGATCCCGATCCGCGTCGTCGTCTCGAAGCCGGCGGCGAGGGCGACCAGCAGATCACGACCGGACAGCGCATCCCGTTCGGCAATGGCAAGCGCGGGAGGCACCACTTCGGGAGTGATGTGCGTCAGGGTCGAGCGGTGGATGTCGCACATGGTGACGGCGGTGACGAGGAAACCGTTGAGCATGGTGGCGCCGGCAAGCGACAGGCGGTCGCCGCCGATCACGCTGCTTTCCTGCGATTGCGCGAGCCCCGACGCCAGTGCCGCAACCTGATGGGTCTCTTCACCCTGATGCCCAGCCACGGCGCACGCGAGTGTGTCGAGCAACAGATCCTTGCAGTACTCGCGCACATGCTCCGGGATATCGTCGTATTTCAGGGTGGCCGCGAATTGGGCCAGCGCTTCGGTCGTTTCAACTGCCATTGCTTTCTCCTCGGGCGGTCGCGTTCAAGGTCTGGTCACGCGGTAAGAAACGAATCATAAGGCCCACACGGAGAAAAGCAAATGCCGTGGAACCGGCGCCTGCCGCGGATTAACCCATTTGTGGCGCAAATGTCATAATCATGCCCTTGCCGATTCCGAGGAGGGGCATCATGGTAACCACCGAGACCGCGCGCATGCTTACGCGCTATACCGCATGGTCGAACAAGCTCATGTACGACGCGACTGCCGCGCTGCCGGAAGGCGAGGCGACCAAGGAGCGCAAAAGCCTGTTCAAGAACATCGTGCACACGCTCAACCATATTTACGTGATCGACGTGATCTGGCAGGCGCACCTGGAAGGGCGACAGCACGGCCACACCGCGCGCAACACGCCAGGGCATCCGCCGTTGGCCGAACTGTGGCGCCTGCAGCAGGAGATCGACAATTGGTACATCGCATGGAGCGACAAGCTGTCGGATGCCGCGCTCGGCGAGAAGCTCGGGTTCGAGCTGATAGGAGGGAACAAGGGCGTGATGTCGCGCGGCGAGATGTTGCTGCACGTCGTGACTCATACGAACTATCACCGCGGATTCGCCGCCGATCTCTTTTTCCAGGTACCCGCGCGGCCGCCGACGATGGATTTGCCGGTGTATTTGCGCGAAATTGCGGCGAAGTAATTTGCCGCTTCAGAAATCAGTCTTTTCAGGGCAAGCATGAAGATAACGAAAGTCGAAACGATCGTCTTCAACATGCCGATGGTCATTGCTGGCACAGTCATGCCGAAGCAGGGCGGCGTGGCGCGCACCAGCATGGATACGTTGCTGGTCCGCATCGACACCGACGAAGGCGTGACAGGGTGGGGCGAGGGCTTCGGCCACCGCATATTCACCGCGACCCGGGCTGCGCTCGATTCCTTTATTGGCCCAATGTGTATTGGCAAAGACCCCACCGCGATCAGCGTGCTGGTCGACACGCTGCAGCGCAACCTCGCCGGCGTCGGCCGCAACGGGCCCGCGATGTATGCGCTGTCCGCGATCGACATCGCGCTGTGGGATATCGCCGGCAAACTCGCTGGACTGCCGCTTTATCGGCTGCTCGGCGGTGCGCCGCGCCGGGAACTGCCCGCCTATGCGAGCCTCTTGCGTTACGGCGAGCCGGACGCGGTTGCGCAGTACGTCGAGCGCGCGCTAAAACGCGGCTACCGCCATATCAAGCTGCACGAGATCACCGAACCCGCGATCAAGGCCGGACGCGCTGCCGCCGGCCCCGACGTTTCCATCATGGTCGATTGCAACTGCCCGTGGACGGTTGACCAGGCAATCGGCATGGCGCGCAAGCTCGAGCCGCTCAATCTCAAGTGGCTGGAGGAACCCGTGTGGCCGCCGGAGGACCACGCGGGCCTTGCGCGGGTGCAGACACAGGGCGGCATTCCGACTGCCGCCGGCGAAAACGCGATGCTGCCGGAGTTCAAAAGCATGTTCGAACACGGCGCGATTACCTACGCGCAGCCGAGCGTCACCAAGGTCGGCGGCGTGACGCAGATGCGCAAGGTCATGGCGCTCGCCGAGGCGTCCGGCGTGAACATGGTGCCGCATTCCGCTTATTTCGGCCCGGGTTTGCTCGCGTCGATTCATTGCATCGCCGCCATGCCGAACGACAGCCTGGTCGAGCGCTATGACGCCGATTTTGCAGTGAATCCGCTGCATGACGCGATCATGCCCGACAAAAACGGCTGCATCGCCGTGCCGCAGGGGCCCGGGCTCGGCTGTGATCCGGATCCGGCGGTGATCGCGAAGCTCAGGGTGGGATAAGCAGCGCAGATCTTTGTTGAGCAAGGTTGCGCAGAACGCACTGTAGAACACTTTTCACAATCAAAAATGGACAGGATTTACAGGATTAACAAGATTAGAACCGGCTAGAAGAAATAATGTAAAACCTATTAAGGAAGCGCTGATAAACCCGCATTTTGTCATTCCCGCGCAGGCGGGAATCCAATCCATTCGGGCATTCGCTGGTATTTTGTCCCTTTTCATTTGGTTGCGAAATGCAGTGTAAACCTCGAATCCGGACATCCGGGACCAGAGGAAGGTGAGATGCGCAGCGGGTGTACCTTTCTTGTTTGCGAAGACGAGAGAGGAGACACACGATGGCTACGCACCT
>Ga0315281_10011819_pt1 | contig 11928 bp, 11 predicted proteins | sample YL17G07_0_MG_FD_204540 | JGI IMG/M metagenome (GOLD analysis project Ga0315281, IMG submission 204540) | Sediment microbial communities from Yellowstone Lake, YNP, Wyoming, USA - YL17G07_0 | ecosystem: Environmental > Aquatic > Freshwater > Lake > Sediment | place: USA: Wyoming | collected... | reverse complement strand
CGGCGCGTTCGGCCGCCTGGACATCCTGGTGAACAACGCCGGGATCCAGCCGGTGGACTGGTACTTCCGCATCGAGGACACTCCGGAGGAGGTCTGGGACCGGATGATCGGGGTGAACCTCAAGGGCGTCTTCCTGATGTCGAAGTACGCCATCCCCGAGATCCGCCGATCGGGGCGGGGCGTGGTCGTCAACATGGCCAGCGTCCAGGGGCTCCAGTCGATGCCCCGGGTGCCTGCCTACGCGGCCAGCAAGGGCGGCATGCTGGCCCTCACCCGGAACATGGCGCTCGACTATGCGCCCGAAGGGATCCGTGTCGTGGCCGTCTGCCCGGGCACCATCGATTCGGAAATGGTCCGGACCGCCGCGCGGGCCGAAGGTGGCGACGAGGAAGGGACCATCCGCCGCTACGGCGAGGCCCATCCCCTGGCCCGGATCGGCCAGCCCGACGACATCGCCCAGGCCGTGCTCTTCCTTGCCAGTGATCGCGCGAGCTTCATCACCGGCGAGTACCTCGTCGTGGACGGGGGCCTGATGGCCCAGGGCGCCTGGGTTTCGAGCACCGGCGCGAAGGCCTGACCGGCGCCCGGTCGCCGCGATCCACCAGAGGTCACGCCGGCCGAGCCGGAGCCACGCCGGCCGAGCCGGAGCCATGTCGGCCGAGCCGGAGCCACGCCGGCCGAGCCGGAGCCATGTCGGCCGACCGGGCCCCAGCCCGACCGGTGTCGGCCCGCGTTCCCGCGCCCGGGTCAGGCCCGGTGGAAGACCTGGAACGGGTGGCACGTCCTGGGCACCCAGCCGAGCCCGTCGTTGACCTCCGGCGCCGTCGACGCGGCGATCACCTCGCCGACGTACAGGCTGCCATGGAGATCCACCCAGAGGCCGTGGGCGGCGAAGAAGTTGCCCGGGGCGCAGGGCGTCTTGGGCGCGCCTTCGTCGCTGCCGAGCGACGCGAGGATCCGCCCGCTCATGTCACGCATGGTGACGCGGCTGGACAGGCTGTTCGGCGTCGGCAGCGACATGCCGGGGACGACGCCGGCCACGGTGCCCATCTCGGCCACGAACGCGACGCCGTCGGGCGTCACGAAGACGGCGTCGGGACGGCGGCAGTCGGTCCACTCGGAGAGGTATTCACCCGTCGACGAGAAGAGCTGGACCCGATTGTTCTCGCGGTCCGCCACGTAGACGGTGCCACCGCCATCTACGAAGACGCCGTGGGGCGTCAGGAACTGGCCCGGTCCGCGACCCGGGCCCCCCCACGACCCGAGGAACTCCCCTTGCTCAGAGAAGCGGTGGATCGACGCGTTGCCGTACCCGTCGGACACGTAGATCTCATTGCTCGCTGAAACAGCCACGCCTGTCGGCTCGTTGAACGGCGGCCCGCCCGTCACGATCGTGCGGTAGTCACCGTCGCGATAGCCGGTCTCGGACGGCGCTCCCGACACGCCCAGCTGGAAAAGCAGCTCCCCTGTCGGCGAGAACTTCCGGACGGTGTGGTCGAGGTCGACCACGTAGACGCAGTCGTCCGGCCCGATGTGCAGCCCGTGGGTGACGTAGAAGACACCCTCGCCCCATGACCGCAGGAAGCGACCCTTCCGATCAAAGACGAGGATGGGGTGCAGGCTGCGGGTCAGCACATGGACCTCGTCCCTGCTGTTCACGGCAACGGCCGGAACATCCGGGCTCGGTCCCTGCAGGTCGAGCGCCCACTGGGGGGCGACCACGTAGTCGTCGAACCCGCTGCTGACCGCCACCGTAGCCTCCGATCAAGGGATCCATTCCTGGCGAACATCGAGGGGACGGACGCGGCCGGCGGGCGGATTGCCGCCAGCAGATCCAGTATGCGGACCGGAGGCAGGTGCCGCTTCATCGCGGGCGCCGGGCCGGGCGGTCCCGCTACCGGGGCGGATCGTCGGGCGAACCGCCCCCGTGCACGCCTGCCTCCGAGAGGCCCTCCTGGATCCGGTGCAGGAGCCCGATGTACTGGTGCAGCTCGGCCTCCGAAAGGTCCCGCATCCAGGTCCGCTCGTGGCCGTGGATGATCGTCCGCACCTGCTGCAGGACCTCACGCCCGGCCGGGCTGATCTCCACGATCACGCTGCGGCGGTCGCTGGGATGGGGCGTGCGCCGGACGAACCCGGCCCGCTCGAGCGAATCGAGGAGGCCGGTCACGGTGGCCCGGGTGACAATCAGGCGATCGCCGAGGGCTGACGGGGACAGCGGTCCATGGTCGCGCAGGAGCCCGAGGACGAGGCCGCCGGCAGCGCTCACGCCGAGCGGTCGGAGCAGGCGCCCGATCCGATCGAAGAGGAGGTCGGCCGTCCGGATCGTGTTCATGACCGCTTCGGTGGCCAGGACGTTGCCCTCGGGCGTCTGGTCGTAGAAGTCGTCGGGCATCTGGATCCTGATCATCACCGCCTACTATACGGGTATTGACAATACGGTGCCGTACCATATAGTTAGCCGCCTGATTACCGGCCGGCGTTCGACCGGGCCGGAAGTGGCGGAGGGCGTCCCAAGATGGTCCAGGTGATCGTTCAGCACCACGTGGCGGACTTCGACCGCTGGTATCCAGTCTTCACGGAGCATGCGGAAGTGCGCCGGAAGTACGGCGCCACCGGCCACGCCATCCATCGAGCGGCCGACGACCCGAACAGCGTCGTGATCGTCAACCGGTTCGCGACGCTCGACGGTGCCCGGGCATTCATGTCGGACCCGTCCCTGCCCGAGGCCATGGCGCGCGGCGGCGTCGACTCCGCACCCGGAGTCTGGCTCGTCAGCGAGGCCGAGACGGTCAAGTACTGAGCGTTGAGGGAGCCGCCGGGCCACTGGCGAGCCGAATTCAACCATCGCTGAACAGGACGGTGCTGCCGAGGGACCTCGACGCGTGGAGCCGCCCTGGATGGCCCGCGGGCGGGCGCGACGGTTCACCTGGGCTGCAGCCGATCGGTCTGGTTACAGCCTCAGTGGAGCGGAGAAACCAGCCGCGCCGTCAGTCGCCGCGCCACGTCCCCGGCGTTCAGTGATGCTGGAAAGCCGCGAGCGGCTTGGGGGACCCCGACCCTCGGGCTCGCCGGTCGGGAATCAGCGCCGTGACCGCGTGTGGAACTCGATGGAGGCGAGGACGGGCCTTGCCGCCTGCACCACCTGCTCGAAGCGCGCCTCCGGAGCAACGATTGCGAGTTCCAGGCTCCCCGCGACAAGCGGCATCACAAACCCCGAGGAGTCGGATGCCGCGGTGAGTATGGGCATGACGTGCTCGTGATCGAGCAGGCGCCGGAGACGGATCTCGCGCTCCGTCCGCGCCCCCCTGGGTGCATTGACAGTAAATGACCCAAATCTGATACGATTGCCGGCGCCGACGGCCGCGTGGTGTCTCGCAACCCCTCAATTCCGGCCGAGGCGGAGGACCCCCCAGGAGGCGGCATGGACGGTCCCGTGAAAGAACTCTGGTTGGCGAAGCTCAACGCCGACGTCAGCCGGCGAAGGTTCCTGAGAGGTGTCGGCGGGCTTTCCGTCCTGACCGTGCTCAGCCCCGCGGCAATCCTGGCGGCGTGCTCGACCGCGAAGAGCTCGAGCGCCCCAACCGCGGCTCCATCGGCGGCCGCGTCCGCGGCTCCCCCGGCCAAGCTCGGGGGCGTCCTCAACTGGCTCGGCTACGACGGCGAGCAGGCCGAGACCGTGGCCAAGCCCTTCCTGACAGCGAACGGCATCACGATTCAGCCGACGTTCCTCGGCCAGGCTGACGAGGCGCTGACCAAGTTCCAGACCGGCGGACGCGGCCAGATGGACATCGTTTCCGCCAACAAGGACTTCCAGCGTACGGTCCTCGAGGCCGGCACCGAGTTCATGGCACCCCTCGACATGAGCCGAATCCCCAACGCGGCGGGGCTGTTCCCGGCCTTCAAGGTCGCCCCCTGGGTGGTCAAGGATGGGAAGCAGTACACCGTTCCGCTCATCTGGGGCGACGAGCCCTGCATCTACAACCCCAAGAAGTGGGACGGTGTGCCGGCGAAGTACACCGACTTCGCAGACGCGAAGTACAAGGGTGAGCTCGTCCTCCTGGACGACGCCTTCGGCAACATCTGGCTCTTCTCCAAGTCGCTGAACATGCCCGAGCCGCAGCGACTGACCCAGAAGCAGCTCGACGACGTCATCGCGGCGATGCTGAAGGTCAAGCCCAACATCGTGGCCTTCGGGAGCTCGCTCGGCGACATGGTCGACATCATGGTCCGGGGCGACGCGTCGATGGGCCTGGGCGGCTGGGCCGGCCAGCTGCCGATGGCCTCGGCCAAGGGCGTCACGCTCCAGATCGCCTCGCCGTCGACCGACGGCACGTTCTTCTGGAGCGACGCCTACTCGATCATGCTGGACGCCCCGAACATCGACAACGCCTACGCCTTCATCAACTACATGATGTCGCCGGAAGCGAGCGCCGCCATCGCCTCAGAGCTGGGCTCGGCGTGTACGATCGAGGCCGCCTTCGCGCTGCTGAAGCCGGAGGATCAGAAGCTCTTCCCGTACGACATCGTGCGGCGGCCCGATGGCGGCGTGCTGAATACGCAGATCGTCCTGCCGCCCCAGAAGGACGACGGCGACATCGTGGGAGCCGCGAAGTGGGCGAAGGCCTGGGAGCAGTTCAAGCTCGCCTGACCGTCCGTTCGTCGCGTTCGCCATCCAGGGCGTTGGTCCCGGACGTGAACCCGGGACGAGCCGCCCGATGACTGGCATGGTCCCGGGGTGGAACACGCTGCGGCAGGTTGGACCTGCCGCAGCGTTCTATGTCCTCTTCTTCCTCGGCCCGCTGCTGATCCTCTTCCTGTACAGCTTCTGGACGATGGACGGCTACACCATCGTCCCGGGCCTGAGCGTGGCGAGCTACGTCGAGGCCGTCACCACCAGCCTCTACTTCGCGATCATCGTGCGCACGGTGCTGATCGGCGTCGCCACGGCGTTCCTGGTGGTGCCGATCGTCTACCTGCTCGCCTACGTGATGCTGTTCGTCCTCGACGATCGCAACCGGCGGCTGCTGGACCTGGTCCTCGTTTCGATGTTCAGCGGCTACCTCGTCCGGATCTACGCATGGCGCACGATCCTGGGCAAGGAGGGGCTGCTCAACTCGGCCCTGCTGCAGCTCCACCTGATCGACCAGCCCCTGACCTTCCTGCTGTTCAGCAACTTCTCGGTGGTGGTGACGCTGGTCGGCCTGCTCATCCCGCTGGCGTTGCTGCCGATGTACTCGTCGATGTCCAACGTGTCGCGGGAGCACCTCGACGGCGCGCGGGACCTCGGCTCCCGTGGGTTCCACCTGCACCGCACGATCCTGATCCCGATGACGCTGCCGGGCCTGAACACGGCCTTCGCCATCGCCTTCATCCTGAGCGTGGGTGACTTCGTCGTGCCGACGATGCTGGGAGGCGCCCAGGGGACGATGATCGGCAACGTGATCGCCGACCAGTTCAAGGGGAGCGGCTCCAACTGGCCGCTGGGGGCCGCCATGGCCTTCCTGATCATGGCCATCATGCTCGCGGTGTACCTGGTCGTCACGAGGGCCCTCAAGTGGGTGACGCGGTGGTAGGCACCGGGCGGGACGCCATCCGCACGTCGGCGCCGCGGCGGCCGGAGCTCCTGTTCGCCCGGCTGTTCGTGGCGATCGTGCTCGTCTACCTGTTCGCCCCGGTCGTGGTGACGGTCCTCTTCTCGTTCACGACCTCGCCGCGCCTCAGCCTGCCGATCGAAGGGTTGACGGTCAACTGGTATGCCAACGCGTTCTCCAACCCGCTCTTCGGCCGGGCGCTGGGCAACACGATCCTCCTCGCCGTGGTCACCGCGCTCGGCGCGGGGGCACTGGGCGTGCTCTTCTCATTCGGGCTGGTGGTCCTCCGTGGTCGCGTCCGCGGCATCCTGCTGACCGCCAGCCTCGTGCCGGCCGTCATTCCCGTCCTCGTGCTGGGAATCGCGCTGGCCGTCTTCTGCAACAGCATCGGGCTCGCCCAGGGGATCCGGAATGCGGCCATCGGGCACATCCTCGTCGCGCTGCCGTTCGTGATCCTGACCATGAACGCGCGCCTGGAAACGTTCGACTTCACGACCCTCGAGGCCGCCCGGGACCTCGGCGCCTCTCCCTGGCAGACGTTCCGCGACGTGACGTTCCCGCTCATCCGGCCGTCCGTGATGGGGGCGGGGCTGCTGGCGATGGCCCTCTCCCTGGACGAGTTCGTCGTCACCTGGTTCAACGTGGGCACCGAACAGACGCTCCCGGTCGTGATCTGGGGCCTGCTGCGGCGCGGCATCAACCCCTCGATCAACGCCCTGGCCACCGTCGTCCTCGTCTCGCTGATCGTGCTCGTCGTCCTCTCCAACTACCTGAATCGGAGGAAGGTGTGACGACGCCCGCGGTCCAGATCACCGGGGTCGGCAAGCGCTTCGGCAGCACCGTTGCCCTGGCGAACATCGACCTGGTCGTCGACGAGAACGAGTTCGTCTCGCTCCTCGGGCCGAGCGGCTGCGGCAAGACGACCCTGCTACGGATCATCTCCGGGTTCGAGTACCCCACCGCGGGCCGGGTGGCGATCCATGGCACCGACGTCACGTTCGTACCGCCGCACCGCCGCCCGACCAACCTCGTCTTCCAGCGCGGCGCCCTCTTCCCCCACATGAACGTCGCCGACAACATCGGCTATAGCCTCAAGCTTCGAAAGTGGCCGAAGGCGCGCATCGCGGCCCGTGTCGAGGAGATGCTCGCGCTCGTGCGCCTGGACGACCTGGGCGGCCGCGGCCCCACGCAGCTGAGCGGCGGCCAGATCCAGCGGGCGGCCCTGGCCCGTGCACTGGCCGCGGAACCCCGGGTCCTGCTCCTCGACGAGCCGCTCTCGGCCCTCGACCTGAAGCTCCGCCAGCACATGCAGCTGGAGCTGCGCGCGATCCAGCGCAAGCTCGGGGCGACCTTCGTCTACGTGACGCATGACCAGCACGAGGCGCTGGTGATGTCGGACCGGATCGCGGTCATGAACGAAGGGCGGATCATCCAGGAGGGGTCGCCCCGGGACATCTATACACGGCCGGCGTCGCTGTTCGCGTCTGACTTCATCGGCGAGACGAACCTCCTGCAGGGCACGGTCGCCGGCTTCGCGGACGGCCTGGCCAGCATGGCGCTGCGCGACGGAACGATCGTCATGGCGCGTGGGTCAGGGTCCGAGACGCCCGGCGCTCCGGCGACGCTCTCCGTCAGGCCGGAGGCGATCCGCGTCGCCCTCGAGACTCCCGCGGGCGCCGCGTCGACATCGGTGGCGGCCGAGATCATCGAGATCATGTACCTCGGCGACCGGGTCCGGATCGAGGCGCTGACGGCAGACTCGACGGTCGTCCTGGCCGACCTTCGCGACGAGGAGGCGGCCGCGCTGCAGCGCGGCATGCGGGTGGTGCTCAGCTGGTCTCCCGCTGCGGCGGCGGTCTGGGCGGAGGCGCCCCGCACGGCGCCGGGCTGAGCGCGGAGAGTCGCGCGGAACCCCGTGTGGCGCGGAGCCCCGCCGCGCTCCCTCCTAGGTGACGACCCTGCCGAAGGGTCGAACGCGCACGTCCTGCCAGACGCCCGCGGCCACGTAGGGGTCCTCCTCGGCCACTCGCCGGGCGTCGGCGGCGGTCGCGGCGCGGATCAGCATCACCGAGGTGGTCAGGGCATCAAGGAACGCCCCGCCCTCGATGATGATCCCCTGCCGGCGGAGCTCGGCGATGCGCCCGAGGTGCGCTGCGCGATACGGACGGCGGCGCTCCTCGGCATCCGGCGCGAAGGTCGCCTCGACCAGGAAGACGGCCTCGGACGCGGGCGCGGTCTGGGGCGCCTCGGTGCCGCCTGAGCCGGTGACACCGACGCCGCCCGGGCCGCCGGGCGCCTGGGTGCCGGCCTCCACCCGCGGCCCGCGGTTGACGAGCTCGACGCGGATGCCATCCGGGTCGAGGAGGTAGACACTCCGCCCATCCTTCCAGCGACCGGCGGTTGGCGTGACCGGCACGTTGACCGCCCCGTACCCGGCCGCGACGGCTCGACGGTGGATCGCATCGACGTCGTCCACCTCGAAGCAGACGTGCCCGGTGCCGGGGTTCGCGGTGGCCGGGTCGATCGCCGCGCGGGCGACGCCGCGATACTCGAGCAGCTCCAGCAGCACCCCCGAGGCGGGCTCGGCGAGCAGCGCGATGTGGAGCTCCACGCCCGGGTAGCCCGTGACGTGGGCCAGATACGGCTCCTGACGCACGAGCCGCTCGACCTCCTCGAGGCCGATCACGCCCGCGTAGAAGGCGACCGACGCGGACAGGTCCCGCACCTGGAGGCCGACGTGGCCGAAGGCGATCGTGTGCCCGGGCTCGGAGGCATCTCGGGTGGCGTTCATTTCTGCTCCGATGGGAGGAATCGCTCCAGCTCGATCCGGTAGACGGTCTGCGGCCGCCCCGCCCTCGCGCCCCCCTGGCGACCGAGCGGCGTGGCGATCCCGTGCCGCTGGAGCGTCGTGATGAGACGCCGCGCGGAGCGGGCCTCGATGCCGTACGCACGGGCCAGCTCGGAGGCCGTGACGGCCGATGGGTCCACCTGGCGGAGTGCCCTGGTGAGTCGCGCGAGAGCGAGCGGCCCGAGGCCCAGCTGCCGCCCGAGCCGGATCGAGGATTCGTCCGTCTCGCGCAGGCGGTACGATGCCGGCGGGTGATCGGCCGTCGCCCGGATCACCTCGCCGTCGGCAAAGGCCACGTGGAGGTCGCCGTGGCGCTGCCCCATGACCATCGCCCGCCGGGCGTTCTCCTCTGCCGCCGGAACGGTCGCCCCGAGCCCGACGCCGAGTCGCGTCTCGGGCGGGAGTCGCCGGAGGTCAAGCGGCCCACCGTGGCCGGATGTCAGTCGCGACAGCGCGTCCTCGATCGTCCCCCGGCTGGTGTAGATCGCGAACGTCTCGTCGTCGAGGTCCGTCAGGCGACCCTGGATCCGCTCGGCGAGGTCGAGGATCTCCTCGCGCGCCCGGAGGCGGCGGCGCTGGGTCTCGTACGAGCCACCGTCGTCGGTCCCCCGGGCGCGCAGCCCCGGGACCTGGATCAGCACTGCGGCAGGCTGCGTCGACTCGGTGATCGCGAGTCGGGCGGCGAGTTGCGCCTGGTTGAGCGCGTCGCGCATGACCGAGCGGGTGTGGGTGATGCGCCGGGCAGGTATCCCCCGCGACTGCAACTCCCGGTAGACGGCGCCGAGGCAGGTCAGGCAGACGTCGACGTCGCCCTGCCGGAACCGCTCCTCGTGGAAGGCGGCGATGTCGGCCACCGAGCGGATCGCCGCGCTGCCAGGTTCCGCTTCGAGCGGGAGGAGATGCCGCGGCGGATCGAGGCCCAGGTCCTCGTACGCCTCGCGAACGACCGCCGACTCGATGGTGTCGAGGCTGACCCGGGGCAGCACGCCCTGGAACTCGCGAAGCAGCTGGACGAGCGTCCGGTAGAGGTCGGCGCCCGAGTGGGGGACGAACTGGAGGGTCGCCCGCAGGCCCTCCACGCCGAGTCCCAGGGCGTACGGGACGCGCCCGGTGAACAGGATGACCTGGCAGACGCGGTCGAACTCCGCGGCCAGGACGGGGGCCTCCGTCACGTTCGCGTAGGCCCGGCCGATGACCGAGGCGGCAAGGCCCTCCTCGGCGGCGACGGAGAGGGCGAGCTCGGTCGAATCGGGGGGGCCGATGACGCCGATCATGCCGCGATCACCCGGGAACGGACCGAAATGGACTCCATATCGACCGCAATCATAGGGGTCGCCCCGGTGAGTCCCCTTTCGGGGGTTTGCCGCGGCTCGTCACGGCTCGTCCTCAGACCGAGAAGGCCACGGAACCGTCGGACCGGAGCGGGATCTCGGTGACCGGTCGACCGACGAGGCGCATGTCGGAAGCGTCCTCGGCGAGCGTCACCCCGAGGCCGGGAACCTCCGGCAGGAGGAGGTAGCCCCCCTCCCGTCGCACCGCCGAGGTCAGGCCCCGAACCTGCGCGCCCTCGTCGAGCTTGGTGTACTCCTGGACGACGAAGTTGGGGATCGACGCGTCCAGGTGAACCGCGGCGGCGGTGAGCGCTGGGCCCAGGCAGTTGTGGGTGACCACGGCGGCGTGGTACGACTCGGCGAGCGCCGCGATCTTTCGACAGTGGGTGAGGCCGCCGGCGAGACCGACGTCAGGCCGGACGAACTGCGTGCCACCCTGGGCCAGGAGCTCCCGGAACTCCCAGATCGAACTGAACCGCTCGCCCTCCCCGAGCGGCACCGTGAACCGGCGCGCCAGGTCGGCCTGCGAGCTGATGCTGTCGATCTGGATCGGGTCCTCGATGAACAGCGGATGGGCCGGAGCCAGGGCGGTGATCATCGGCAACGCCTGGAGCGGGGTCAGCTTGCGATGCAACTCCAGGATCATGTCGACCTCCGGCCCGATCGCTTCGCGCACGGCATGGACGAGCGCGGCCGTGGAGCGGACCAGGCCGTCCAGGCCACGATCCTGGTAGTCGGCGGGCAGCGGATCGAACTTCACGGCGGTGAAGCCCTCGGCCGCGGCGGCCGCGGCGCTGGCCAGGATCTGCTCCGGCGTGCCGCCGTCAAGCAGCAGGTGGAGGCGGATGCGGTCGCGGCACCGGCCCCCGAGCAGCTCCCAGATGGGCGCCTGGAGCGCCTGGCCCTTGAGATCCCAGAGAGCGATATCGATCGCGCTGACCGCCGCGGAGAGCACGTTGCCGCGGAACGGCCCCATCCGGTAGAGGTACTGCCAGTGGTGCTCGATCCGTCGGGCGTCCTGTCCCACGAGGTAGCGGCGGAAGGTGTTCATCACCTCGTGGACCGCCGCGGGGTACCCCCAGCAGGCGGACTGGCCGAGCCCGACCAGTCCGCTCTCCGTCCGGATCCGGACAAAGTGGCCGTCACCGAGGAGCAGGGATTCCACGGCCTCGATTCGCATCACGAGCGCTCCTCTCCGGGGGCCGAACCTCCGCGCCGAGCGTGATCGGTCGGCGATTGAGTTTCGGCCGCATTAGTAATATCCTGCCTGAGCAGGCCCGTCCAGTGCAGTAGCGCGAGGATCCCGTTCCGGTGGTGTCGATCGAGGAGACCTACCGCTCGATCGCCCTGATCCGGGCCTTCGAGGACCGGGCGATGGAGCTCAAGACGGCCGGCGAGATCCCCGGATCGATCCACCTCTGCAGCGGCCAGGAAGCCATCCCGGTGGGCGCCTGCCGCGAGCTTGAGGCCCGCGACGCGGTCAGCGCGACCTACCGCGGGCACGGCTGGGCGATCGCTCGTGGCATCCCCCCGGCAGACATCTTCGCCGAACTGCTCGGCCGCGAGTCGCCGCTCTGCGGCGGTCGGGCCGGCTCACCCTACTTCTCGTCCGCACGGCATGGCTTCCTGGGCGAGAACTCGATCGTGGGCGCTGGTGTACCAATCGCGATGGGCGCCGCGCTCGCCGCACGCCACGATGGCAGCGGCGCCGTGAGCATCGTCTCCATCGGCGATGGCGCGCTCAGCCAGGGTGCCGCCCACGAGGCCCTCAACTTCGCGGCCGTCTTCGCACTGCCGCTGGTGGTCGTTGTCGAGAACAACCGCTACTCGGAGATGACCCCGATCTCGGCGATGGTCCGCATCAACCCGCTGGCACGACGGGCCGACGGGTACGGGATCCCCTCAGCCACCGTCGACGGAAACGACGTCGATGCGGTGCAGGCCGCCGTGCGCGAGGCGGTGGAGCGGGCAAGGCAGGGCGAGGGGCCCACGCTCGTTGAGGCCCTCACGGAACGCCTGGTCGGCCACTACAGCGGCGATCTCCAGCAGTACCGGCCATCCGGTGAGGTCGCCGCGGCAAGCGAGCGCGAACCCCTGGCCCGACTTCGCAGCTCAGCCGCAGCACGTGGTGCCGCCGTCGTCGAGCGCCTGGCGG
>Ga0315281_10011818_pt1 | contig 11930 bp, 5 predicted proteins | sample YL17G07_0_MG_FD_204540 | JGI IMG/M metagenome (GOLD analysis project Ga0315281, IMG submission 204540) | Sediment microbial communities from Yellowstone Lake, YNP, Wyoming, USA - YL17G07_0 | ecosystem: Environmental > Aquatic > Freshwater > Lake > Sediment | place: USA: Wyoming | collected... | reverse complement strand
GGACTCTACCGGCCCCTCTTGCGGCAAATACAACCTATTACGTCCTCAACCCGACCACCAACGATTTTCAGCTCTCAACAACGAGCGGCGGCTCAGTGATTGACATCACATCCGCCGGAGTTGGAACCGCAAACTGGAACACGTTGGCGTCACTTCCCACAACAGCAAGCTCAGGCGCAGCCCTGACATGGGACAACGTCAACAACAGCAGCAAAATCATGTACGCCGTGAGCGGCGGAACGACCACCGGTTTCTATGGATACTGCTTACCGGGATCGGGAGGCTGCACGATGCCGGACGGGTCCTCCGCCGGCGCGGGCACCTGGACAACCCTGGCCGTCACCCCTGGAACAATGAATACCGGTGCGGCACTGGTGGTTCCACCGGGCAGTCAATTTCTTTACGCTTTGCGCGGAAGTACCGGAAACAATTTTTATCGGTACTGTCTGATACCCCATACCTCCGGAGACTGCACCGGTCAGTCAGGAAACACCTGGATCAGCACTTTAAATGTACCAACGGCGGCAACTGCAAGTGGTGGCTCCCTCACCAGCATTGACGGAAGCACCATCTATGCCACGCAAGGCGGAAATACCACTAGCTTCTGGACATACGCCATCGGCACGAACACCTGGAGCGATATTACATCAACCAATCCCGTTCCTGCCACCGTAGGCGGGGGCGGAGAATTGGTGAATGACGGAACATATCTCTATTTATCCAGAGGAAATACGACGACAAATTTTTATCGCTATAATCCGGGGGCCTCATCCGGCAGCAGATGGTCATCCATGGCCAGTACTCCTATAACCTTTGTTGGGGGAGGAATAACATTCATCTCCACTTCCGGGGGTTACGAAATCTGGGGAGTACCGGGAAACGGCACCAACGGAGTCGCCCCCGATGGGAACGTGACCAAAAGTCTGCTCTTCCGCTACAAAATTTCAAGCGATACATGGCCGGTCTATGACGCACCGGCGGCTTCCGGCATGAGCTTGAACCAGGGTGTCGGAGCAACAGCAACCGGATCGGACAACTACCTGTATTTCCTCCAGGGGAACTACACAACCGGCTTTAAAAAATACACCATCACTCCGGACCGCACCAGCGACGTCCCCACCGCCGGAACCTGGACCGACCTGCCAGTTACCCCGGTATCTACCGATGGTCCGACCTTAAATGCTATTGGCAGCAATTTTTACGGTCTCCGCGACTACACCACTCCGGATTTACTCTACTTCAGCCCAAGCATTCAAAACAACGGAACCCTTTTCGGCGGATTGAGTCCAACAACAACCCTCTCCACATGGACTCCCGTCACCAATGGAGGATTTGACGTCACCATCGACGGTACACTCAGGCACCCCGGGGGGATGAATTTCAGCAGCGCCACCTCTTTGAACGATGTCGCCGCCACCATACAAACTGCGGTTCGCACCGCTGCCGGAACAAACGTAACGGTCAAATGGTGTACGGATTTCAATAATGGATATTTTATAGTTCGGTCAGCCACATCCGGATCAGGTGGAACCGTCTCCCTGCTTTCCGCACCAACCTCCCAGGGTGGAACAAATATCAGCGGTACGAGCACAGCGTTTACAGCCGGTTCCTCCGGTATCGTAAGACCTTATTCAACGACCGGCGACTGGGCCTACTGCGGTGACCCATTGGAACCGCCGGATGCGCCAATAAACCTCGGAAGCTCAACTTCAGGAGCCCGCTCCCCCGAAACCGTTTATTCCCCAACCCGCAACGAAATCTGGGTACTGAATGGAAACGGAATCACAGGAAATGCCACGGGTGGTCAAGGATTACTTTTCCGGTATCGTGTCGACTCCGACCCGGGAACTTCAGGCGACCAGGGACAATGGCCAACCCTTGCAGCCCTTCCTCCAACTCCGGCAGCCGTAAGTGGAGGAGGCGCACTCACCGCCTCCGACAGTAACACTCTCTACGCTTTGCGGGGAGGAACTGGCAGCGTGGGTTCGGGAGATTTTTGGAAATTCGACATTCCAAGTAACGCATGGACCGTCTTAGGCACTTACCCAAACGGCGGATCATGTACCGGATCATGCCCTCCGGCGGTCGTCGGCCCCGGCGCATCACTGACCAGTGACGGCGCAGGAACAATCTATGCCACAAGAGGCAGTCTTACCCCGACATTCTGGAAATATACAACCTCATCAAACACCTGGAACTCCGGAGGAACACCACCGGCCGCACCGACAAATATTGGTTACAGCGGCTTTAACGACTCACTTAGCGGCATCACTTACTATAACGGAACGGTCTGGTTGGCATCAGGCATCGGTACCAGTGGAATAACCGAAACCAACAAAGGTCTGCTGTACGGATATGACGTCACCTCCAACACCTGGCCAGTCATCAACGACCCCGCCGACGTCACTTCAGCAAAAGGAGCAACCGGCATTTCAGGAAATTTCCTCGCCGGTTCCGCAGTCGCGGCAGTCAGCGGCACGGACATTTACGCCCTCCAGGGCAGCGCCAGCACCGCGAACCCCAATTTCTGGAAATACAATTTGAGCTCAAACACCTGGGCACCAAAAGCAAACATGCCAAGCCTCACCCCGTCGGGCGCCATTGCTGACGTGCAGGAAGGCGGATCGCTCGCAACCGCTGACAGCAACACCATTTACGGTCTCCGCGGAAAAGCTACTACTGACTTTTTCAAATATTCCGTGGGTTCAGACAGCTGGACCAACTACAGCGGCCAAAGCTTCCCTATTAACGTAGGGACAGCCGTAACTACGGTCGACAGCGGAAAACTTGCATTCTCTTCCACGGCCAGCAAACTTTTTGAAGTCCCCAAAGGCAGTTCCACCGTTTACGTACTCGACCTCAACCGCCGTGTCACCATTGAATCAATCAGCGAAACCGGTAGCGCATACATACACGCGACCACTCCATTCAACGTCGTCGTTCAATCAACGGACGCCAGCGGAAACGCAGCGAACGTGGCACAAGATACACAAATAACACTATCGCGCGCCTCCGGAACCGGCACGCTGGGAGGAACCCTTGTTGGAACCATTCCTGCGGGATCATCACTGATAACCATCTCCGGAGTAACCTACAACACGGTAGAAGCAGGAGTCACCCTCACCGCAACGGACACCAGCTCATCACCGACATTGCTTTCCACCACCAGCGCACAATTTAGTGTCGTTACACCGGCCCCAAACCCAACCAGCGTCACACAGAACGCGGGCACCACGGCGGGGGGAACAAACATCACCATCGGCGGAACCAATTTCATGGCAGGTTATTATAGTGTACCGATTACCGTTTCAAACAGCGGTTCAACCCTCACCAACTACCAGACCAGCTTCACGCTAAACACCTTAAGTCTCATACCCACTAAAATGAAAAGCGACTGCGGCGATCTCCGCATTAAAGACTCCGACCAAATCACCTTCTTAAATTATTGGATTGAGGACGGGACCTGCAATACCACGACCACCAAAGTTTGGGTCAAAATCCCTTCCATCCCCGGCACAACAGGAACAACTATCTACGCCACGTACGGAAATGCCTCGCTGACTTCCGCCTCAAACGGAACCAACGTTTTTGAATTTTTTGACGACTTCAACGGTTCATCCATCGACGCCACCAAATGGCCGACCACCACCGGTTCACCAAGTGAGTCTGGCGGAAAACTGACCTTGAGCAACGCATCGGGTATGTTTGGATCGAACTACGCCATCCCTTCAGATACCATTTGGGAAACATCTGCCGATCCGGTAGCCACCAATCGCGTAGGCGGAGCGGTAAGAGCTGCAACGACAACCGGTTCAGGATTTGTCGGAGACGGTACCACCAACATTGTGGACATGATGTGGTGGTCAACAGGAAACGCCTTCGCAGAAACCAACAGCGGAGAAACAAACATGGGAGCATATGCTACAGGATTTAAACCATATAAAATAACCTACCGTCCGGGAAACGCAGACTCCGTACTTTATGACTACAACAACGGCGCTCTAACCAGCAGCCGCACCGGATCCAACTCGGCCGGAACACTTTTCCCAGTCATGTACTCCAGTTCAGGAACCGGCTCCGCCCAATGGGACTGGATCCGCATCAGAAAATACGCGGCTACGGAACCCGGGACTTCACTTGGTTCAGAAAGCCAGAAAACAACCGCAGTAACATTCGGGGGAACATCGGCGACCAACATCGCTTATGTAAACTCAACCACCATTACAGCCACCACGCCCGCTCACTCGGCAGGCGCGGTCAACGTCGTCGTCACCAACCCGGACACCCAAACCGGAACCCTGACGAACGGATACGCCTTTCACACTCCTCCAACCATAAACACCGGCGGCGTAGCACCTTCAACAGGATCAACAAACGGCGGAACCAACGTCACCATCAGCGGAACAAATTTTCTGGCATCACCGACCGTAACCTTTGGCGGCACGTCGGCAACGAACATCGTTTACGTCAGCCCGACTTCCATCACCGCCACCACGCCCGCACACTCGGCAGGCGCAGTAGATGTGGTGGTCACCAATACAGATTCACAAACGGCAACCCTCACCGGCGGGTACACCTATATCCTTCCACCAACCGTTACCAGTGTTTCCGCATCAGTCGGAACAACCGCCGGAGGAACAAACGTCACCATCACCGGAACCAACTTTATAGACACACCAACGTCCGTCACATTTGGCGGAACGGCAGCCACCAACGTTATCTACATCAGTCCCACATCCCTCACCGCCACCACGCCCATTCATTCAGCGGGCGCCGTCAACGTCGTCGTCACCAATCCCGACGGCCAAACCGGAACCCTCACCAGCGGGTATACCTACGACGACCCGCCAACAATTTCCAGCATCTCGCCATCAAACGGAACAACCAACGGCGGCACTCCCGTCAACATCAATGGTAGCTACTTCGTTACCGGCGCGACCGTAACATTCGGCGGCACAACGGCAACCAACATCCAGATCAAAACCAGCGGCGTGATCAGTGCCAATACTCCTGCACATGGGGCAGGTGCAGTGGATGTTGTGGTTACCAATCCTGACGGGCTATCCATAACCTCCACCGGCGGCTTCACCTACATTGCCCCGCCATCAGCTACCAGCATTTCACCACAAAACGGAACAACCGCTGGTGGAACCGGCATCACCATCTCCGGCAGTAATTTCCAAACCGGTGCAACCGTAACATTAGGAGGAGCAGCGGCCACTAGCATTTCCGTCGCATCGGACCACCTCAGCATCACCGCGAACACACCGGCACATTCGGCAGGTGCGGTGAACGTCGTCGTGACAAATACCGACGGACAATCCTCAACCCTCACCGGCATATACGGATACACCTACATTTCCCCACCAGCCATCTGCGGATTTACAACTGTCAGTGGAGGATCCCTATCATCGTACGCACTCAGAAGCAACGGTACCGTGTGGTCTTGGGGCTTCAATACCAACGGCGAACTCGGGAACGGCGGCACAACCGCAAGCAATGTCCCCGTTCAAGTTTCAAATCTCACCGGCATCATCGCGGTTGACGGCGGAGGCTCGCACGCGCTGGCCCTCAAGAGCGACGGCACCGTCTGGGCCTGGGGATCAAATTCCAACGGTCAGTTGGCGCAAAGTTTAAGCATTCCTTACAGTGCTGTCCCCGTCCAAGTCTCAGGACTTACCAATATCATCGCCGTTGCCGCCGGAGGATCACATTCTCTGGCCCTCAAGAACGACGGCACCGTCTATGCCTGGGGAGCAAACACCAGCGGCCAACTCGGAAACGGCGGCAACAGCGACAGCAACACGCCCGTCCAGATCACCACGCTTTCAAACATTACCGCCATCAGCGCGGGAAATTCCTTCTCAATGGCCCGCATCAACGACGGAACAGTCAAAACCTGGGGATCAAATACTTACGGCCAGCTCGGAAACAACAGCAATACCGACAGCAATACCCCGGTCACGGCATCGGGCGTCAACGCCACGGCCATCAGCGGAAAAGATAACCACGCACTTGCATTAATCAGCGGAGGAAGCGTCATGAGTTGGGGCGCCGGTACCGATGGAGAATTGGGGAATTTCAGAAATAATGATAGTAACCGTCCCGGCGCAGTCAACAACATCAACAACGCCACGGCAATTACCGCAGCTTACAACCACTCGCTCGCCATAACAAGCGACGGATCGACCTGGGCATGGGGATTAGGCACCGGCGGCCAACTCGGAAACGGCGGCAATTCGAGCAGCAACTACCCTCTTCAAATCTCAAGCCTTTCCACCGCAGTAAGCATTTCCGGCGGAAACGGCCATTCCTTAGAGGTCAAAGACGACGGAACCATGAAAGCCTGGGGAGTGAATACTTCCGGTGAACTCGGAGACGGAACAAACACCGCCAGCAATACCCCGGTTCAGGTGCAGGGGGGCCAACCAACATGCATCAGCCCGAACGGCGGCGCGACAGCGGGAGGAACCGCCGTCACGATCTACGGCAGCAACTTCCAAACTTCAGGTACAACGACCGTGACATTTGGCGGAACTTCTTCCAACACGGTAACCGTAAACAGTTCATCCAGCATCTCCGTCATCACGCCAACGCACTCGGCAGGAGCGGTTAACGTCGTCGTCACCAACCCCGACGGTCAATCCGCAACCCTCACCAATGGATACTCCTACAACCTTGCACCAACCGTCACCGATGTTGCAACTTCAGGAGCATTAAGCAGCGGACCAACTGCCGGCGGAACTGCCGTCACTATCACCGGCACCAACTTTTTAGACACACCGACATCCGTAACATTTGGCGGAACAGCAGCCACCAACGTCACTTACGTCAGCGCCACATCCATCACCGCCACCACACCCGCCCACGCGGCCGGCGCGGTGAACGTCGTGGTCACCAATCCGGACGGACAAACCGGAACGCTCACGAGCGGGTTTACTTTCATAACCCCACCATCCATCAGCAGCATCGTTCCAAACATTGGCTCCATTGCCGGAGGAACCAATGTCACGATCTACGGCAGCGACTTTACCGCAACCCCAACCGTTACGTTTGGAGGAACATCAGCCACAAGTGTCAGCCGTATTGATGGAGGCACCCTCACCCTCACCGCACCCGCGCACGCGGCGGGCGCCGTTGATGTCGTCGTCACCAATCCGGATAACCAGACAGCAACCAGCACCGGCGGATTCACGTACGCCGCAGGTTCCGCCTCACTATCCACTTTCACGGCAGACCCAACCACCATCAATGCAGACCCGGCAGTCACCAGCACCTTAACCCTCACTCTCAAAAACTCTGATGGAAACGCCATCGCAGGGGCATCCGTTTCCGCTTTTAGAACAACCGGAATCGGCACATCTCCGCCAACAAGCGTCATCTGCAGCGACGGCGGAACCGCGGGAATCACCAACGCCAACGGTCACGCCTGTTTCACGGTAAGTTCAGCAAGCTCCGGTTCCGGAACCTTCCAGGCCACCGATGTCACCGACACCGTCACCATCACCCAAACCGCCACCGTCACGTTCACCTGCGTCGTCAACGCCCAGGGCAGTTCAACCACAACCAGTGGTGAACAGTGCGCCGTCGTTGCCATCACCCCGCAATCCGGATCATTAAGCATCGTAAAGGTACCGGACGATTTCTCATTTCCACCGGCATCCCCGGGAGCCGACAGCTTCAGCAACCCCACCGGCCCGGACAACGGCGACCGCGTCATGGTCAGCGACACACGCTCAAGTTCCAGCTTCACGTTACAACTCCAGTCCTCTACAGATTTTGCCGACACCACCAACCCAAGCCACACCATCCCGCTCACCGGCATGTATGTGGGGACATCCACCGTCACCGACGGAACCCGCATCCCAACAAGCCAGGGCCAAAGCAACGAAAACGCCATCGCCTGCAATGGAATCGAATATCTCGGCCCCGCCTACGACGGACTTTCAAGCTGCTCAAACCTTCCAAACCCGATCACCACTCCATTCAACATCACGGGGAATTATAGCACCGCCTCCACCTATACCAACCTCACCAACAACGTGCTCTCAACTCCGATCGACATCATGCAATCCCCAACTGGCCATAACGGAAGCTTCTCCCAGCTTATCAACTACTACCTCCACATTCCGAGTACTCAAGCGTTAGGAATCTATCAGGTCACACTTACTTTCACGGCAATTTAAAAAAACAACTATGGATATATGGGCAATCACCGGATATTTTGCGGCCTTAACCGGAGCCATCTCACTCATCCCGGAAGTCATAAAAACCTACCGGAGCCATCACCTGCAGGATCTCTCCTGGGGCATGCTGTATTTGCTGCTCACAAGCTCAATCTTATGGGGAAGTTACGGACTGCACATCAATGATATTCCGTTGGTCGCCTCTGCGGGCACCAACCTTTTGATGGAAATCGCACTGGCCGTCATGAAAAAACACTACGACATAACCGGAAAAACCCTCCACGAACACTTCAATAAAACCAGATAAAAAACACTGAAACTACGTCCTCGAAATCTTCTCCCGTTCAATCTTCCCACCCTTGAACATAAAAAATTTAATCGCCAGAAACACAATCAGCGCCACCAGCAGAAAATTCAAAAACGCGCTGATGAGCGGTCCAAACACAAACTTCACTCCGTTATAGGTGTAACTGAGATCCTTAAAAGCGTTCGAAGGAATCACCAGCTGAATGAGCGGTGTCAAAATCCCACTCACCAAACTCTGCACAAACGTATTCACCGACCCGCCGATAATCACCCCGATCGCCAGCCCCATCACCGAATTCTCCCACAAAAACCCCACAAACTCCTCCTTCATCGCTTTGATTTTGGATTTATTGACTTGAGCGGCCTTTTCCTCAGCGGTACCCGAGCTGGAAACCTTCTGTTCATCAGACATATTCGAATGGTTATGAAACGTGAGAACTATACTCCCCTGCCCCCGGATCCCTCAACTGAAACTTGCGCTTTGGCCAGGCTAAAACTATGATAAACCGGAACAAACCGAGCGCACGGCGCGAGGGCGAGCGAGTGGGTTTCCCACGAAGCGAGCGTACAAAACACGGAGAGGTACCGAAGTGGTCGTAACGGGGCCGCCTCGAAAGCGGCTTGACTCGCAAGAGTCACGTGGGTTCGAATCCCACCCTCTCCGCCAACATGCCCCGCTTTCGGGGCAGCGCCCGCCCCACGCGGGCATAGCACCAAAAGTTTGCGAAGCAAACACCATATACAATTTCATGAATAATGAAGCACCAAAAGATGACTTAATCCAACAATATGACAATATTAGCGAAGGATATGCTTCACTCATAAAAACTGACCCCGCTAAAATATTTGTTCAGTATCCAGCGGCATTAAAATTATTAGGAAATGTAAAAGATAAGAAAATTTTAGATATCGGCTGCGGTGACGGAACATTCACGCGAATGTTGGCAAGACGAGGAGCAAAAGTTATTGGATACGACCCATCTGCAAAACAAATCGACGAAGCCCAAAAAACAGAAGATCATGAACAACTGGGAATTAAATATTTCGTGGGAGATGAACCGGAAATTTTACCCGGAAATGAATGTGACGAAGCGGTCTCGGTCTTGGTTTTGCCATACGCAACCGATAAAGAAAATCTGAAAGACATTTTTACTCATGCTTATAAAGCGCTGACACCAGACGGTTCATTCAGCTCAATCACTTTTAATCCTGACTTTAAACGACTGAATGAAATTGCCTATAACAGAAGATTCACTAAAACTCATGATGGTAAAATTCAAGTCGATTTTTTGGATGAGGAGGGAAAGGTAAAAATATCCGCAAAATTTTCCGATTTTTCCGTTTTGGATTATGAAAATGCCGCAAAAGCGGCGGGCTTTACAAAAATAGAGTGGATTAAAGTAACGATTACGCAAGAGGGGCAAGAATTAAAAGGGGATAAATTTTGGCAAGGTTTCGAAGAAGATTGCCCATACATTGGAATAAAGGTGTTAAAAAATCAAAATATGTAATAATGAAAACAGCCCATGAACTTCCTCTTCTCCACCACCGCCGGTCTCATCATCCAAATCATCTGGTTTTTGGGCATGATTGCTCTTGCAATCGCGGTCAGCCCGTTTAAAAAAACACACCTGAACGTCATGTTCAAAATACTCTGCGTCGGAGCCGCCTTCATTCCGATGATCGTTGCGGACGCCACCGTACCCGGAGTTTCCGACACGTTCCAGTCCATCCACACCACCCCATCCACCGTCTTCCTCACCGAAAACCATTACTCCGGCAGAAGCGGCGAACTGTCCGTCAATTTTGCCGGCACCCGCGTCCACGCGCTCGACAAAAAAACCGGCGCCGAACTCTACAACGCCCTCGGATCCTACAGCGGCGGCGTGAGCTTTATCGGCTCAAATGGAGACAACATTCTTCTCCGAATCGACACCGGTTTCCGGATCATAAACGCCAAAGATTTCTCCACCGTCAAAGATTTTTCACTCACTTCCCTGCAAAAAGATTTCGCGGAATTCAAGGACGGCATCCATGAAATCCAGCCCGGCTCTAATTCCGACGCCAACCCCGTTTACCTGAAAATCCAGGCAAACGACGCCAAAATCTACTCGTACTTCCCGTTCGAAAACAAACTGACGGAAGGTGAAAGAAGCGACAATACCGCTTCCAGCGACTTCAGCGACCAACCCGTAGACACAAAAAAATATCTTGAAGGAAAAGTTCTCGACTTCGATCCGCAGGAAAAAGAAACCACAATCCTCTACTACTCAAGTCTCAAAAAAGACGACTCCATCCTCGTGCATCTGGACGCCTCCGGCAACGAACTTTGGACATTCGATCAATCCAAACAAAATCTGACGGACAATTATTATCGCCAATCCGACCACCCGCCGGGCCTGGAAGTCTTCATCGCCGAAAATAATTTTTACTATTTCAACATCGGCGGCTTCGTCGTCTGCCTGGATAATTCCACAGGAAAAACCGTCTGGACTACCCGGATTTAAAACAACTCCTTCGGCTCCTCAACCTTAAACGGATTAAAATCGGTATGACGGTCGTAATAGTTCTCGTGTTCGTGCTTTTTCAAAAAGTTCGCGATCGCATACGTCACCGGCGTAAACAAAATCTCCACGCCGACTTTGAAAATGTAATTCGAAACGATAATCGTCCACAAAAGATCGCCCGGCAGAACGCCGGAAAACGCAATCAGCACAAAAATAATCGTATCAAATCCTTCACCAACCAGCGTTGAACCGATGGTCCGCATCCAAAGATGCTTTCCGCTCGTCAAAATTTTCATCTTTGCCAAAATAAACGAATTGCTGAACTCGCCAAAGAAATACGCGGTCAAACTCGCCCCCACAATCCTCGGAGTCAAACCAAGAATCTGGTCATACGCCGCCTGCCCGGACCAGTCGGAAGCCGCCGGCAAAGCGCCGACAATCATAAACACCGCCGAAGCCAGCAGAATCATCGCAAACCCCGTCCAGATCACGCTTCTCGACCGCGCGTACCCGTACACCTCGGTCAAAATATCCCCAAAAATATAACTCAACGGAAAAAGAATCGTCCCCCCGTCAAACGTAAACGGCCCCAGCACCAGAATCTTGCTGGAAGCCACGTTGGAAACCAGCAACACGGTAACAAAAAACGCGGTAATAAACGAAAGATACTTGAAATTTTTCTGCATAAAAAAAGAAAAGAAACAAAAGGCGCGGCAATTATATCACCAAAAACAACAAACGTTTTGCTGCGCAAAACTCCATCATTTGTAATTTGCAATTAGAAATTAGAAATTTGCAATTCGTCATCAACTATTCATCCGCCAAAAACCCCCCAGTCTGCAACTCAACCATCTCGCGATAATCCGCACATCCGTGCAGCAGCTCGGAATGCGTCCCCATCGCCTCAATTTTCCCCTCCTTCAAAATAATA
>Ga0315281_10011817_pt1 | contig 11930 bp, 13 predicted proteins | sample YL17G07_0_MG_FD_204540 | JGI IMG/M metagenome (GOLD analysis project Ga0315281, IMG submission 204540) | Sediment microbial communities from Yellowstone Lake, YNP, Wyoming, USA - YL17G07_0 | ecosystem: Environmental > Aquatic > Freshwater > Lake > Sediment | place: USA: Wyoming | collected... | reverse complement strand
TCGTTTGAAGAACCGCCTCGGCTCGGAGCAGGGTTTCACGCTCATCGAGCTCTTGGTGGTCATCATCATCCTCGGCATCCTGCTGGCCATCGCAGTGCCGTCGTACCTCTCGTTCAAGGACCGCGCGAACAAGTCCGCCGCACAGGCGAACATCCGGGCAGTGCTGCCGGACGTCGAGTCCTACAACGCCGACAACGTCCCGGCCGGCACCGCCGACCCGAACATGGTCGGCGCCCCCGGCGTCGTCGCAGGCAAGGAAAGCGCGATCGACAACGGCTACAGCGGCATGACGGTCGCGATCATCAAGGCCGCCTACGACCAGGCGTTCCCGTCCGGTGTCTGGGTCAACACGGCCGCGGTCGACACGACCGCTCCTGCCCTGCCGGCCGGCGTCACCGCCGTCGCGGGGAGCGCGACGAACTACTGCATCGTCTCCCAGAACGGCAACTGGCTCGCCTGGAAGCTCGGCCCGGGCGGGATCCTCAAGGTCTCCAGCGACCCGGCTCTCGTCTGCCAGAGCTAGCCCGAACACAACGACAACTCGAGGGGGGCGCAGTGCGCCCCCCTCGCCGTTTCTCGGACGGGCCGGTAAGTCAGTCGGCCGACTTCACGACGTCGGCCGAGCAGCCGGCGACGAGCGCGGAGCGCGGGTCCTCGACTCCGCGCAACTGCGGATGTGAGGTGTCGATCTCGATCGGCGCCCAGGCCTCGAGCCCGAGTGACGCGGCGCCCTCGTCGGCGCCGATCGAGAGGAGCGCGTCGACGGTCAGGACGTCACGACGGCCGGCCTGCCTGCGCGCGATCCCGTCGAGCTCGCGCAGCTCCTCCAGCGGGTCGATGCGCACGTTCGAATCGGAGCCGACGCAGAGCCCGACGCCGCGGTGCAGGAGCCGCTCCACCGGCAGGAAGCCGTCGCCGAGATTCGCCTCCGTCGTCGGGCACGCGCAGACGCGCGCGCCGGCCTGGCCGAGCAGATCGAGCTCGCGGCCGTCGGCGTGCGTTGCGTGCACGACCGTCGTCCGCGCCGTGACGCAGCCCGTCTCGGCGAGCAGCTCGATCGGGCGCATTCCGTGCTCGGCCACGCACTCCTTGATCTCGCGCGGCTGCTCGTCCGCGTGCACGTGCAGCGGCAGGCCTTCCGCCGCGGCGTAGCGGCCCAGCTCTTCGAGCCAGTCCCGCGGACAGGCGCGCACGGAGTGCGGCGCAACGCCGACGCGTACGCCGCCTGCCCGAAGCTCCTCGAGCTGGCGAAGGTACTCCGCGACCGACGCCTGCCGGAAGCGGTCGAGGCCGCCGCGCCCGTAGGCGACGTAGAGGAGCACGAGCTCGACGCCCGCCTCGGCCCCCGCCTCGACGGCGGCCCACGCCTCGGCGAGCCCGAGGTAGTGGAACTCGCCGACGGCGGTGTAGCCGGCAGCGCGCATCTCGCCGTACACCGCCGCGTACTCCGTTCGGACACGTCCGGGGGTCTGACCCCGGGCGAGGGCGAGCATCGTGTCACGCCACGCCCAGAAGTCGTCGCCCTCGGCGCGGCCTCGAAGCGCCCGCTGGAACGCGTGGCTGTGGCTGTTGACGAAGCCGGGGAGCTGGAATCCGTCTGCCATGTGGGGGAGGATACGCGGGTGCTGCGGCGCCTCCTGGTCCTGGGCCTTGCCTGGGCATGCTTCTGCGTGCCTGCGGCTGCGCATGCGGGAACGGTCGCGATCTTCTACTACCCGTGGTATGGAACGCCCGCCCGCGACGGGGTATGGCAGCACTGGAGCCAAAACCGGCACCATCCGCCGAACGACCTCTACTCGCGCTTCTATCCGGCGCGCGGCCCCTATTCGAGCGGTGACCCCACGGTCGTCGACCAGCAGATGGCGGAGATCGCCGCGGCCGGCGTCGACGAGGTCATCTCGTCCTGGTGGGGCAGAGGCTCGGCCGAGGACACGCGCCTGCCGGTCGTCCTCGCCGCCGCGCGACGCCATCACCTGCAGCTCGCCGTCCACGTCGAGCCGTACGCCGGCCGCTCACCCGCAACCGTGGTGCTGGATCTCAAATACCTCGCGGCGCTGGGCGTGCGGGATGTCTACGCCTACCACCCACGCGACTTCGCGTCGGCCGACTGGGCGGCGATGCGCCCGCAGGTTCCGGCGTCGCTGCGCCTCTTCGCGGGCACCGAGCTGATCGGCTTCGCGGCCGCCGGCCGCTTCGACGGCTTCTACACGTACGACTTCATCAACTACGGCGGCGGCAAGTTCGCGCGGCTCTGCAACGAGGCCCACGCCGTCGGGCTGCTCTGCGCGCCGAGCGTCGGCCCCGGCTACGACGGGGTCCGCGCGGGCGAGGCGCCGGCGCTCAGCGCGCGGCACGACGGGACGACCTTCGACAACCTCTGGACAGCGGCGCTGGCCGCGAAGCCGGACCTCGTGACGATCACGAGCTACAACGAGTGGGGGGAGGGGACGCAGATCGAGGCGGCCGCGCCGCGCCGCGGCTACCGCAGCTACGACGGCGCCTGGGGGCTGCTCGGCGGCGCCGCGCAGAACGCCTACCTCGTGCGCACGGCGTACTGGACCGGCCGCTTCCATTCCGGTCCCTGAGCGCCCCGTACAATCGTCGGGGATGGCCACCCGTGCCGTGCCCGCCCCACTGGCCCACCTGCCGAACGCACTGACGCTCGGGCGCCTCGCGCTGATCCCCCTGTTCGTCGCGTTCATGGTGCAAGCCGGCGAGGCGCACACCTGGCCCGCGGGGATCGTCTGGCTCGTCGCGGGCATCACCGACCAGATCGACGGCTTCCTGGCGCGCAGGTGGCACGTCGAGTCGCGCTTCGGGAAGATCGCCGATCCGCTGGCCGACCGGCTGATGATCGACTCCGGCGTGATCCTGCTCGTCGTCTACGGGCGGCTGTCCTGGGTCGGGCTCGCGATCATCGCCGCGCGCGACCTGCTCCTCTTCGTCGGCTGGCGCGTGCTCACGCCGCGTGGCGTCGACCTCGACGTGAACCTGCTCGGCAAGGCCGCCACGTGGCTCCTGTACCTCGGGATCGGCTGCCGCATCGTCACGCACAACCACACGAGCTGGCCGCTCTGGCTCTTCTGGATCGGCCTCGGCATGGCCGTCGCCGCCGCGACCTTCTACGTCCGCGACGCCTGGCGAGCATTGCGGTCATGAAGGCGGTCGTCATGGCAGGCGGCGAGGGCACGCGCCTCCGTCCGCTCACGTCCAACCAACCGAAGCCGATGGTGCCGATCGTCGGCAAGCCGTGCATGGAGCACATCCTCGAGCTCCTGAAGACGCACCACTTCGGCGAGGTCATCGTCACGGTCGCGTTCCTGCCGCAGGCGATCCGCTCGTACTTCGGCAGCGGCGAGGCGCTCGGAATGGACATCGGCTACTCGGTCGAGGAGTCGCCGCTCGGCACCGCCGGCTCCGTCAAGCTCGCGGCCGGCAGGCTCGACGACACGTTCCTCGTCATCTCCGGAGACGCGCTGTGCGACGTCGACCTCACACACCTCGTGGAGTTCCATCGCGAGAAGCAGGCATCGGTGACGATCGGCCTGAAGTCGGTGGAGAACCCGCTCGAGTTCGGAATCGTGGTCACGGACGACGAGGGTCGCGTCGAGCGCTTCCTCGAGAAGCCGTCGTGGGGGCAGGTGTTCTCCGACACGATCAACACGGGCATCTACGTCCTCGACGCGGAAGTGCTGAACCACGTCCCGGCCGACCGGCCGTTCGACTTCTCCAAGGAGCTCTTCCCGCTGCTGCTCGAGATGCGGCGTCCCATCTACGGCTGCGTGCTCGACGGCTACTGGCAGGACATCGGTAGCCTCGAGCAGTACCGGCAGGCGAACTTCGACGCGCTCGACGAGAAGGTGCGCCTCGACATCTCAGGCATCCGCATTCGCGGCAACGTCTGGGTGGGAGAGGGCGTCGACGTGCACGACCTCGATGCGATCGAAGGGCCGTCCTACATCGGCAACTACTGCCGTATCGCACCGGACGCGTCGGTCGGCGCGTACTCCGTGCTCTCGACGAGCGTGACGCTGCGCGAGCGAGCGCGCGTGTCGCGCTCGATCATCGACGCGTCCACGTACATCGGCCGCAGCGCGGTCGTCGAGGGCGCCATCGTCGGCCGCGCCTGCGACCTGCGCGCGCACACGCGCGTGCACGAGGGCGTGGCGATCGGCGACGAGGTGAAGATCGGCGCCGAGAGCGTGATCATGCCGGGCGTCCGGATCTATCCGTACAAGGAGGTCGAGACCGGCTCCCACATCTTCGAGAGCCTCATCTGGGAGTCGCGCGGCACGACACGCGTGTTCGGCAAGGACGGCGTATCGGGTCTCGTCAACGTCGACCTCACTCCCGACACGGCCGTCCGGCTCGCGGCCGCGTTCGGCACCGCGTTGAAGCGCGGCGCACGCGTCGCCGCCTCGCGCGAGGGCTCGCCTGCGTGCCGGATGATCAAGCGGGCGATGATCTCCGGTCTCTCGTCGACCGGCGTCGACGTGGCCGACCTGCGCGTCATCCCCGCCGGCGTGGGACGCCACCTCGTCAAATCGGAGGGTTACGCCGCCGGGTTCCACGTCGGGCTCAGCACGAGCGATCCAGAGGCGGTCCGCATCCAGTTCTTCGAGCAGCCGGGCATCGAGATGACGCCCGACATGCAGAAGGAGGTGGAGAAGCACTTCACGCGCGGCGAGCTGCGACGCGTCGCGGCGGGGGAGGTGGGCTCGATCTCGTATCCGGCCCGCGTGCGCGAGACCTATGCGAACGACCTGCTCGCGACGCTCGACGTCGAGACGATCCGCGCGCGCAGCTTCCGGCTCGTCGTCGACTACGGCTTCTCTGCCTCGTCGTACGTGCTGCCGCTCGTGCTCGGCCCGCTCGGCGTCGAGGCGGTGGCGGCGCACGCGTTCCCGAGCGAGGGCGAGAGGGGGTCCTCCGGAGGCCTCGCAGCGTCGATCGGCCAGGCGAAGCGGCTCGTGCCGGCGGTCGGCGCGGACCTCGGCGCCGTCTTCGACCGCGCAGGCGAGCGTCTCTATCTCATCGACGAGCAGGCCCGGGAGATCCCCGTCGAGCAGGCGCTGCTCCTGTATCTCCGGCTGCTCGGCACGACGGGGCGGGCCGGCAAGGTCGCATTCCCCGTGACCGTGACGAGCCAGGTCGACCGGCTGATCGAGGGGACGCAGCTCGAGATCGTGCGCACGCGCGCCTCGCTGCCCGAGCTGACGAAGGCAGCCGTGCAGGACGGCGTCGTCTTCGCCGGCGCCGTCGGCGGCGGCTACGTCTTCCCCGATTTCCTCCCGGGCTACGACGCGGTCGCGAGCCTCGCCAAGCTGCTGGAGCTGCTCGCAACGGTGAGCCGGCCCATCTCGGAGCTCGTCGCCGAGCTGCCCGCCCCGACGCTCGTCCACCGGCAGCTGCCGTGCCCGTGGACGGTGAAGGGGCTGATCATGCGCGTCCTGAACGAGCGCATGGCGGGCAGGGACGTCGACCTCACCGACGGGATCAAGGTCTTCTCGGACCGGGGCTGGGCCCAGGTGCTGCCGGACCCCGACGAGCCGCTCGTGCACCTGTACGCGGAGGGCGAGACGACGGAAGCCTCGGAAGCGCTCGCAGCCGAGCTGCGCGGGCTGATCGAGGAGATCGAGCAGGGCGAGGCGGCCGCGGCGCGAACGTAGAGGTCTGCCGCTCGGATCACGTGGGCTCGACCGGCAGATCTCGACCTCAGGTCTACACAAAGACCCGCCAAAGGCTAAAGTTCAGCTTTACCCTCCGAAGCGAAAGGTCCTCGTGGAACCGCTCCCCGATCTCGCATCGACGTCTGACGCAGAGCTCAAGCGCCTGATCGACGAGTACACGCAGGAAGAGCAGGAGGTCTCGTACCGCCGCCGCATCCTCCACGGGAAGATCGACATCCTGCGCGCGGAGCTCGTCGCACGGCTGCAGAAGACGGGCGGGCGCAGCATCCTCGACGACGTGAACGTCGCGGCGTTGACCGAGATCCTGGCCGGGAAGGCCGCTCCGCCGTCCGAATGAGCCATGTCTACTGCCCAGAGTGCGGCTTCCAGAACCCGGAGGCGGCGAACTACTGCGCGAAATGCGGCGCTCTCCTGAACACGCAGGAGAGCGCCGAGACGACGCAGACCTTCAGCCCCGAGGAGGGGGCGGAGATGCTCGACGCGCTCGGCGACATCGGCGTGCAGGGTCCCGCGCTCGTCGTGCGCGCGGGCGGCGGACGGTCCGGTGAGACGTTCGCGGCGCTCGGCGAAGGCACGACGATCGGGCGCTCGCCCGACTGCCCGGTCTTCCTCGACGACGTGACCGTGTCGCGCAGGCACGCGGTCGTGCTCGAGCGCGACGGGCACTGGTTCATCGAGGACCAGGCCAGCCTGAACGGGACGTTCGTGAACCGCAGGCGGGTCGAGTCGGCCGAGCTCAGCGACGGCGACGAGATCCAGATCGGCAAGTACCGGCTGACGTTCCTCACCCGCTGATGGCCGCGACCGCCCCCGCACGCGAACGGCTTCTCACGATCGGCGCGGTCTGCCGCCGGCTCACGCCCGAGTTCCCGGACATCTCGATCTCGAAGATCCGCTACCTCGAGGACCAGGGGCTGCTGACGCCCAAGCGGACGCAGGGCGGCTACCGCCTCTTCGCCGAGGACGACGTCGACCGGCTCGAGACGATCCTGCGCCTCCAGCGCGACGAGTTCCTGCCGCTGCGCGTCATCCGCGAGGAGCTCGCGTCCGGCGCGTCGGAGAAGCGTCGCCGCAAGCGGGCGGGCGCGCTGGGCGACCGGGAGGAAGGGCTCGACCTGGAGGGGCTCTGCGAGCGGGCGGGGATCGACTCGAGGCGCGCACGGGAGCTCGAGGAGTTCGGGCTGCTGGAGCCGCGCGTCGAGAGCGGCCAACGTCTCTACAGCGAGAACGACGCCGACATCGCCGCCGCCTGCGAGACGCTCTCGCGCTACGGGATCGCGCCCCGGCACATGCGCGCGTTCCGCACCGCCGCCGACCGCGAGACGGGCCTGCTCGACGCGGTGATCGCGCCGGCGCTCCGCTCGCGGAATCCGGAACGCCGTCGGGCCGGGGTGGAGGACCTCCGGGCGATGGGAGAGGCCGCGCACGAGCTGTCTCAGCTCTTGTTCTGGCGCAACATCCGGAGACTCGCGGGCCAGTGACGACGATCGATCTCAGATCACGCGTCCGGGAGGTCGCGGACTTTCCGACGCCCGGCATCGGCTTCAAGGACATCACGCCGCTGCTGCTCGACCCGGAGGCGCTGCGCCAGGCGGTCGACGGCCTGTCCGCCTGGACCGCGGAGCGCAAGCCCGACCTCGTCCTCGGCGCCGAGGCGCGCGGCTTCCTGCTCGGCGCGGCGATCGCGGTGCAGGTCGGCTGCGGCTTCGTCCCGGCGCGGCGCCCCGGCAAGCTGCCGCCGGAGACGGTGAGCGCGAACTACCTACTCGAGTACGGCGAGAACTCGCTCGAGGTGAACTCGTACGCGATCCGCAAGGGCGCCCGGGTGGTCATCCATGACGACGTGCTCGCGACGGGCGGCACCGTCGAGGCGATCGCCGGCATCGTCGAGCAGCTCGGCGGCAAGGTCGTGGGCGTCAACTTCGTGATCGAGCTGTCGTTCCTGAACGGCCGCGAGCGCCTCGCCGGCCACGACATGTTCGCGCTCATCACGTACTAGGGGGCGCTAAGACGCGCTGGCGCGCCGCTGCCAGCGCTCGTCCCAGTTGTCCTGCGTGAGCGCGGAGACGATCGCGCGGCGGACGAGCCGTCCGTCGCCCGCCCGCCCGAGCAGGTGCACGCGCAGCGGGAGCTCACCCAGGGAGAGCTCGACGGTCGTCGCAGTTCCCGGCAGTGTCAGCGTGTCGCGGACGACGTACTCCGAGCGCGCGTCGGCGCGCTCGCTGAAGCGCACCTCCCAGCCGGTCACGGCAGCCGCCGCGTCCCAGCTGAGCACGACGCCGCCGTCCGAGCGCGCGCGGCGCACCTCCATGTTGCCCGTGATCGTCGGCTGCGCCCGGAATGCCGTGCGGCCGCGTGGGCGCGCCGGGGCGGGCGGTCGGACGGGAGGGGCCGCGAGCCGGGCGCGGGCCCGCTGGACGGCCAGCACCCGCTCGAGCTGCTCGAGCGCCTCGGCGCCTCCTCCCGCCTTGCGGATCCGGGCTTCGAGCGCCTCTTCGTCCGGATCCCGGCCCGCGGCGACGTCGGCGCGGGCGGCAGCGAGGATCGAGGAGAGATCGTCGTGGTCGGCGAATTGCACACCCACAGCATCGCGGAAACGGATTGGGCTCCGTTCGACGTCCGAGATGCCGATTACAACTGTGCGATGTACGACGCGCTGACCAGCCGGTACACCTTCGCGTGCCCGACGCTCGGGGAGAGCCGCGTCGCGCTGTCGGACTTCCGCAGCCTCGAACGGCTCGCGGGGACCGCGCATCCCGTCGTCTACCGCGTCCGCTTCGCGTGCAGCTGCGGCGGCGAGCACGACGGCCTCGTCAGCCACGACGAGCTCGACTGGGCGCCGCTCGGGCTCGAGGCGGGGATCTTCCTGAACCTCATGACCTCGCGCATCGAGCCCGTGGCGAGCGAGCTGAGCCAGCTCGCGGCGTCGCGCATCAGAGCGGGGGAGTGGCCGTGGACGTTCTTCTGCTACCCGGAGGACCGGCCGAGGCCGGTGTCTCCGTCCTTCTTCTTCCTGCTGACGCCCGGTGACGGCGCGCTCGGGCTGGCCGTGCGCTGCCCGTCCTGCCACCGGCTGTCGGTGAACCTCGTCTCGCACGAGCACGTCGACCTGCCCTTCTACAACGACCGTCAGGTGGGGGTCGTCGAGCACGTCTTCCACGACGACGCGCACGCGACGATCGAGGAGTTCCGCGCGCAGCTCTGGTCGTCGAGCTTCGACGCCCGCCGCCTCGATCTCTAGTCACATTCTCGGTCGACGTCGTGCCTCCGTCGAGGCGGCCAGCGGGCGGGCTCCCAATCCCCAACCGAGGGGATCATGCGGCGCCACGGCGCGCGTCGATGATGAAATCGGGATGACCGCCAACCCTTCTTCGCCGCGCAGGCGCGGGCTCGCGCTCCTGGCCACCCACTGCGCCAGCGCCGGCCCCGATCCGGACGCTCCGAGCGCCCGTGAGCGGCTGGAGAAGGCCCTGGGGGCCGAGCTCGCCCAGAAGCTCGTCGTCGCGCTCAGCGCCGGCGCGCCCGGCGGCGCTCGCTTCGCCGCCTGACCGGGACCCGCGCCGTCTCGGTGCCGTCAGGCCGCGGGTGCGTCTTCGCCGCGGGTGCGGACGAAGAGCCAGATGCCCGCTGCGGAGATCGCCGAGATCACGAAGGCGAAGACGCCGCTCGAGCCGACGGCGACGAGGAAGAAATAGAGGTACGCGCCGAGGGCGACGGCCCAGATGAGGGCGACGACGCCCTTGTCGATGCTGGGTGCGCGGACGTGCACGGCGCGATCGTACACGGGCGCAAAACGAGACCGGCTCCCTTACGGGAGCCGGTCGAAGAGATTCGCCGAGTCTGTCGCGGTTTCGTCCACAACTCCGGTCGACTTTCCGATCTCAGCCCTTGCGGACTTCCTCGTACAGCCTCTCGGTGCTGCTTCAACCTACTTCCGCGCCGCGCTCGGCGCACTTGTGAATCTAGGGGGTCGGTACCCGGCATACAAGGCCTGCACGAACGAAAAGTTCGCATTTTGCGGAACTTCAATAATCAACATTTCCACAGCACACCGTGCAGCCTGTGGATAAGCGGTCCGGGACCGATCAGGCGGTGGAGGAGAGCGGTGCCGCGGCGGCGGTCGTTGCGCTCATCCTCCAACTTGACATAACACCGATTCTCGTGCGTCGAAGATCCGGCGCCGGATCGCTTGCTTTCGGGAGGTCGAACGTGTTTGGCTCTTCCGGGGGCGCGGAAGATCGTCGGCGGGAAAGCGCGCAGGCAGGGGGAGCAGACGTTGAGGACGGTCGAGATCGAGTCGATCCTCAGGGCCGAGGAGCTCGCGGCGCTCCTCGAGGCCGGCGAGGCGAACGGCCAGGTACGCCAGGCGGAGCTCCAGGAGATCCTGGAGCCGCTCGAGCTCGACGGCCTGGAGATCGAGGCGCTGTACGTGGAGATCGACCGCAGAGGCATCGAGCTCGTGCCGCAGGAGCCCGAGCACGAGCGAGACGACGCCCCCCCACCGCCGGCCGCCGTCGCGCCTGCCGAGACGACGACCGACGCCCTGCAGCTCTTCCTGCGCGAAGCCGGGCGCCACGAGCTGCTGACGGCGGCGCAGGAGGTCGCGCTCGCGAAGAGGATCGAGGCGGGCGACGTGCTCGCGAAACAACGGATGATCCAGTCGAACCTGCGCCTCGTCGTCTCGATCGCGAAGAACTACCGCAACCAGGGCCTGCCGTTCCTCGACCTGATCCAGGAAGGAACCCTCGGCCTGATCCGCGCCGTCGAGAAGTTCGACTGGCGGCGGGGCTACAAGTTCTCGACGTACGCCACCTGGTGGATCCGCCAGTCGGTCGCGCGTGCACTCGCCGACAAGGCGCGCACGATCCGCATGCCCGTCCACATCGTGGAACGGATGCAGAAGATGAACCGCGCCGAGCGGACGCTCTGGATGCAGCTCGGCCGCGAGCCGACGCTCGACGAGATCGCAGAGGAGGCGTCGCTCCCGATCGGGCAGGCACGCGAGGTCAAGGCCGCGGCGCGTGCTTCCACGAGCCTCGACCAGCCGGTCGGCGACGCGGAGGATGCCGTCTTCGGCGACTTCGTCGCCGGCGACGACCCGCTCCCCGAAGAGCACCTCGAGGTCTCGCTGCGCCGCCAGGCGCTCGCCGTCGCGCTGCAGGCGCTGCCGGAGCGCGAGCGGCACGTGCTCGTCCTGCGCTACGGGCTCCTCGACGAGGAGCCGCAGACGCTGGAGCAGATCGGCAGATGCCTGGGGCTCACCCGGGAGCGCGTCCGGCAGATCGAGCTCGAGTCGCTGCGCCACCTCGCGGGGCTCCGCGAGCTGCAGGTCGTCAGCTGACGCGGAGATAGAGCTCGAGATCGGGCGCGGACACGCGGAGCTCGCGCAGTGCGCGCGACTCGAGCTGGCGGACCCGTTCACGAGTGATGCCGAGCCCGGCGCCCACCTCTTCGAGGGTCTGCGGCTTCTCGCCGTCGAGACCGAACCGCAGCGCCAGCACGCGGCGCATGCGCGGGTTCAGATTGGAGAGCGCAGCCGAGACCTCCTTCGCCCGCAGCATGTGCGCGGTCTTCTCCTCGGGCTGCGCGGAGTTCAGGTCCTCGATCAGGTCGCCGTAGAGGCTCTCGCCGTCGCCGACCGGCACGTCGAGGCTGACCGGGTCGTCCACGAGCTCGAGCAGATCCTGGACGCGCTGCTCGGGCAGCCCGCTCTCGATCGTCAGCTCCTCGAGCGTCGGCTCGCGGTTGAGCTTCTGGGCGAGAATCCGGCGTGACCGCAGCAGCCGGCGAACCTGCTCCGCGACGTGCACCGGCAGCCGAATCGTGCGGCCCTGGTCGGCGAGCGCGCGCGTGACCGACTGGCGGATCCACCACGTCGCGTACGTCGAGAGCTTGTAGCCCATCCGGTAGTCGAACTTCTCGACCGCGCGGATCAGGCCGAGATTGCCCTCCTGGATCAGGTCGAGGAGCGGGACGCCGGCCTTCGTGTAGTTGCGCGTGATCGACATCACGAGGCGGAGGTTCGCCTCGATCAGCTCACGCTTCGCCTCCTCGTCTCCCGCGTCCTTGCGGCGGGCGAGCTCGCGCTCCTCCGCGCGTGTCAGCAGAGGACCGCCTCCGATCGAGCGCACGTAGAGCTTGAGCGGATCCTGGGTGGTCGCCGCGGGCACGAGAGAATGCACCACGTCGGGGTCGACGTCCGCCTCGGCCTCCTCGAGCTCGACCTCGTCGACGTCCTCC
>Ga0315281_10011816_pt1 | contig 11931 bp, 12 predicted proteins | sample YL17G07_0_MG_FD_204540 | JGI IMG/M metagenome (GOLD analysis project Ga0315281, IMG submission 204540) | Sediment microbial communities from Yellowstone Lake, YNP, Wyoming, USA - YL17G07_0 | ecosystem: Environmental > Aquatic > Freshwater > Lake > Sediment | place: USA: Wyoming | collected... | reverse complement strand
CGCTGCCGATCTGCACCGGGCGCAGACGCTGGGAGGCGGTGCCGTCGCCGAGCTGGCCGCGCGTGTTGTTACCCCACGCCCAGAGCGAGCTGTCGGTTTTGAGGGCAACGGCATGGCGCGAACCTGTGGCCACCGCGAGGTAGCCAGTGCCGATCTGAACCGGCGCCACACGCGCGACCGTCGTGCCGTCGCCCAGCTGGCCCCAGGCGTTGTCCCCCCACGCCCAAAGCGTGCCATCGAGCTTGATGCCCGCGGCGAATCTTCCAAAATCTCCGCCGCCCGCCGCCACGGCGGCGTAACCGATGCCCACCTGGGCCGGTCGGGTTCGACCCAGACCGATCGTGCCATCGCCCAGCTGGCCCTCCAGATTGTCTCCCCAGGCCCAAAGCGAGCCGTCGGTCTTGATGGCGAGGCTGAATTTTCTTCCCGCGGTCACTGCCTTGTAGCCGGAGCCGATCTGCACCGGCGTGGCACGCGACGTGGAGGTCCCATCACCGAGCTGACCGGCGGCATTGTTGCCCCAGGCCCACAGCGTGCCGTCGGTCTTGACGGCGAGCACGTGCGTCTGGCTGAGTCCGAAAGCGCCCTCTTCGCCGCCCGATGCAACCGCGCTGTACCCGGTGCCGATCAGCACCGGCTTCGTGCGTGCCGTGATCGCGCCCAGCCCGAGCTGGCCGTAACTGTCGATGCCCCAGCTCGACAACGTCCCGTCGTACCTGGCGGCGAGCGTGAACTTGGTGCCTGCCGCAATTGCTGCGTAACCAGTGCCGATCTGCACCGGTGCGTAGCGCGAACTGGTCGTTCCGTCGCCAACCTGGCCGTTGATGTTTCGTCCCCACGCCCAAAGCGAACCGTCGGACTTGAGCGCCACGGTGTGGCCATTTCCCGCGGCGATCGATGTGAAACCTGCGCCAACCTGAATGGGCGCCGTTGGGGTGGTCAGCGTGCCCAGTTGCCCGAAGTCGTTGCTGCCCCACGCCCAGAGGCTTCCGTCGGCCTTGAGCGCGACGGCGTGATCCCAGCCGGCGGCAACAGCCGCGTAGCCGGTCCCGGCCTGCGTCGGCGTCGCGCTCGCACAGAGCGCGCATTGGCTGGCGACCATGCCGAGCTGGCCCACATCGTTCTGTCCCCACGTCCAGAGAGACCCGTCGGTCTTCAGCGCCAGAGCGAAATAGGCGCCGGCCGACACCGAACCGAAGCCGCTGCCGATCTGAACGGGACTCGACTTCGATGCAAACGTGGCGTCGCCGAGCTGCCCATATATATTGCTCCCCCAGGCCCACAGCGTTCCGTCGGACCTGAGGGCGACAGTGAAGCCCGTGCCGGCCGCCACGGCGCGGTATCCCGTGCCGACCTGAACCGGCTGCAAGCGTGCCGTCAGCGTTCCATCCCCCAGCTGGCCGAAATTGTTGTTTCCCCACGCCCACAACGTGCCGTCGCTTTTCACCGCCAGGCTGTGGTCGAATCCGGCCGCGACGGCGCTGTAGCCGCTGGCTATCGGCACCGGGCCGGAGCGGTCCGTCTTCGAACCGTCACCGACCTGGCCCTGATTGTTCTGTCCCCACGCCCAGAGCGTGCCGTCCGCCTTGACGGCGAGGCTGTGGCCGAACCCCGTCGCGATCACTTGCTTTGCGGCGCCGGCGAGCGGAACAGCGTATCCGCCGCCCACGCGCTGCGGCGTGAGCGACTGCAATGAGCGCCCCTGGGCAAGTTGCCCGGCGCTGTCGTCCCCCCACGCAAGCAGGCGCCCGCTCGTATCGATCGCGAAGCTGCTGCCGGCGCGGGTTGCGATTTGCGGCGGGGCGGCATGCGCCACGCTGGCACCCATCAGCGCCGCGATGCACCCGATGACGACGGAGCGGATCATGCGACGCGCAGCCGCGAAACCTGCCGGTGGAACGCGCCGTAGTACGGTCCGCGCCAGATCCTGTAAGCGATCAACGCCCACTTCAGCGTCTCGCAGACGATCAGAAGCAGCAGCCAGGGAAACTCCGGCTGCGTGAATCCATAGACGGTGAGCGCAACGAAGCACAGGTACCACGGCGGCTCCATGCGGTTGCCGATGCGGAACACGTTGCAGAAAAGAAAGAACGAGCCGCCTACGTACAGCGGCAACAGGTACAGGTGCTGCTCTGGAAACACCGCGTACCAGCCCGCGCTTACGGCGACCAGCGTTGTGATCAGCGTGAGGTCGATCAGGTTGAAGCGGAATCCCGGCTCGCGCTGGACTTCAAATGTGAGCCATTTCATGCACCAGCCTCCCCTCGGCGTCGAAGCGCAGTTCGGTGCGGCCGAACTTGCCGCCAAAATTGCGCACCGCCAGGTCCTGCGCGACTATGCGCGTGCCCGACGCGTCCGCCTCGGCGCGCGTGACCTGCAGCCCGCGCAGGATGGACTGCATGTCGCGGAACACGCCGCTCTTCGCGGCGAGCCGGGCGATGTCGGCCGCCGCCTCGGGCAGCGATTGCGCATGCGAGGTGCGTCCCGTCGCTGCGTTGAACCTCGCCGTTTGCAGTTGCCCGTCGCGTCGGGTGAAAACATAGAATCCGAACGGATTGAACGCGGAGGGAATGGCGAAGTCCGCACCGAGCTTCGCTCGCACGCGCCGCTGCAGTGCCAGCTTGGCGATGACGTAAGCGGCAAACAGCGATGCATACGCAATCGCCCCCGCGCCCGGTGCGACAATGCCTCCGAGTGCCAACCCGAGGTAGCCCAACGTCAGCATCCACGCCACGGTGTCGATGAAGAACACCGCGTCGAGGCAGTGACGACGCGGCGTCAGCGGCCACAGGATCTGGATGCCGAAGGTGTTGAACAGGTCGAGCAGCACGTGCACGGCGAGGCCGGCGAGCAGTCCCGCGTACACGGCCCAGTCCCAGCCGAGCTGCACCGCGGGCACCGCAGCGAGGAGGGCCGCGTAGAGCGGCGCGCAGGGCAGCGAATGCGTAGGCCCCTGGTGGCGCTTGAGATAGAAGCGCCTGCCCGCCGCCATGAACGCCACGTCCAGGTCGGGAAAAACGCTGCCCGCGAGAAAACCCAGTCCGGCCAGCTCCTGCTCCTGCGCGGCGAGTGCGACGAAGCCGGCGCCGCCGATGAACGCGTGGTGCACGATGTCCATTCAGTACTCCCCCTCTTATCCGCACGGAATTCTCAGACACCCTTACACCCGGACGGCGCGGCGGTAACCATGGTGCGTTTGTCGCCGACTCCGGCCGTCTTGCGCCGCTCTTCGGGCGTCGAGCGCCGAGCGCCGCGCCCGGCGAGGAGCCTCAGGAGCTCCGGATCGCTCGCCGGTGTCTGCGGACTTTCGGCTAGGTCGAGCGGCGTCAACCCCTGGGCGTTCGTCACATTGATGTCCGCGCCGTAATCCAGAAGCAGGATGGCAGCCTCCCGGTCCCCGGCTGAAACCGCCATGTGCAGTGCGCTGTCCCCGCGCCAATCCCGTACGTCCGAGCGGGCGCCCGCAGCGAGCAGCGCCCTAGCCGCATCCCTGCGGTTACCGATGATGGAATAGGCGAGCGGCGTCCGTCCATGACTGTCCGGCGCGTCCCGCGGGTATCCGCGGCCCAGCAATGCCGTCACCGAGTCGGCTCGTCCGAGCATCGCCGCAGCATGCAGGCGGGTGAAGCCCGTTTCCGTCGAGTACCCGCATAGCGTGTAGTGAGGGAGAAAGGTCGCGGCGAGCCATGCCACCAGCCCTGCATTGGCGAGAACGAGCAACGCAACCTGGCCGTTCAGCGCAATGCGACGCAGCGTCGACCGCCCGGCACCCGTGCCAAGCCCCAGCGCCGCAAACGCGAGACCCATCGCGGGCAGCGCCCAGGCCGCCTGGTCGTGACTCGCCACGAACTGCGTGAGCCCGGGCAGGTCGGCGCCGATGTATCTGCGCAGCTCGACGATCGGACGAACCACGTTCGACATCCCGGCCGCGAAGGCAACCAGCATCAGGAAGGTTCCGCCCCAGAATATCCAGCCGTCCGCCCCGCGTGCCGGGGTGTAGCCCCGATAGCGCAGCAGAACCAGTGCAGCCGCCAGTGCGCCCGTCAGCACCATGATGGCGGGAAAGACGAGGAAATCCACGCCGTACACTTCTTCGGCGATGCTTCGACCGGTCTGGTTCGACATGGGGAACACCTGGTAGGCGGCCAGGCCGGCGAGATGGCCGAGCGCGAGAATCCAGAGGATCGCGCGCATGCGACTGCGGGAACCCGCCAGTATGAGATACCGGATGCAACGAAGAACGTAATACGTCCCCGTGATCACGGCCACCGCCGGCGCGATTTCGAACGCACCGCTGCTGTCGAACGCGGCCGCCACCGCAATCGAGCCGGCGATCAATGCCGCGGCGACCGCTCCAGGCAGCCAGCAGCGCACACCCATCGCCGCGGCGGTGTACCGGAGGAGCGAATCACGCATGCCTTCACTTACCCCTTCGGGGGCAGCGCGGCGAGCCGCGCAACGCCCTCGTCCGGGCCGAATCCCCCTTTCCTGCGCCTCAAAGCAGGCACCGCGCCCGAGCGCCTCCGGTCCGGTCCGCTCATGGCCAGGCGAGCGCGCCGACCAGTTCGCGCACGGCTCCGGGGGCGCGGGTTTTGAGCTCCGGAGGATAGGTCGCGCGGTACTTGATGAAGAACCCCTCGTGCGCGAACAGCCAGACCTCCGACAACGAGTCCATTGCCGTGCCCGGCACCTCCGTCTTCAGGCGGAACACGCCCTGACGCCCGGTCCGCTGCGCGTCGCCTATGTCCAGGCGCACCTCATCCTCAAACAACGGTTTCACGCCGCTGTGCGCATTTTCCAGATCCTTCCTGCAATGCGCGAAGTGTGCCGCCAGCGCCGCCGTACCCGTACCGGCCGAATTCGGGTACACGTAGGTGGTCACCGCCAGTTCCTTCATGATCGTGTGCTGGTATCCGTGCGAGACGTCGTGGCCATGCGCGTCGTACTGCCAGGGGTTGCACATGCCGAACTCTCCCAGTTGCGCCGGAAAGCGGAAGCCCGATTTGCGATGGTAGAGCGCGTCTCCACTGGACGACGGCGCGAAAGCATTCTGGAACGGTCCCGCATCAGGCGGCGCGGGCGCCTTGCCGTCCTGCGGGAGTGTGTACACCAGGCTGTCCAGCCCGCCCATCTTCCCGAACGACCAGCCGAGAAACTTCTTCTGGTACTGGATCGCCAGCGGCACAACCGTGTCGCCGATTTCGGACTGCACGCACAGGATATTGCCGTCCGCCGTGTCGCGCTTGGTCACCATCGCAAAGCCGACGACTTCGGGATTCCCGGCGCGGCGGCGCATTTCCGCGTTCAGCAGGGTCTCGCGCTGGAGCAGCGCGTCGCTGCCACCAGCGAGGGCCTGAACGCCCGTATCGCCGCCGATGAACACGACTTCGGAAATGCTGCCACCGGCGTCGAGCGTGAGACCGAACGGCGCGATGTCCGACAGGTCCTTCAGCAGCTTCTCCGCGACCGCCCGCGCGCCGTTTATCAACGCCGCAACGCGCGACTCCGTGATGTCAGTCATGGTCCTTCCCCCTTATGAACCGTCGCCTGTCTGGCGCCTGCTCGACGCGCAGCCAGAGCAGCTGATGCCATCCATGCACATGTTCGTCTCTCCGATATTTCACCGGTTCGGCTGCGGCGCAAGCTGCGCACTGGGCTCGCCGCAAACGGCCGAATTACTCCGTAGGGTTGCCGACCCACCGGCGCCCGGGATCCCGGATCGCGCATGCTACTCATGAGATCGGCTTCCACCGCGTGCCCGCATCGCCGTCACGCGCCGGAGTACGCCTCGGCCGATGGGGCGCAGGCAGTAGTACCACAGGCCAGAAAGAAACAGCACCACAAAGAATCCAAGAACGACGACGCTGCTCAGGAGCCCGGCCCACTCCCACCACGCGCGATCGTTTCCACCCCGTGCCGCGCCTTGTCCTCGGCATGATTGCGGAAGAAAGCTTCTGCGCAGGTCGGACTTGCCCGCCGCGCCGCCACATTCCCACTGAAACGCAGTTCCCTTGCTCGCCGGATCGCTCAAGTCGAGCGCTTTGCCGGCAGCCACAGGAACAATTTGAAGCTGCGCTCCGTCACGATCGACGTCGGCCGTAAACCGGATCGTAATCACGCCGCCTCGGGAAATGTCCACGGATTTCACGCCAACGATCGGTGCCGGCGGCGCCCAGCCGGTCGATGCCGGCTGCGCCATGTCCGCCGGTCCGCGCACGGCGAAAGCCTTCTGGACCGCGACTTGCGCCGGAAGCGCGAGCACAAGCGCCTGCTCGACGCGGGATTTCCCCCGGTAATCCTGCCAGGCGGGAATGGCGACTGCGACGAAAATGCCGGCGAGGGCTACAAAAATCCAGAATTCGATGTCCACGAACCCGTGCCCAGCCCCGCGGCCGATGCCACCCTGGCCCGTGAGCCCATCCCAACGTTCGTTGCGGCAGGTGTCATCGACAAGCATATTCCCCCCGTCGATCATTCACCGGTTCGGCTGCGGCGCAAGCTGCGCACCGGGCTCGCGGCATTCGTGGGGCACGTACGCACGCGGCACATCGGGTGCAAGGCAGCGCCAGGACTCGATGCGGCCGCCGGTGACCACCGGCTCGAGGATCAGGCGCTTGCCGTCCAGTTTCGGCTCACGGGGAAAACGCAGTTCGATCTCGATGCGGCCCCCGGGTCCCAGCGTTATCGCGCGAATGTAACGCGGCTGTTCCTCCGGCGAAGCCGGAGCGACATCGGCCACGCGCTCAGGAAAGCGCTGGTTCTGCATCCAGTATCGCGTAACCTGTTCCCTCATCCACCCGCCCCTGCGCATCGCGAAATAGACATCCTCGCGATACTGCGAGTGATCGTAGCCGTCGAACAGCGGCGTGGCGATCACCGTCGCCACCAGTGCTGAATAGGACACGGCGTTGGCGGCGAGCGTGGCCAGCGTGACCCGCCGCTTCGGAATTTCGCGCATCTTTCTCGCGATGACCCAGCGCTCGATCCACCAGGTGATGAAGAACATCGGCAGCAGCGAAAAAACCAGCACCGCCCGGTTCGGCGTCGGGCCCGAGCCGCCGCTGGAAAATATAAGGGCAAAGTCCACGCCCAGGCCAATCGCGATGCCGAGAAACGTGGAAATGAGATTGGCGCGTGTGGACAGCCGCAGTCCGTCTTTGAAGGGCAGGCCCAGCATGCGCGCGATCACCGGCGCCTCGATGAAGATCGCCGGTATCAGGGCGAGGATTATCGCCGGCGCCGACACCAGCAGGAAGCCGATGCCGGAATTGGCCCATGCGGCACACGGCAGCAACGCGAGTCCGCAGGCGACGAGCGCGACACGCCGCCCGGGCAACCTGTGCCCCGCATCCTGATCGCGGTTGTACGCCTGCCCGCATCGCCGGATCAAAGCGACCACGGATTCAGCCTCTGCGGGGCCTTGCACTCGGGACAGGTGACCGGCCCATAGGCCTGCTGGTCCGACATCGCGGTGCCGATGAGCACGAGGGACACCAAGGCCACGCCACCGGCGGCCCAGACCAACAACTGCGCCCACTCCCAGCCCAGGTACTCGCGCCCGCACCAGAGTCCGGCCGACACTGCTGCTGCGGCGAGCGCGAATCGAAAAAAGACACCCGGCGGATCGGAATCTCCCAACCCGGGTCTGCTAAGACGCCAGCGATGATTGCACTTTGCGCAACGCATCTTCGGCCGCTCCTCTCTCTGGCTTGCCGGTCTGCTTCGACCTTGTTCTTGTTCTTTTTTATTAGCCCCTCCGCGGACGTCCTCGGAATCAGATTACGTGCTGGCCCGTCGTACCGCAAGTCCCCTCTCAAGCTTTCGGGCAGTGACGCGGCGCAGCAGCCGGATCAGGCCTGTTTACCCCTCCTGGGCCACGAAGCACACCTTCCCGTCCGCGCAGATGCCGACGATCAGCGCCGAGTCCACGAAGGTCTGCCATTTGAGGTAACGGACCGCGCCGGACTGCTTCGCATTGCGGCAGCGCTCCAGACTGCCGCTCGCGCATTCGGGCAAGGCCGCCCCCTCCCACTGCGCCGGCCGCCCCACTGCGGCCACGGCCTCGTCCTTGCTCATGCCGGCCTTGACTTTGGCGGTGGTGCGCTCCGGCATCGATACAAACCAGGCGATGGCCCCGAAGATGACGACGGCGATCACCGTCTCCACCGTCGACCAGCCTGCTTCTTTGCGGCCGGCAACGTTGTTCCCGACACGCGCTTCGATCACGAATGTGGCCATGGCTCTCATCCTCTACGGTTCAGTTTGGCGCTCCTACTTCTGCGGTTGCCCGCGTCTCGCGGCAATGCTGCGCCGCAAATCCTGCTCGAGCGATTTGGCGCGCTCGATCTCATCTGCCGAAATGCCGGCGACGGCACCTTTTCGCTCCCTGAGGCACTCCTGCTCACGCGCAAGGCCGCGACAGCCGTCCGCGGCAAGCTCGTACCAGGCGTAGGCCTGAACCGGATCCCGCTCGATACCCACACCGAGCGAGTAGTGCATGCCCAGGTTGTACTGGGCCTCACGATCTCCCTGTTCCGCGGCTCGCCGCAGCCAGCCGACCGCAGCGGCGTTGTCTCTGGGCACCATTTGACCGGTGCGGGACATGTTGCCCAGCCTCGTCTGCGCCGGCGCGAAACCGCCCTCCGCGGCCCGCCGCAGCCACGACACGCCCTCCTTCTCGTCCTTCGCCACGCCGATGCCGTTCGCGTACATCATGAAAAGATTGTGTTGAGCCGGACCGTGGCCCTGGTCTGCCGCAAGGCGGTACCACTTCACGGCTTGCGTGTAGTCTTTCGGCACGCCGCGGCCCTGGTCGTACATGTAGCCAAGCTTCATCTGGGCAGTGGCAAGCCCCTGCTCTGCCGCCGCCCGCAACCACTTCACCGCCTCGCGATCGTTTCGCGCCACGCCGATTCCGTCGCGATACATGAATCCAACCATGTCCTGCGCCCTGCGATCTCCCCCTTCGGCTTCCTTCAGAAAACCGCGGAAAGCGGTTTCCATATCTCCTCGCTTCAACGCCGCGACGGCGTCATCGATGCCCGCCATCGCGTTTTGCGACAGCAGAAGAACTGCGCACAGAATCAACTCGCCCACGCGATTCATTCGAACACTCCTTTCCCGTCTCCGGCGATCGTCCACCGGAACGATGCATGGGCGGCTTCGAGACGTTCCAAGGCCTGGCGCGCCTTTTCCGAAGGGGGCTCGGCAATCAATAGCTCCTGCTCCCCGCCCAGGTACCTCGCAACGATGGCTCGCGACGCCGGATGCGTGGGCGCAAACACCGCGACGGTGACCGCACCGAGTGCAGCCTCGCGCTGGGCCAGGCGAAACGCGGCCAGCATCAGCGCCGTACCGATCCCCGCGCCACGCGCCTGCGGCTCCACCAGCAGTCCGGCAATCCACATCCGGCGCCGTCCCCGCTCGAGGCGCAGGCGCAGCCCGCCCACCAGTTCACCGCGTTCCCCGGAGCCCTCCAGCGCGAAGCATCCGATACCGCTGCTCCTGCCGTAGCGCGCGATGCGCACCAGGCCCACGAGCAGCCACGCCGTCGCAAGGACGATCATGGCGAGCGAAAGCGTGAGTCCCGCGCCGCCAAGCGCTTCCTCGGGAACAAACCGCGCCGCCACCAGCAGCAGGATGGGCAGGCCGACGAACAGGGCGAATTCGCCGGTGAGCAGCATGCGCGCGAGTGCCTGTGGCAGTTCGCGCGGGCCGAAGAAACCACGCACCACGTAATGCGATACGCGCCGTTCGGTGCCCGGTTCGTAGACAATTTCATATCGATGCTGTTCAGTCATGGTCCTGCCTCCGCTCCGCAACGCCTCGATCCCCTTCCATGGCCGGTTACCACGCGCCGAGCAGCCCGGCGAGGCGGGGTCGGCCCTTCATGATTTCCGCCCGAACGCTCTCCACAGCACCACCAGTGCCGCCAGCACTAGGCCGATCGCGATGGCGATGCCGGCGGCGCGTTCCCATCCCCTGTACTCCTGCACGGCCTGCAGGTCCAGATAGATCCTACTTTCCGAGACTCGGATGTCCTGGACCCAGTACTTGGTCTCGCCGGTACTCTGGTTGACCTTGATCTCGTCCACCACGCGCATCGCCAGGGTCTGTCCGTCCCGGACGTCGCGCGTGAACCCCTCGCGGTCGAACTTGCTGTACGACGTCGAGCACAGTTCGAAGGATTCCTTGAACTCGGCCAGCCGGATGACAAAGCAGGGATGGGTGCCGCCCCAATGCCGGTGCCCGGCCATGGTACCGACCACGGTCTTAAGCCGAGCGGGATCCCAGGGTCCGTCGGCGAGCGCATAGGCGCCCGCCGCAATGGCAAGAAACAGGATCGCCGTGAACACCGCGTCTCTTTGCCGGGCGCGGCGATTTTGGGCGTCGCCCGCCGCCGGTCGCATCGCCGTGCCGCGCGGCCCCGTCGTCATGATCCGCGCTGCGCCGCGATCATCCGGGGCGTGCGGCCGGACTTGTCCGCGGCGTCGCAGTCGGCACCGGCGACCACCAGGATCAAGATGGCCTGCTGCAGGCCTGGCCGGTCACTCACCGGGGTGTCCGACGCGCCGGCCCGGAATTGCGCCAGATGCAACGGAGTTCTCCCGTCTCCGTCGCGCGCGTCCACCGTGGCGCCCGCATCGAGCAGCGCGTCCAGCTTATCCCCGGGCGAATACCAACGCAGTACGTGGTGCAGCGCGGAGGCACCCTTTTCGTCGCGAGCGTTGATATCCCCACCCAGGGACGCGAACAGCGCCACCGCCCTTTGCGCCGGCTCTCTCGCCACATAGTGAAGGACGTCCATCAATTGGTGGATGGCCGGCTTGCCCGCCTGGTTGGGCGCGTTGATGTTGGCACCGCCGGCGATCAATGCCGCAGCCGAGTCCCTTGCGACCTGCTGCAGCGCGAGTATCAACGGGATCTTTCCTTCCCATTCCGCAGCGATATTCGCACCGCACGACAGGAGCGCGCGCACCGTTTCGGCGTGATTGCCTTCGGCCGCCCGGTGCAGCGGCGACTGTTCATGGGCACGCACGGCATTCGCATCAGCGCCGCGAGCGAGCAGCAGCTTTACAACATCGACGTGGCCTTTCGCGGCGGCCTCGGCCAGGGGTGATGCGGGCAAGAGGCCGCCAAACGGCGAGACTGCCAGACCTGATGCCTGCCACTGCACCGGCGCCCCGGCGGCGAGGAGCTTCGCCACGGTATCCGCGTTGCCCGACTTCGCTGCCGCCAGCAGCACGCGGTGCCTAAATTCTTCCGCGCGCCGGCCTGGCGACAGGCCAGCGAGCGTGTGCATGGCCGTGTCGAGTGCGCTCGCATCGACACGCGCCTGGATCGGCACGAATGCGAACGGCAGGTCGAACGGAAAGGAGTGTTCGGCAATGACATAACGCAGTGCCGCGAACACCGAACCGAAAAGCAGCAGCGCCTGCGTGATCATGACGAGCTGCACCGCGATCGACCAGCCGCTCCCGTACCGAAACAGCCACGCGGTTAGCGCACCCAGCGCCAGCGGCGGAACGGAAACGATCAGCGCCAGGTTCGCGATCCGCTTCGGTTGCTCGGGGCGCGACTCGATCATGAGCGCGATGCCCGCCCAGCCGTGACCACCCAAAGTGATGCTCCCGAACCCAAGGAGCATCATCAGGCAGGCAAGCCCGGCAAAACCCGGCGCGCCGGCAAGCAACGCCCCGATCATCATCGCGGTTCCCGCAGCAAGAAACACGAAGCCGCCCGCCGCGTCCGATTCCTTGTTTTCGCCGAATCCCAACTGGCGGCGTCGCGGAACCGGCACGGCAGGCCGATGCGCCCTGCCGGTCAGCGACGGCGAATGCCGCGTCGAACCAATCCGCACGCCTGCCTCCGCTGCCCTTTGATGATGATCCATGCGCTCGTCGTCCTAGCGGCAGTGCGGGGGTCGGTATT